>TARA_R110000822_G_scaffold310535_1_pt1 | contig 12929 bp, 12 predicted proteins | sample TARA_R110000822 | Tara Oceans TARA_R110000822 (sample SAMEA4397666) | marine metagenome | biome: Polar Biome; feature: [SRF] surface water layer (ENVO:00010504); material: water (ENVO:00002006), including particulate matter (ENVO:01000060) such as... | depth 5 m | reverse complement strand
GAGAAAAGCAGCAGAGCGTCAAGGTGGCGTCGGCGGACGGTTACCAAACAGCGACTGCAAAGTGCAGTCATCAATGACCGCCCAATCGTCAGTGACTTCGGAGAAACCGACGAAGCCATGCCAGACGACCCGCAGATTAGTTGCAATCTGACTCCGCCCTCGTGTGCTGATTTGCCCGGGCACCTTGCTGTCGTGGGTGTCCGCCAGGAAAAGTGCGAAAGCACACAACAGTCGCTGCGCAGGCAAATCACAGGCGGCGAGCTTTTGCTTCAGCACCCGTTGCCACTCGCGAACATAAGGACTGCGGCGCCGACCAATCTCAGCCGCAAAATCCTCTTTGGCGGTTCGCAGACTGGAGGGCATATCGTCCTCGTCGTCGGAGCCCGGCGCACGCCCGCTCATCGCCTGCTCTTCAACCGAACGGGTATCGACCGCCGGCTTCAGCCCCGCAAGTCGACGAAATTCGCTGACAGGAAGATCATCCGTGAGGATTTCGCCGCTGGCGTAAGCGGCGAGTATCGGCGCCGAGCCAAACTGGATCTGCTGGCGAACTGCGGCGAGAAATGCCGACAGGGTGATGCCGTTCGGCGCGCCAATGGCGCCAAGATAGGCGCGTAATGCGGCGCCCCAGCGGGCATAACGTGTCGGCGCCCGAGGACCATTGAAATCCGGACTCAGGAATGACCTCATCCGCTGACGTTCCACCGACACCAATGCCGCGAAGTAGGGCTCGAGTAGAACGCTGCGCCTCATGGGATCACTGGTGCGAACCGACCTCACCTGGAGTTCAATCAGACGCGCCTCGCCGACGGCCTGTACCGGCTGATCACTAGTGATAAAGCGGAGAAACGCATCAATATGGGAAGTGCAGGCCAAGCCGCCACGTAGGGCGGCAACTGCGATCAGCCGGCCGAGATCGACCTGTAACGCGGACTCGCTGGTCTCTGCCTCAGGCAGGTGAGCAAGATCCTGATCAATGGCTGGCAAGAGCCTTCGCTGGACGTAGTCGAAGCTTCTGAATTCGTCTTCGCTGACCAGCCAGTCGCGTTGGAACCGGGCTCGCGGCCGGGCGGCAAACACGGGCACCTTGGTGCGCTTGCGCAGGTATTCACAAATCGCTTCAGCCTTGGTCGCCAGATCAGGCGCATTTCGGCTCGCCAAAATATTGACGGCACTCGTCGCCAAACCAAGAACAGCCTCGGCTGACGGCACCTCCCATTCGAAGACAGCCTCGTGATAATTGGCCTTGCTGCTCATGAGCAGCTCGTTGATCTCCTCATCACTGATCAAGGGCGCTTGCTCGACCGCCGGTGTCGGTGATTTGCGTGCTGGCAGCGAATGCGCAGCTGGCTGCAATTGGGCTGGCAGCCCTTCCAGCGTCAACACCTCGAATCCCAGCTCAACTTCCAGACGTTGCTGAACGGCGAGCCACTCTGCTCGAAATTTCTCGGTCGGAAATGTCGATGTCAGCGTCCATGGATGCCGTCCGCGCACCCAGTGGCCCAATCCGGCGTCCTTGTACCGGCCAGGCAACTCCTCGGCATCGGATCGGACCAGCTTTCGACCGAAATTGACTGGCAGCCCTCGAAGAAACTTGACCTCGTGCAGGTACATCGGCCGGTAGGACGTGCTGTCCAGCGGGTTCTGAAAAAAACGCAGCTCGACGAGGCGATGACTGTGCTGCGATGGCGGGGGCGTGAAAGTCGGATCGATCATCGACAGCGCTGAGCTGAGGGACTGCACCACCGCCAGCTGGTCAATCAAGGTCTGACGTAAGGGGACATATCGGTCTGTCGAGCCATCCGGCCGATGCTTGTCCCGAATCAGCGCCCACCCGTCCTGGGTGATGGTTCCCGGGACCGGATGTCGCGTGCGCCGGCCGGCGGTGGCAACGCCTAACCAAAGCGCAAGATATGTGGCCAAGGCGTTGTAGACCGCCGCCCATCGCTTCTCGCCTACTGCAGCATTAAAGCGCAGCTTGATCTCGGCGATGAGCCTGGAGACCTTGTCGATTTCGATGCCATGCAGGGCGCCGACACGCTCGCCTGTCTCGATGGCCGCCGGCCCCTCGGGGAGGGTCCCTACCCATTCAATAGCGATCTGGCGCCATAGTCTTTCAACTTCGACACGCTCGAACGAGGCGTAGTGGATCAGATTGGCGTAGTTCGCCTCGCTCGCGTCAGTCACCACCTTGACCAGCGCCAAATCGTCGCGACCACTCTGTAGCAGGGCTAATTTGAGGGCGCCTGCAACGCCTCGCGCGCTGATCTGTAAAGGTGCCGGTTGCGCGGCCAGCAGCACTCGCGCCTTTTCCAGTACTTTGGAATTTCGGCGCGACGTGTGGCCGGCCAGCGAATCAATGAGGGCATGCCATGCCGACGGCAGGGGCAAGCGCAAGGTGGTGGCGTTGGGCGCACAAAACTGCGGCAGCGAATTGCGGGTCTTGAGTTCTGGTCGGCCGGCCAGCACGTGCAAGGTGTAGTCCGGCAGCGTGATTGCTACGGAGATACTCTGCTTCTGCTCTGGGTCCAGCGAATGGCCCTCAGCGATGGAGAGGGCCGAAACCTCGTCAAGTGAGCGCCCGGTGAGCAAACTTAGGCCAATCGTGAGCCTGGCCCGCCTCTCGCTCACACTCTCGCTCGATTCCAGCCGCACCACGCCTACCACCGCTGCAATTGCTGAGGCGGACAAGCGCCACTCGGGCCATGGGAGCAAGGCGTTTGCGCGCTCAATGTGATGCTGCGCGGATTTCGCCGAATACCAACCGGTAATCGGCTCGTCCTTGCCGAGGAAAAGGACCACAGAGGGCTCTACCCCCTCGCCGTCTCCGGGATCCTCGTCGTCCTCGTTACTTTCATCATCGTCTTCAACCGGGGGATGACGCTCGAGGACTTCGATGGCGAAGCCTTCGTGGATTCCTGCGTCGCCGAGTTCGTGCCAGACGTTTGTGTACGCCTCATATCGCGACACCCTGACTCTTCTCACCTCCCTCGCAATTGCTTGGCGGGTGATGACGGTTCTGTCGGTCGCATCGGAACTCTTGGCCTCCCAAATGAGCTGCACGAACCGCGCAAGGTCTGCGCTTACGATGCGCGATTCTGCAACTCGCAACTGAAGTGCAGGCTCATCGATACCCATCTCGCGCATCAGCACTTTACGAATGCTGGCCTGGGGTCGTTTGGAGTAGGCGAGCTTCAGCAGCAGTGCGAGCTGCCGCGAGCTGTCCGCCGTCAGCGATGTCAACTGGTTGGCGATGTTGCCCGCGCTGGCAGCGTTGGCCAGGTCACCGAGATCCCGAAGCGCCCGAAAGGCGGAGTAGACCCTGCTGGCCTTGCCTTCCCGAAGGTTCAGGCTCCCGTCGCTCTTCAAATAAAGAACATAGTCATCCCGTCGATGGATTCGGGCCTGGTGGTGAAATATCTGCCAGGTGAACCAGACTTGCCCGCACTCGAAGTCGTGCTGCTGCTGAGGCGTTGCGCCCTCGCGCGCGGAAATCAGCAGCAGATCACACAGACCGCTGTCTCCGGTGCAGGGCCGGAGGGGCGTTGCTTCTTGTCGATTGCGCTGGATGTGGCCGTCCAGGAAGTGCGGGTCAACGTCTTCAAGACCCGCAATTTGGCGGATGAGATCGATACGCCGGCCCTGATCGGAGAATGCCGGCTCCATTTCAATCGCCGGGTATGCGTCGATCAGTTCGACCAGCCTGCGGCAACACAGGACGATGGCTGCGAGGTTCCAGTGCGCCCGGAGCATGAACAGCACATCGAGAACGTCTTCTTCGCTGGCACCGAACCGTCCGGCCAACAGCTGATTGAGGCGCTCTAAGTGAGGGTTCACGTCGGTCGGCTAGCGTCGGCTCGGCGGCCTTAGCCCTTACACATCGTCCGCAAACAGAATGTCTGCGTAGTTTCTGGCGCCGTGCAGCACATGGATGACGACCACCCGTTCGGTCTCAGCGCGGTAAAAGATGAGGTAGTTGCCGTGGACGCGCCGGCGCACGCCATGCGCCTCGTATCGTGGCACCAGTGGGAACGCCAATGGGGCATCGCCTAGATTCAGGCACTTGCTGCGAAGCTCACGCACGAAAGTGAGCGCTCGCTGAGGGTTATTTTTGGCAATGAAGTCGCCGATGCCCTCAATGTCAGCCTCCGCCTCGGCTGTGAGATGAACGATCACGCAACTTTGCCGGCCTGGGCGGCGTACTTGGCTTCAAGACGATCAAAAACGTGGTCGGCAGCAACCGTACGCCCTGCCCCAGCATCGGTCAGTCCGCGAGCAATTGAAGCGTCCAAGGCCGCCAAGCGGGCCTCGCGATCTTGAATGAGCCTGACACCCTCGCGCAGGACTTCACTCTTGGAGCCGTAACGGCCCGACTCGACGAGCTGTTTCACGAAGACCTCCAACTGCTGCCCCAAATCTGCGCTGATCATGTCGACGGCCTCGTTCTTGATTCAGACAAGGATAGTCATGCTTGATAACAGTTATCAAGACAAGGTCGGCCGCTTGCCATCAGCGGCAGGCTTTCGGATGCGCGCAACCATTGATCGCTCGAGTCCGCTGAGCGCTTTGGCGACCTGTGTACTGGGTGCGATGCGGATGATGCGATCTCGATGCTGCTGAAAAATCGGAGCAAGAATCGGCTCAGCCATCCGTGCGAGATCGATCACGCTGAATTTGGCGTTCGTTCGAGTCGCCAGACGCTTCACCCCAACAAGCTCTCCGGGAATTGCATGTTTAGCCAGGAACGCTGAAAAGAGGTTCTCAACGACGCCGGCCGGCGCATCCGGGCCGGCCGGCATTCCCACCACTGGCGGCGCCCAACGCACGACATCACGGACTAATGTTGGCGGCAAACCGGCAACAAAACTGTAAGTCGCCATTGGCATCGGCATCTGAACCGCGCCCTGCAGGGCAATCGAGCCGAGCACGAGCCGTTGCGCCAACATCTCTGTGGTTCGCTTTTCGCGTCGGCGACGCCACCGGACAAGATCTGGCTCTGCACTAGTGTCTGCCCGCCCAAGATCGTTTAGGAGGTGCTGGCATAGCCGCATGTAGACGCCCGCCAATAGAAGGGCCTGGTCGAGGGTTTGGGGTTTGCATTGCTTTGCGCCGGCACCGAGCACAAGGCGTCGAAGAACACCGCAGGGCAATAGGCTCCCGCCCGCCCTTGCTTCAGGGGCTAGAGCATCGAGGAAGTCGGTACGGACTTGGCCGGCCAGAGGACACCGAAGGTCAATTTCGAGTGGACTTTGATCGTCTCACATTCACGATGACAAGCGGTGATAGTCGTAGTCATTCGTCGCGATCTTGTACCGGATCGTCTTAATTTTTATGTTCATATATAACGGTTTACGACGTTCAAAGCCGTAACCCGCCTAACTGAATCAACTACAAGGTTCGGCTTATGAGCGCGCTCTTTTTGAGGCAACACGCTCACTGCGCACACGAAACTTCGCCCCGGTGATCTCGGCAGGGCCGGCGCAAAACTGAACAGGCAACCGGGGGCTGGAACTGAGGATCGCGCCACTTCCGGGTGCGGCGGGGGTCGAACCGGCGATCCCTCGTGTTGATCAGGGCTCGCGTATCCTCGCGCCCTGCCCGCTCTAATCAACGCTCAACATGTCGTTTCTGCAATTTCGGATTCACAACAGTCGGCATCCTGAGTTCGTCGACGAGGCGCTGATGGTCGCGGGGGCGCTGTCGGTCAGCTTCATCGACGCTGCGGATGATCCGGTGCTGGAACCCGGTCCGGGCGAGACCCCGCTTTGGACCGACACTGTGGTGCTTGGCCTGTTCGACCCCGCCGTCGCAGTCGATGAAGTAGAGAACACCCTGCGCACGCTGGTGCCGGATGGCGCTGATCTGCGGCTCGAAACCGAGCTGCTTGAAGATCAGGACTGGGTTCGTGCCTGGCTGGTGCACTGGGAGCCGCTGCGCTTCGGGCGCCGGCTGTGGGTCACGCCCGAGGAAAAGCGCGCCCAGATTCCCGCGCAGCGCGATGCGGTGATCATGACGCTCGATCCAGGCTTGGCCTTTGGCACCGGCACACACCCCACCACGGCCCTGTGTCTGGCTTGGCTGGATGCACAAGATTTGGCCGGTAAGACCGTGATTGACTATGGCTGTGGCAGCGGCATTCTTGCCATCGCCGCGCTGCTGCTGGGCGCCGAACGCGTGGTGTGTGTCGACATTGATCCCCAGGCGCTGACCGCAACCCGGCAAAACGCCGAAACCAATGGCGTGGCTGACAGAATCGCGACCTGTCTGCCGGAGGCCTTCGCTGCCGCGCCGGCGGATTTCGTTTTAGCCAACATTCTGGCCGGCCCGCTCAAGACCCTGGCGCCGACTCTGGCCGGCCAGCTCAAGCCCGGGGGTCGCCTGGTGCTGGCAGGGCTCCTCGACCGTCAGGCCGAGGAGCTTCATACCTGCTACGCGCCTTATCTGCGCTTCGAGCCCGACCTGAGCCAGGAAGGCTGGACGCGCATCGCGGGCCAGCGATTACAGGATCAGGCCTGACCCGCCGCCCTGCGCAGCACGCCCCAGCAGCAGGCTGTTGAGGCTTTTCACGAACCGGGCCGGGTCGTTGAGCTGACCGCCTTCGGCCAACACGGCTTGCCCCAGCAGCAACTCGGCGAGATCGGCGAAGTCCTCGGCGTCCACACAGCCCTTGAGTCGTTCGACCAACGAGTGTGCGGCATTGACTTCAAGGATGGGCAGCGAGGTGGGCACTGACTCACCCGCCTGCCGCAGCATCGCCTCAAGGCGACGCGACACGCCGTGGTCGGCGGCGACCAGGCACGACGGCGACTCGGTCAGCCGGCTGGAGAGACGTGCCGACGCGATCCGCCCTTCCAGCGCCTGCTGGAGCTTCGACAAGGTGTCGGCGAAGTCTTCGTCCTGCTTGGCTTTGTCGGCGGTCTCGATCACGCCTTCGACATCTGCCGCGGCGGCCGCAACCGACACCAGTTTGTGGCCCTCGAATTCGGTCATGTGCGCCGTGACCCATTCGTCGATGCGGTCGGTGAGCAGCAGCACCTCGTAGCCCTTTTTGCGGAACCCTTCGAGATGCGGACTGTTGCGCGCCGCCGCCAAGGAATCTGCCGAGTGAAAGTAGATGGAGGTCTGGCCTGAAGGCATGCGGGCCACGTAGTCGGCAAGCGTGACCGAACACGCATCACCCGAGGTCGTGCTGGTGAACCGCAGCAGGCCGGCCAGTCGGGCCTGGTTGGCCTGATCTTCAACGACGCCTTCTTTAAGCACCGCGCCAAACGATTTCCAGAATTCGGCGTAATCCTCCGGCCGATTTTTGGCCAGGTCGTCCAGCAGGTCGAGCACGCGCTTGGTGAGCGCGCTCTTCAGTTTCTCGGCGGTGCGGTTGCCCTGAAGCATCTCGCGCGAGACGTTGAGGGGCAGATCGGCAGAATCGACCAGGCCCCGCACGAAGCGCAGGTAAGACGGCAGCAACTCGGCCGCCCGGTCGAGAATGAAAACCCGCTTGACGTAAAGCTGCAGGCCGCGCGCGTGATCGCGATCCCAAAGGTCCATAGGCGCGCGCTTGGGAATGAACAGCAGCGAGGTGTATTCAAGCGTGCCTTCAACCTTGTGATGCGCCCAGGCCGTGGGGGCTTCCCAGTCGTGCGAAATGTGCTGGTAGAACTGCTGGTAGTCCTCGTCCTTGAGCTCGGACTTGGGCCGCGTCCACAGCGCGCGCGCCTGGTTGATGGTTTCGCCATCAAGGCGGATCGGCAGTCCAATATGGTCGGAATAGCGCCGCACGATGTGTTCGATGCGGCTGGGCTCCAGAAACTCGGCCTCGTCCTCGCGCAGATGCAGGGTGATTTCGGTGCCGCGTTCAGCCTTCTCGGCGGCGGCGACGGTGAATTCACCTTCGCCGTCCGACACCCAGCGAACGGCCGCATCCTCACCGGCCTTGCGCGTCAGCACCTCGACCTTGTCGGCCACGATGAACGCCGAGTAAAAGCCCACCCCGAACTGGCCGATGAGCTGGCTGTCTTTTTTCTGGTCGCCGCTGAGTTGGGTCAGAAACTGGCGGGTTCCCGAACGCGCGATGGTGCCGAGGTTGTCGCGCACGTCCTGCTCGTTCATGCCCACGCCGTTGTCGGCAATGGTGAGCGTGCGGGCGTCCTTGTCGATTGCCAAGGTCACTTTGAGGTCGGACACGTCGCCCAGCTGCTCGGGCGACTGTACCGCCAGAAACCGGAGCTTCTCGCAGGCATCCGAGGCATTGGAGATCAGCTCGCGAAGAAAGATCTCCTTGTTGGAATACATGGAGTGAATCATCAGCTTCAGCAGCTGGCGGGTCTCCGCCTGAAAGCTGTGGGTCTGCGGGGCGGTGGTCACATCGGCGTCAGCGCTCATGATCGCGATCTCTGGTGTCTGGTAACAGGATGCCCCCTGTGATGGGGGCATCTGCGCAACCGTTCAAGAGTGGGTTACGTCGCGTGCTGGCGAAGCCGCCCTGCAATCATTCCTTTTTATGCTCGGCCAGCATCTGCTGCACCATCGGCATCATCTTGGTCAGCCCGCCCGCTTCACCCAGCGCCAGCGCGGCCTTGTCAGATGCGCCCTGGCACCAGGCGGCACGCAAGGCAAGCAGCGCACCAACGCGGTTCGACGACGCGCAGTGGATCAACACGCCCGCATCGCCCGCTTCGTAAAGCGCTTTGTCGAGCGCCTTGGCGGTGTTCATCGACAGATCGCCCGGGCCGGCCACGGGAATCACCTGATACTCCATACCCAGCCCTTGCACCACGGCGGCCTCGTCGAAGCCGGCATCTTCAGTCGCTGGGCGCAAGTTGATGACCTTTGAAACGCCCGCGGCCTTGATCGCCGAAAACTGCGAGGCGCTGGGCTGCCCGGCGGTGACCACGCCGGCAAGCGGATGACCCTGCTGAGGGAGGTTCAATGTGTCGATGTCGATGGGGGGCATAAACGGATCCTGCTCCAAAAAAGTTCGGGGGGTCTCACATCTTCAATAGACGATCATGCGCCATCATGCCCGTCAACATGGCGATCACAAAGGCAACAACGGCCGCTGATCCCGTCACCAGTCCGGCAAGGGCTGGGCCGGGGCAAAATCCCGCCAGCCCCCAGCCAAGACCGAAAAGCGCACTGCCGACGACCAGTCGTGCATCGACATCACGCCGCGTCGGCCATTCGAAACGCAGTGCATGCCAGGGGCGCGATTGACGCATCAACACGGCGAATCCCGGCAAGGTGACGGCCACGCCACCGCCCATGACGAAGGCAAGCGTCGGGTCCCAGGTGCCGAAGATGTCGAGAAACCCCAGCACGCGCGTCGGCTCTGTCATCCCGGCAATTGCGAGCCCCGCGCCGAACAGCATCCCCGCCAGCAACAGCATTGCAGATGATTTCATCTCAGCCCCCCAGAACGTGCCGGGAAACGAACACCGTCGCCACGGCAACGCTCATGAACACCATCACCGCCACCAGCGACCGCGGCGAGCGACGACCCAAGCCGCAGACGCCGTGCCCCGAGGTGCAGCCATTGCCCATTCGCGTGCCCACCCCCACGACAAAGCCGGCCACCACCATCAGGCCCAAGGACGCGGGAATGGCGGTGGTCACCCAGCGCCCCGTGACCCACTGCACCAGCAGCGCGCCCACCAGCAAGCCCGCGACAAACTGCAGTCGCCAAGCCCGCTGACCGGTTGCCGCGGGGGCCAACAATCCGCCCACCACGCCGCTGATGCCCGCGATCTTGCCTTGGGATGCCATCAGCAACAGCGCTGAACTGCCGATCAGCAATCCACCGACCCACCCGCGAATCCACGCAGGCACATCAACCAACATCTCCATGCGAACGTCTCCTCGAGATATACCCCGTGGGGTATATTGACGCTCAACCCTCGCAGCATGCAAACGCCCATGATCGCAACCGGCTCAACCCCCCTGGAACACACGCACCGTCGTCAAATGATCAACCGCCTGAAGCGGGTTGAAGGACAGCTCCGCGGCATACAGCAAATGGTCGAAACCGGCGCCGATTGCGCCAAGATCGCGCAGCAATTGGCCGCCGCACGGAAGGCGCTGGACCGCAGCTTTTACCAAATGATCAGCTGCAGCCTGGTGGCAACGCTCGCCAACGCGCCGGACCTTGAACGCGCGCGCACCGAAGGCGCCGACTGGGCGCAGATGCTGGCCAAGTTTGGCTGAGCTCAAGCTTGAGCGGCATTGATTTCGCGGACCGGCGGTGCGCCTGCAGCCGCCGGGTGTCCTTCTATCGGTCGAGGCTGACCGTCGGGTTGCTGTCAGTTATTTCTTACATTGGCACGCATTAGCGTTGGCTTCCTTTCACGCGCATGGAGCCGCCGATGACCTTCAACCTTTTCACCGCACCGCGCCACACACTGATCGTGGCAACCGCAGTCGCATCACTCTCGCTGGCGGCCTGTGGCGGCGGCGGCAGTGGCGGCGCAGCTGCAGGTCCAACCCCCGGCCCCGTCACAAGCTCGTCTGTCGATCCCGTTGCGCGCGCCGCCGGGCCGCTAGACCCGGTACAAGCCGAGCTTGACAACACCGTGCTCAACCCGTTGGCTTCGGCACTGTCAGGCACGCCGCTGGCCGGCGTGGTCGACTGCGCCAATGAGCTCGTCAATTACAAGATTCTCGACACCGTCGACGTACTGGCAGGGGCACTGTCGCTCAATGGCAACCCATCAGACCTCACCTCACTGTCGCAGACCCTCAACCCCGAGCGACTCACTGAGCGCGTCCGCGCCATCGCCTTCGACACTGCGCAACTGTTGCTGTCGCTGAACGATGCGGGCTCCAGTTGCGCCACGCTCGGCAACAGCGTGAGCGGCTCACCAGATGCCCAACAACTGCTCAACGGCAGTAACCCGCTGGCCGGAACCCCGTTTGAGTCCATCGGCGCAACCCTCGGGCCCGCAATTGCGCAGCTGCTCAACGCAACCGGTGGTGCCACGCCCAACCGCAATCTGCCCACCGCCAGCCTCGTCAGCGCTTATCAGCAGTTCAACGACACCGTTCAGGCCAGCCTGGCAATGCTGCCGACCGACGTGCAGAACGCCCCCGTGGTGAGCGGCGCGCTGCTCACCGTGGGTGCTGCGCTCAACGATCTCGAACCCGTCCTCGCAAGCTTGGTCACCTTTGACGCGGCCACGCTGCAAAACGCCCTGACGACCCTGCTGAGCGGCATTGTCAGCAACGTGACCACTCACTTGCTGCCGCTGGGCGGACTGGAAGGCGAAGTGGGCGAGCCTGGCGCTCTGAGCGGATTGAACGCCCTGGCCGTTGGCGACTTTGGCAGCACGCTGGCCGAATTGATTGCTGGGGGCAACGCCGTCCCCGGCACGACCGCACTGAGCCTGCTGAGCGCAGTACTGGCGCCGCTGCAGAACACGGTCCTCGGCCCCATCATCGACCTGCTGTCAGGGGAGCTGGGCAGCAATCCGCTGACCCCCGGCGACACCTCGGGGGACCAGTTGAGTGGCACCCCGCTGGCCCCGGTGCTCGACGTCATCACCGGCGTACTGGGCACGCTTCTGGGCAGCACTGACAGCGACACGCCCTGCCTCAACCTGCCCCTGCCGTTGCTGGGCAACCTGCTTTGCCCCAGCGCCTAACGTTTTAAGGCAACCCCAACAAGGCCACCTTCGCGGTGGCCTTTTTCATGTGACAAGCCCCAACCGACCCCCCGCAACAAAACGGGCGGCTCACGCAACGAGCACACCAAGGCAGCGCCGATCGCGCTTCAAATGCAGGACGTCTGAATGGCGCCCCGAGCAGGAATCGAACCTGCGACCTACCGCTTGGGAGGCGAAGGTACGATAGCCTATAGACCCTTGTACTCACTGCATTTTCTGGATCAGAGGTTTAGCCCATCTGCTCCATATCTGCCCGGTGCCGCCATGTCCTATTACAACGAACGACGATGGGCGCAAGAAGATCGTGAAGCAGGTCCGTCACGACTTCCGCATCACTCTTCCGGACGGGCGTCGCGTCACCCGTTCCTTCAAGTCGAAGGAGGCCGGACAGCGTTGGGTTTCTGAGCAGGAACGCCTCGCCGAGCTGGGGGCCGACTTCGCTGGTGTTGAGCGCGCCAAGAAGGCCACCCTGGGCCAGATCATCGACCGTTAGATGGAGGAGATCGCCCCTACGCTTCGCTCTCCCAGCGCCGCGAAGTCCTGCGCCGATTCCTTGCGACGAGAACTGGGTGACACCCCTTTGCTGCGCTGACACCCGAACGTGTTGGACAGTATCGCGACATCCGCCTGAAGCAACGCAGCAAACGCGGCGGCGGCAAATTGGGCGCCCCACTGGTCGAGCTGGACCGCAATGTGAAGCCGGCGACGGTCAAGAAGGAGATGGCCTTCCTTGCCAGGGTCAGCGATGTGGCCATTAAGTCATGGGGCTATCGCCTTCCTTTTGGAATCCCGGCCCGGGGCGTGGGCCGTCCGTCGGAGGGCGACGGCCGGGATCGCCGTCTGCTGCCGGGCGAAGAGGAGAGGCTGATGGCCGCCTGCACCCACAATCAGGCGCTTCGGTGGGCCATCATCCTTGCCATCGAAACAGCGGCCAGACGTGGCGAGCTCTGTGCATTGGTGTGGGGCGATGTCGATTTCGAGCGGCGGACCCTTCAGATCCGAGCTGAAGACGCTGGCGCCGCCAAGACAGGCGCCAAGCGGACAGCACCGCTCAGCCAGAAGGCCATTTCCGTTTTGATGGTGGCCAAACCCAAGCGCGCCAAACCGAACGAATCGGTGCTGGGCTTCGGGCCGGGCGGCCTCAGCCAGGCCTTCGAGCGCGCATGTCGCCGCGCTGGAATCGTGGGCCTGCGGCCACACGACCTGCGGCACGAGGCCACCTCGCGACTGTTCGAGCTAGGAGCCTGGGCGGTAGAAAGCACTGACGCTACGATAGGT
>TARA_R110000822_G_scaffold152136_5_pt1 | contig 12951 bp, 19 predicted proteins | sample TARA_R110000822 | Tara Oceans TARA_R110000822 (sample SAMEA4397666) | marine metagenome | biome: Polar Biome; feature: [SRF] surface water layer (ENVO:00010504); material: water (ENVO:00002006), including particulate matter (ENVO:01000060) such as... | depth 5 m | reverse complement strand
TACCGCTTTTTTCACAGTTTATTTGTTGTGATATCATAATTTAAAAATCTACTTCACTAACTTAATTTGGGGCTTCTTTAGCACCAAACTTGTTTCCCTCTTCACATCTTCTGGAGTCCTTAACATATATACTAACTTAAAAGTTTCTGAAAATCTACTTACACCTTCGGCAACTCCAAAAGTTAAAATATAATGATCTAAAACTACTTCATGATAACTAGTATCTAGAAGATTAACGTTTTCTATTATTCTTATAGCTTTCTTTTCGCCTACACCAGGTAATCCTGGTATACCGTCTGTAGAGTCTCCCATTAAAACTTGCTGCCATAAGAATTTTTCAGCGTCTTCTTCAGAAGTGGTTACCCAAGATCCTAAACTTTTTTCTGTCCATCTATAGTTATAGTGCGTTCCAGGCATTTGTTTTAGAACATCTTTATCAGGAGAACAAATAATTGTTTCTTCCTCTAACTCATTATCCCAATAACAAACTAAATCATCTGCTTCTAATTGTTCAATTATGTCAAATTTTAGTGTGTTTACTAGGTAATCTTTTAGTTTATAAAGAAGATCTGGTTTTTCTGTTGGTCTTGTTGACTTGTAGCCTTTTGATTTTGCTACCTTGTATCTAAAACAACTACCTTTAGTCAAAAACCCAACGTACTGTCTTGTGCCGGTTTCTTTGCACATGTGCAAGAGCCTCTTATTTATACCTTCTATAGCTTCCTCTTCTGTTTGTTCTTTAAAAGCTTCGTAGTACATCAAAGAGTCTCCGTCTATTAATAGTATCTTGCTAATTGCTTCTTCACTCATAATTTAAAATTTATTTAAGTTAATGATATTGATGCAATATTGTTCCTTTTCATAGCAATTTCTACAACCTTAGAGGCAACAAACTCTCTACTTATTTCTCTTTTTTGTCTGTTAAGATCAGCAATACTTTTAACTTTTTTAGGTTTATACGTATGAAACAAAAGACTATCTATACAAGGAACTGTAACTATTTTTATACCTGAGTCAATTGCAACTTTCCTTACATTTTTACGATAATGAGTTCTAATGTTTTTAAAATCACCTTTAGGTACATCAAACCCTTTTCTAACCCACAATTCTAAAGCGTCTGGGTGTGGAGATTCTCCTAACAAAGAGCAAAGTCTAATATACGGAAGCATTTCATGTTTTACCACCATGCAGCATAAAGTTGTGACGCTTTTTGAACGTACTTTTTCCGCACTGTTAAAATGAGCCAAGTACCAAGAATTTGTAATATAGCTATCTATTCTTAATCTTGCATACCCCCATTGATTCTTATTTACAAGGTTGTCAAATACATCATAATAAGAATTACCGACATATCTATCTTTCTTTACTACAAAAGACCAACTATTATTATAAATATGATCTTTAATATTATCTGAAATTGTGGATACTACCTTTAAATACTTAGCAAAAAATTCAGTTTCTGCTCTAATTTGAAGGTTCGGGTTCTTATTTATTATATTATTAAACGCATCAGCAAATTTTTGAGAAATAATCCTATCTAATCTATTTCCCTTGCTCATTCTGTTCATCTTAAGACCCATCCAAGTAATACGAGGAGATTGAAAGATAGTATTAAGATAACTACCACGATTATACTCTAAATCAGGTCTATACATGGTAAACAAAGGAACATAGTCCTCTGTTTTACCAAATATATCTAAAGATGTTGCTTTTTTGTTTCCATAACTAATTATTTTGTTGTTACTTATATCCATTTTAAAGCTCTAAATTAAAAGTTAGTAAAGGTGTTTCAAATGTAGTTTTAAACGCTACTTCTCTAATATTCATTTTTAATTTAATATTAGACATGTGATTAGTAAAAATAGCCATCATCATACCACTAATGATTGCAGCTGTGTGAGAAGTAGCTTTAGCAGAGCATGGCTGTTCTTCTACATCACCGTCATCAAACAACGTTTCTCTGTATCTATCTTCATTTCCAGGAGTAACTGCAAAAATCTGAAAAGATTCTGCAAGCATTCTACCATCAATGAAAACACTTCTATCTTCTCCAGCTGCCCAGTTTTCAAATAATAGTTTTCTAGCTTCCATGTTGTCAAAACAAGAAAACATTATAGGACAATACTCTGAATCCGCTTCATACCTACACATAACAGTTACATCAGGATTGTTAGAATAAGCATAAATGGCTTCTTGAACTGCTGCTCCTTTATACTTACCAATGTCAGACACTTTGTAAAGTTGTCCAGCCATATTAGTCTCATCAATAACATCATCATCAAACAAGAAAAGCTTGTAACCGGCTCTGCCTAGCAACATAGCTAGCCAAGAACCAATTCCGCCTACTCCGCCTACAATAATATCATGATTTGGATCATACCACATTAATTCTGAAAATCTAACATGTTTAGGATCTACTGAATTTTCGTTTGTATTTACGCCTTCAATAGACATTATTTGATTTATATCTTCCATAATTTTTATTCTAAATTATACTTATCCCAAGCTGAAAAAGCTGGATCAAGTACATAGTTTAAATTTAACTCATCAATAATATCATTAAGAAATTCAAAAGCTTCAGTGTAACGAGACAAAATAAGTATTATTTGTTTAACAACACTCTCTACTAATTCTATTGATTTACTATCTACAATATCAACTGTTGTATCAAAATGATGTTCAAATAAAGCTTCAAAGTTATCTATTACATGCTCTATGTATAGATTTTTTTGAGCCGCACTTTCTGGGTCACCGTTTGATAAAGCGCTATCTAAAATAGAAATATTACTTTCTAGAGGACCTGTAGGTTCTGGCTCCATAGTAATTAACATATTTGTAAATATTGCAATATTACGTGCTGATAAATCTATAGGCTTTAAAGTCTTTTTCTCTATATCTGTAAAAAGATTTTGAGTAGTCTGGATCTTTGGATTAAGATCATTAGTTACTGACTTACCTCCCGAAACTCTACCGGTTAGATTATGTCCCCAAACATTACCGGTTAGATTATGTGAATGTTTACCTCTGCCAAACCTATTATCCAATACTCTACCTTTGTTTTTATTAAGCTCAATAACTCTAGATTTAAACTCACTTTCTTTATTAGCAGTTATGTTCATATCAACAGTGTAAAGCACTTCTTTAGTGTTGTCAATCTCCATAAAATTCTCAACCATATTACCTTTAGTACCTTTAAACTTTGATGATAATGTACCTGTCTGACGTTCTTCACCAACTAATGCAATCTTTGCACACCATTTACTAAAATCTTTAAAATTTACAATCAAAGACAAATAATAATTATGGTTAGGAGCATTATCATGCAATTCTTGAGTATCTGTGCCTGAGAAAAAACAATCCATTCCATGGTGAGTGTGTATATGGCCAATCTTAAGATCAGGGTCCATCATTACTCTATCACACAAGTTATTAAATGTATAATCATCTCCAGAATCTAACTCATACTCAGTGTATCCAGAAGTACCTACGTCCATAGGTAAGATTTCTAACACTTCTACCTCTAGATTCTTGTAATCTTCAATAGAGCCTTTGTTAACTTTATACACTAATACACCGGACCATTCAACGCTACCTACAATTTTATGTAGATAATCAATTTGTTCTATAATGTTGTCGGTTAGTATTAAGATAGATTCACCTTTAAGTTTTTTCTGTACTAATTTTGACGTTACTTTTTTATCAACTAAGCTCATAAGTTTGTTTTAATGTGTAAAATAAATTAATTTCTTGCTCCAATTTTTCTTTAACAACTTCTGTTAACGTAGGAGAAGGATAAAGCACTTGCTCTATACTATCTTCAGTTTCATGATCTTTTATTTTAAATTTAATTATACGTCCTTCTATTTTTAACATATTATGACTAAGACTATCTACCATTTCTTCAGTGTAACTAATATTTGCCGTAGAAAAAGGTATTAATGTTCCATTTACATCTTTAACAAACGGAAGAACTGTAAGCTTACCTAATTCCTGTAGAAAAGTCTCATTATTTGTATTTAAAACGTACTGATTTTTAAGATGATCATACTCAATAGGCAATACAATCTCTTGTTTACTGCTGTCCGTATTGTTTAATGAAATTTGTCGAAACAATTGTTGGTATTCTTTTGCACAATCTAATGATGAATGAGAATTTGTGTTACCAAGATTTTTAATGTTGGCCATTCTAATATAAGGACCGCCTTCAATACTCTCATATTTTACATAAGCAGATAGCTCATACAAAAACAATTCAAACCTATCTACACTAAAATTATTACTTAATTCCGCTAAAGACATAGCTATAGAGCTACCTCCACCTAAACAAAACTTACTAAATTTATTGTATGTACTTTTTGCACTACCAAGATGAGAGTGCCTGTAACCGCTTTTATGTTCAGAAGTAGTCATAGTACCTCTACATCCGTATATATTACTAGATGCGGTCTGTAAAGTATCTACCCAAATACCAGTATTACCTACTTCTGACTCAGTACATTTAAAAGGAATGGCTACATATAAATCTGATATACTGTGTGTGTGATTTTCTTTATTTACAATTGTAAATGAAGGAAAACGAACAAGTAGAATACAAAAGAATGCTCCAAACTGGTAATTATCATCAAACCTTACAAATGTAGAACTACAATCTTTTTTAAGTATTAAGTTAGTTTCACCTGGATAAATAGCTTCTGCAATTTCTTTAATCTGCTCTAATTGATTATTTATAAAAGCTTTAGCATTCTCTCTTTTGCTTTTTGCTTTTTTGTTTTCTTCAATTATTTTCCTTTTATCCGATGCTATTTTATCACATTTATCTAGATAACATTGATTAAACACTTCAGGAATTATTAAATCTGAGTCCTGGAAATCTTCAAACCTATCTTTATTCCAATTTACAGTATAATCTTTAGGTTTAGTGTCAGGTAAATTATTGTAAAATACTTCTCTGTTGCAATGTACTATATAAGGTGAAAAGCGAGCAGTAGATCTAAGTTGTGATGTATCTATTTGTATTTTTACTGTATCTTTTGTCTTACTTAGTATTTTATAAATTATAAATAAATCACCATCTTCATTTCTTTTTGCAAATACAGAACCTCTATGTCTACCGTAACCTGGAGTAAAAGGAAGTATATCACCATTACTTTGGCACGGTACGTCAGCACTAGGGGATTTATTTGTATATAGACCTTCATTTGTAAATAAGTTTTCAGGCGCTATATAGTAAGATCCTATTCTAAATAGTTTTTTAGCTTCTAGACTAACAAAAGTTTCTTCAACTAATTCAACCAATTGCTCTGTAACTGGCTTATCCCAGGGTGGGTTTTCTACCGCTTCTTTAAATAAAGCTTCTGCTTTGTTGTATGCATCTTCTGATTCTCCCATAATAAGTGTAAAAAAAGAGGAGAACTAAATGTCCTCCTCTAAGTTAATAATTACTTTAAAGCATTAGTCTTACTGTTTATCTCACCTAAAGCGGCTTTAGCAAAACTTATCTCCTTATTAATAGTAGTTTCTAGTTTTAAGACTAATGCGGCTTGATGTTCTAGTGGAGTTTTATATCTCTCTTTTACTAGGCTATTTGTTACCATGTCTACATGTTCAGGTGGTAACTGTTCTTCTACAAACACTGACATTTATAAACCTGATTTTACTTTTTCAGGGAACAAGAATAAAACAAATTCTCCTTCAGGAAGCATAGCATCTTCATGAACTAAGTCTACTCTAGTTTCTCTAACAGTAGCTTTCATATCATTACTAATTAAATGCGGTACTTCAGTTCTTAATTGACCCCATGTAGTTGATTCAGATTGAATATCTTGTCTCTCATTTGCCTGTGTTGATACTATTGTAATTTTTCTCATCTTTTAAAATTTTAAAATTTAATGTTTATGTAAATAATACGTCACCGGAATCAAGTATAACATTATACTCTTCCATAAAATCTGAATAGATTTTTTCTATTTTTAGGTATTTGTGACTCTCTTTTGTGTTTATGTACTGTGCTCTATCGTCCAATATGTCTTCTAGCTCTTGTCTTATGACATTTGGAGGATTAGCTGTATTTATACCTAATTTTTTTAATTCTTTTGTAAGTTTCTCACTGAACATTGTTTTTATAGTACTTTGAGATAAACACCTGGAGCTTCCTTGTCCACACTGTACCATTTTACAGTTCTAATGTTATCTTCTGTTGGTAATTCACCGTCTATTGACATTGGTACAGGAAATATTCTACTAACATCATCATCTTCAATAAAATCATGTGCTGTTAGTAAATCAAATATAATCTCTGTACTATTTCCAAAATCAAATAAACGCTTACTTTTTCTTACTTGGTGAAACCCTAAGAAAATAGGGTCACCCTTATCTCCTCTCATTTCATCCCATTCCGCTCTCAATTGCTCAAATTTATTGGGTCTAGCATTATCTACGTAGCCTTTTACTGTTTTTTTAGTAGAACTAAACGCTTGTATTCCTAAACTCCTAATAAATTTATTGACAGTAGAAGAACTGAATATTCCTCTAGCTGTTTTTACCTTTGAGTTCTTTAAAGAGGGTACATTTCCTTCTATAAATATCATAAATAGCCATTTTTTGGCTTCCTTTTAAATAAAGGACGAACGACTTTTCCAAATTCCTGATCATTTGGGTAATCAGCTTGAAGTTTTGTTACTTTTTTATGGATTTCTATTAAATCTACAATTTTTAATATGTCATTCATTGAGTATAATTTTTAATAATTCTTTATAACTGTATTTTTCTACGTAATCACTAGGGTCTTTTACATTAGCAAGTATAGGTATAGCTATTTCTTTGGCTGAATATAATTTAGCATGTTTAGCGGAACACCTTATGCCTGGCTCATCATTATCATAGAAAATTATTAACTCGTCAAACCTGTTTTTAAGTTCTTCAATTATTTCTTCTGGTATAATAGTTGACTCAGCACTTGGCGCTACAGCATATAACTTTATCTTTCTTAAAGTTATAACGTCTTTTAAACTTGACGTTATATAAAGAACATCTCCACTTTTAGGCAACTGTTTGTAGCCTTGTAAATCATATTTGTTTATGTTAGAAAACCATTTAATTTTCTTTAAACTTTTAGGTTGATAGATCTTCCATTTTTCATTACCGTCTTTAGCACCCATAAAATACCCATAAGTATTTTTACTGCTGTTATACATTCTTTGGTTAATCCAGAAATACTGTAAAGGATAAACATTAAAAAACTCTAGTTGTTTAACGCTAAAATCATATTTATCCTTCCAGTATTTTTTATCGTCTATATTCCAAGGACGTACTTTTGTTTTAATAACTGCAGCTTCTTTAATGTAAGAGTTGATATTTATCTTTTTATCAGGTACGCCAAAAAATTGCATTGTTGGCATACTTTCTACTATTGCACTACCTAAATCTAGATTAAAATCTCTATTTATAAGATGAAGTGCTCCTCTAAAATCAATATTGTACTTATGTCGTATGTAACCTAGATCATCAAACGATTCTCCTGTAGCAAAGTCTTTATAAAATAACTTTCCTGCAAAAGCATAAATACAACATGTTGGGAACTTGTCTTGACGCAATTCGCTACAAAACTTATCATCTATTTTTTTAAATGTCGAACAATAGTATGCAAATAAATCAAAACTGTTAACCTTATCTCTAATATTATCTAAAGTTAACTCTCTTTTTCCATACATATAAAGGAATAAAAATGCGGAGATAGCCTTAACTATCCCCGCTGATTTAAACTAATTAAACTAAACAGTCACTAAAATACATCAGATGATGTTGGTACACCTGCTACAGGTCCTTCTGCAACATCTGTAGGCTCTTCCTTAATGTATTTATCATACTTAGGATTAGTGGTTAAAGTGTCTGCATTTTCTGGTAATGCAATCCAGTTTGGAAATGAAGGAACTCCTACATAACCGTTTTTGTAGACAAATTTCATTGTAAACAATTTACCTGCAGCTAAAGGTGTAAGTAATCCTGATACTTTTGCAATAAAATCTTGAAACCCTGTTGGAGCTCCTCCTGCATTAATACCAGTGTAATACTGCTCTTCAGTCATAAGCTTAGTAGCTACATGCTTAACTTGCTTATTCAAGCTATCAAATTGCCACTGCTCTACAGCTTCAAACAAAGTAATTCTAACTTGAGCACCATTGTCTTGTTGAAAAATAATATTAGCTCTAGTGTCAACAATGTTACCATCCTTGTCTTCAGCTAATCCAATAGAAACTAAAGTGTTTCCTTCTACTCTTTCTCCAGCAACTGGTGATAAATAAGTGCTGTCTCCTTGAATTTCTTTTCCTGATCCGTCTACTTTACTTCCGTACATAATACTCGTTTTTAAAAGTTAAATTTAATAATAAAATAATAATTAATAAGTTTCTTCACTACTTACAACAGCTGGACTTACAGCATCTTGACATTCAATAGCAGGTATTAAAATACTTGGAGTAATTCCTGATTGTGCTCCATATGCAGGAGTAGCAATAGGTGCTTCAACGTTAGAAGTAACATCATCAACTAAAACAAAAGATTTAGGTGCCTTTGTTTTCTTATTAGCCAATAAAGGGTGTTGAAAAATATCTTTAACTTCTGCTTTAGTAAGTTCATACTTTTCTTCAATAGAACCTAACGTACTGTCATATCCTTTACCGCTTACTGTTCTAGTTAACCCATTAGATAAATCATCTAAAAGTGCTTGAATTGAAATTTGTTTCATTTTCTTTAAATTTTAATAATTAATCAACATAAATTTTATCCCAAGAAACATTCTTAAGATCATTCTTCTTCGCATCATACTCTGCCATAACTATTTCTTGGCCTTTTAGATGTGAAGGTCTTGCACCACAGTTAATCTCTTCAGAGCTTTGAAAATTTAGCAATAGCTCATTGTTTTCTCCTCTATGTAGATAACCAATAGCGTCTGCGTCAGAACATGTGATTTGTTTAAGCTTACCGGTTAAGTCAATGTCTTTAGCTTGCACTTCTTTACCTTTCTTCTCAATAAACTTATCTTTAATGTGGCCAACAAGGATAATATGATCAGCTAAATGTTTAATTTTACCTAACCACATTTGAAAAGCCTTACGTAACCACATATAACCTGCACCGTTAGGTAATTCAAGGACAGAATCTCCATCAAAGTTTTTACCCATAGGCGTCTTTTTGTACATAGCTTTAGCAACTGGCAAACACATCTCTTCTAGTTTTGTTAGTGTGTCAATTGCTACATACTTGTACGGTTTACCTGCTTTGACAATTTCTGCCCCAACAGCTTGTAATTCATTTAAATTATTAACATTGATTTTAAGCGCATCTACATACTTTGCACCATCTTCAAGGTCAATGATTAAACAATTCTCTAACTTTGACAACAACGTAGTCTTACCTGCTTTAGGAGGGCTATAGATAAGCATAAGCTTAGGATTGTTAGTTGTACTCTTTATTACCTTAGTAGGTAATTTAATTTCTAATACACTCATATACCACTGTTTGTTAAATTTAAATTACTACTCGTTACATTAAGCTTTACACACTCTTTGTATTTACCTAAAGATTGTCTTTTTGTTGAGTTTACCCAACGTCTTGGGTTAGTTTGATAGTATCCTGTAGGATAGTTATCTACAACCACACTACCTGCATGTGTAAACTTTATTACATTACCTTTTATAAATTTTTGGCAATGAGTGTAAATTACTTCATCTCCTATATCTAGAGTTTGTTCAAAGGAGTCTTTAACTATTTTTTCTGCCATATTATTAAATGTTTTAAATTTAGCGCTCCATTCTTGAAGCTTTCATGTAGTTTGCATCTGTAATTTCAGATGCTTTTGGTAACTCTCTAAATGTACCTGCAGGACCAATAAAATTGAGTCCTATATTAACATTAGGCTCACCGTCACGGTTGGCTAATATTTCTAAATTCCTGTATGTGTTTCCTAGTCTTCTAACATCATAGTTTTGGAATTTATCTAAATTATACCTGGAAGGATCAAACAAAGCCATAACAACATTGGCATCTCTAGTAGTATACTTACTGTCACCAAAATCTTTAATTGCTGGTGTAAGTCTACCTGATTTATGGCGCTCGTCATTCTCACTATCAAATGCAAGCTGCTGAATAACTACAGGTATTGCACCATAATTATTCCTAAGCTGTACAAAGTACTGAGACATCTTGTCAATGTTTTGCTTTGTGTTAAATCCTCTTTCTGCTTTCATTAAAGCAATATGATCAATCATTATAATCCAATACCTGTTAGGGTCATTAGGAGTATACTTTTTAAACCTAGTAATCTCTTTACCTTGAGCATCTTTACCAAGCACCTCATACTCAACTTTACCTAAAGCATTTGCTTTTCTATACAAATACTTATTCATACCAGTAGGATTGTCTGGCATATCATGTATGGTAACTACATCTTCCATACCTTCAAAATAATTTCTATATCCTTTTACAAGGTTATAAAGTTCATCTGAACAATGATTGTTACCTCTAGATAGTATTTGATTTACATCAGCTACTATACCATGCTCCCACCACAATTTTCTACCTATACCTTTAATTATCTTAACTTTCTTCTCAATCTCGTATGAAAAGTAGTCAATATCTAAAGTAATAGGAGAATCTGGATTAGCCTTAAGGAAATCATAAGGATTGTACAAAAAACAATCATCAGCTAAAGTAGTTTTACCAACTTTAGTACCAGCACCTATTAAATAATAAGTACCCTGCTGAATGTTAGGTAAATACTGCACTAAACGTTTAAATCCCATAGGAAGTCCTACATTTAACCCTGCCCTACCTCTATCAATTTCATTAACAACGTCATCAAATGTACTTTCCATAATTAAATTTCTTTATGAAATTCTCCAAAGCTAGTCTCTCTATCTCCGTCTTCTTTTAACTGCTCGCACCAAGCTTCTAAAGGAGAATCATCCTCTTTTTTAATGAAATAATTTGCTAAACTCATATAATTATATCTATGAAATTTACGCTCTGCTACATAAGCAAGGGCTGCTGCAAACACTTCATCTTTGGTGTAATTTGTTCTTGCTAAGAACATTTTCATTTTTTTTGTACAATCAACTCTAGAACCTCTGACTAGTTTACCGCCGCTTTTAACTCCTGAAGGCCATATATGACGCCAGTCATCAATCCAGTCTTCTACTTTAGAAGTTTCTAGTATTGCAGCAAAAAGCTTTGTGAGTTTAGGACGTTTACTGAATCCTCCTTCAACTATCTTGATAAATTCTCTCTCCTGTAAAGATACTAAATTAACTCTGTCACTAATGATTTTAGGGGCAGTTTTACCTAGCAATCTTAATAAAAGAAAAGTGTATTCATCAGCACTGATGTTGTAAGTAGTTAGTCTAACTAAATCTATTTGTATCTTCATATTCTTGAGCTTTACTGTGGAAATCATTCTCTATTTTACGAGATTCTAGTTCAAAGTCTTCAAATTGATCTGGAGCAGATATGTCAGAATAGTATTGTTCTAGATCTGACACGTTACAAGAAAGATTAAACTCTTTGGATAGTTGTAATGCCATTACAGACATCTCTTGATTTTCAAAATCAGGATATTCTAGCAACATTAGACTTACCATTGTTGCAATTTCCGATGTTTTTACATTGTGAGTTTTAGTCAGCATAAGTTTCTATATCAGTTACAGTGTTAATGTCTACAATTTTAAATCCTTTCTGGGCGTTTATTACCCAATTTTCTTCAACAGTATCTTTAGCGTACAATCTAATTATAGTTGCATGTTTACCTTCTATGTCAAGACGTAAACATCTACCAACTCTTTGAATCATCTGTTTAGGCTTAGAACTACCTGATGCTATAACAGCAAACTCAAGTCTTGGTAGCGTAACACCCTCATCTAATGTTTTAGCTGAAGATATACGCTTAACTTTTGTCCTACCATCAGCAAATTTTTTAAGATTGGCTACTCTTTTCTTGGCACTTAAGCCAGAATGATGAACTACGCAAGTTTCTCCAATAGTATCTTGTACAACATCAGCATAGTTTTTAGTTTGGCTAAACACTATACCATAATTGTTTTTAAAATACTTTGAAATTTCTTGAACTATACCTAATTTATTAGCTGCTTTGTATAGTATTTCTTTACGTTCTCCTATCTTTTTCCAGGCTTGTCTACTATATGATTCCCAAGTATAGGCTATATCAGATGATAATGCGTTATACCTGTTCTTTTCTTGAGTAGTTAACTCTATAGGCATATTATACACAGTAAATTCACTAATTAATCCTAACTCTAATGCGTCATATGTTGTTAAAGCATAACAAATAGGAGCAACTAACGATAGATTTGGTAGCAGAGAATTATCAATACTAGCTGATAACCCTAAAGTCTTGTCAAACACGTTGTTACTAAACACTTTGTAGTTTACTTCACCATTAATATAGTTATGAATTTCATCAAATACTGCTATGTTATAGCAGCGTCCAACAAATTCCCTAGCAGTATTTATACAGTAAATCTCTACGCATTCTTGTAACACTTTTGACTCACCCCACTTCTTAAATTCTTTACGCCATTCTTCTTGAATAGCTGTAGTAGGAGTAACTATCAAAGCTTTAAACTTGTAATCAACTTTCTTAGCGTAATAAGCTATGGCTAACACACCAACTCTTGTCTTACCAAAAGCTGTTGCAGCTTCAATGGTGCCTTGACATCCAGCAAGAACCCAAGCATTAAGAGCGTCTCTTTGAACTTTATCTTTATTTTCTAAAACGCTCATAATTTTTGATTTAATGATTTATGTTAATGATACAATCAAAACTTTTTACAGCGCGAACATTGAAGTAGTAGTCCTTACTGGAGTTGGCCTGGATACCATTGTAGAAATCCTGGCTCCACGCATCGTTGGTACCGACCTCCGTAGAACTCCAATAACCGT
>TARA_R110000822_G_scaffold18590_1_pt1 | contig 12993 bp, 16 predicted proteins | sample TARA_R110000822 | Tara Oceans TARA_R110000822 (sample SAMEA4397666) | marine metagenome | biome: Polar Biome; feature: [SRF] surface water layer (ENVO:00010504); material: water (ENVO:00002006), including particulate matter (ENVO:01000060) such as... | depth 5 m | reverse complement strand
GCACTGCATCTTTAGTTAATTTAGTTTTTCCTATTTTTGTAGTTGATTGAGAGCCACTAATCATACCTACTTCATGCTCTTTAAGCCCTAACTCTTCTACTAAATACTTAGCTAAAATAGGAAACCCATGCTCCACACCTATATCTCCCATGTAAATAACTTGACCACTCATAGGTAGTTTGTGTTTTTTTTCGTATGCATGAACTGACTTTATACAATCTACCACATACAACATCTTTGGGGAAGCTTCTACAAATTCACTTGGAGTAGGGTTGTCGGTATATCCACTGCAAGAATAAAAATATGGATTTATAGTAAAGTGTCTAAAATATGTTAAACATTCTAACGACCTAACTCCAACCTTTTCTTTCTTATCATCTATTTGGTCTGAATCTTGCGTAAACTCGTTATCTTTCTCTTTTTGTATCTTTTGCCACATCTTACCAAATTTAGTTGTATTCATGTTTTCTCCACACAACTGAGCTTTTGTCATTGGCATATTTGTAATTGGGTCATCCTCTAAATCTACATAAGCTAATAGTTTTTTTCTTAATTGTTGTTGCTTATCAGACATTGAAAGTGTAGTAGATATTCTATTTTTCTTAGCTACAGGATAATTTATTCCATTTTTCATTACACTTCTATAAGGAATAACAATTTTATTAGGTCTATCAACAAGCTTATCTTCTTCCGCTCTTCCTTTTTTATCAATTAAACTATGAACTACATCTTGCATAGCAATTAAATTTTTCCACCCGACAAAAACAGGTTTTTTTTCTACCTTTAAGCTAGTGCTCATTACTCTTCTTACTTGCATATCGGCAAAAACATCATAGAAAGATTTAACACTATAAAAACCTACCTTTTTTAAATATTTATGATTTACTAAAGCAAGCATAGAGAATACCTCAACAGGACTATTTGTAAAAGGAGTAGCGGTCATTAATAGGGTATTTCCCTGAGTTGTTTTACTCTGAATATATTGAGTTAAAAAGAAAAGTTTAACACCAATAGTAGAGGGAGCTCCACCACTATTACTATCATACCCTGTCTTTTCTCTTTTAGTAGTTTCAGATTCTTCTCCTTCCTTTTTTCCTGACTTATTAGTTTGGTCGGACAATATATCTCCTTTTATATCTGTAAATACTTTTTTAGCATTGTGAGCCTCATCAAAGCAAAGGAAATCAAAGTTTACCCTATCATTATCAATTTCAATAGTAGTTCCTTTAGCTCCCATACCAAGCGTTTCTTCATGCTTTTTTAATTGTATAGCTCTTTGTCTTTCCGTCATGTTTTGGTCGCCCTCCGTTAATATCTCACTTATTTTACTTAATAGAGTTGAATCAAAGTTAGGACTAAACCCATATTGCTGCATTCCATAATAAGTGCAAATGGAGATAGAGTTATCGGTAATTGAGCTAGCTTTTGAGCTCCAAGTTAGTCTAGTTTCTATATCTATATTATCACTACAATTATATAGTTTATTTAATTTATACATATCAGTGCCTAATATAGTAGTTATTTCTTTTGAAAACTGAGCATATACTTGTTTAGGAACTACGATAAGAGGTCTTTTTGCTAGTCCCATTTCCATAACTTGAGCAATCGTAAATATACTGCACCATGTTTTACCTACACCTACTCCATAAGCAAATAAACAACTACCCCTCAGCATATAAAAGGCGATAGCGTCCCTTTTCTCACTTCTAATATCATTTCTTATTGCATTACCAAAAAATCTAGTAAACCTAAATCCAATAGGGACTTTATTAACATCATAATCTATATTAGAATTTAATCTTCTATTCCATTCATGCTCTAATAATCTTCTGTCTGATGTGTCTAAGGCTGTAGCTAAAAAGGTGCTAAATAATCTATCTCCATTTCTTCTAACATCTCCCTTTAACTTTATCCATTGCTCTTTTTGTTTTTTAGCTTCAAAATTGTCTTTGTATTTTTGACTCAGGGGAGCATTCCTATAATAAATATCTAATATTTGTTGCGCGGTTACTCCGTTATTATATCTAATTCCAACATCTTGCGACTTCCAACTAGCTGTTCTTAGCCAATAAAAAAATGCATCCGATAAACTCATTTCTTTAAAAGTGTGAGAATTATTACCCCTATCTGGTGGAGCTGTGTTTAAATCACCTCTAAAACTTCTAAGTGAGCCGTTTCTAAATTTTTGAGCATAAACTTTAAAACCTTTTTCATATTTTCCCTCGTAAGGATTGAACATTCCTTTTATCTTAAAAGATTTAGCCTCTTTACTTATTAAAGATATTTTTAATCTCATATTAATATCAGGATTATCTAATGTTAATCTTCTATCATGTACTATTTTAAAAGCAGTTGATAAGACACTTTCAGCTATAGCAGCGTTATCTTTACCAAATCTTTTTTCATAATCAACTCTATTATTTTCAAAAGCTATTTTTTTATCTGTTATATTTCCACTTTCAAATAAAAATTTAGGTTGGTATTTTCTATTTGGGTCTTTTTCGCTGTAATCAAAAAATAATTCCCCTTTATTTAATAATTGTTGCTCCGAATACATCTTGGAATATTTAGAGAAACCTCCCTCAACCTTTTTTTCATGTAATTTTTCTATATAAAATACATAGGCACATTTCGCCATATCACTTATTGCTTCAGCTATAATATTTCCCTCCTTATCTTTTCTTACTCCATTATACTCCTCATCTACTTCATCAAAAGTATATAAAACTTTATCTAAATCCTCTCCACTTAATACAGCTTCTTTAATCATGGCAATAGTTTCCCTATCTTCTTTTAAAGCGTTTTTTCCAGCCTTAATGTTTTTTTCTTTCATTATATTTGTAGAAAGCTGCTCTGGAGATTCACTTTGACTAAAATCGGTAGGTAGTTTTATATTATAATTAGGGACATCAATTAAATCTATTGATAAATCATCTGTCTTTTTTATTACAACAGCTTCTTTTCCAAACTTAGTTTTTACTTTAGTAGATATACCTAAAACTTTATCGGGGTTGTTTTCAAAAAAGTTTCCCCAATTTGAGCTAATATCTTCTACATAATCAGTTATTTTTATTCCGTCATCAGAAACTACACTTTCAGCATATTTTCTCCAACTTTGGCGTCCGTTTTTATCAGCTTTAATTATCCAATCGTTGCCGTCATTACCTGTTTTAATTGTTCCTATCTCAAAATCAGTAGCACTATCATTTGGACTAATTCTACCTCCTTTTTCATAATAAGGAAAAGGTTGCTCTGCTTTTAACTGCCATTCATCATCATCATAATCCATTGGTGGCTCTACGACTTCTGCCTCTACATTCATTAAGTTAGTATATCCTCTTTCATTAACCCATTTTTTTGCTAGTTCTTTTGCTTCTTGCTCGTTTGAAGCATAACCCCCAATACTTTGCTCGGCTGCATCTTCAAATGTAAAACTAATCTCATAGTATTGTTTCATTTTTTCAGTTAAACCTCCCCTTTCGTATATTCCTTTATTATAATTCTCTAGTTTTTGTTTTTGATACCTCTTTTTTTTATTATTTATAGTGTCGCTCAATTCATTTATTTCCTCAAAAAACTCATCTTCTTTATACTCATCATCAAAAGCTTTATCCACATAGAAATTACCAGACACATCTTCTACTTCATCTAATTTACCCTCAAATTCTGAAAGTGCATTAAATTCCATTTGATTTTTTATTTCTTTTTTTTCCCAATCCTTTTTAGAAATATCTTTTTCTAAAATCATTTTTAGAGCTTTTATTCTGTCTTGTATAAGTTTCTTATCTTTTTCCATAATTTAATCTGTTATATAATTAGGGTTTAATTGTCTTTCTTTTTCCATAATAGCATACCCAGCTGTATTACCTCCCATACAAACAGAATGCACAACAAAGTCCTCTATTTCTTTATACCCCTCTTTAGTTTGTTTAAGAGCACATACATAAGGAGTTCGTTTTTCATCACAATATTCTAGGTATTCTGATAGTATTAATTTGCATTCAGCTATTAATTGCTTAGATTCTTTTATTAAATTCATATTATTCAGGATTTACAGATGAGTGATGAGTAATTATTTTACCTCTATTTATTACATAAGTATAACGAGCAACTACTTTTTCAACTTTGCCGTTTTCAGTATAAACAAATTCATATAAGCCGTTAGCGATTTTAGTATCTCTATCTTTATCTACTTTAGTCCAATTCTCTAATATCCTACATTTTAAGTTTTCTTTGTCTAAAAATGTTTCCATATACCCAAGTATTTGCTCTTGACCTATCAGTATAGTTTCAAAAGTTGCTAATAAGATAGCTTTTTTTGAATAGAATTTAGTTTGGTGTTTTGGGTTTCTTCTAGCTATGCTATCTACCCAATTTTGTACTATTTTAGGAACTCTTTTATACATAATTTTATTTTTTTCTTAATACTATAATTTCACTTTCTACATCAGTTGTTTCAAACATTCCAATCGGTAATCTATAAGCATCTACTAAATCTGCTTTTTGTTGTATTCTAATTTGTCCTTTATTTGGAGATTTCATTTGTTCTACAAAAGGCTTTCCTCCTAATTGAGTTAGTTTACCTATAATAAATATCAATAGTCCTTTAGGTTTTAACAAGTCCAACCCTCTAGTTATAAAATAATCTATATAATCACTTGCTTGGGTAGCTTGTTTTTCTCCCATACCTGCATATTTACCACTAAACTTTCCGTAAGGTGGGTTTCCTATAACTAAATCATAGTAAGGCTCTACTTTATCTCCTACTGATTTATTGCCTTTAAAAAATAATGTTTCAAAAGGAGCTTTGTAAAATGTAAATCGTTCTTCAGGATATAAAATCTTACAAACTGAAAGAGAAAAATTATCTATATCGTAGCCTGTTATATTTACATCTAAAGGAGCATAACCTATAAAGTTTCCTGTAGCACAACTTGGCTCTAAAACATCTTTAATTTGTATATCTCCTCTGTGTTTATAAGCTAGTCCCCACATTTTTTCAACTATTTCTTTTGGAGTATAATACTCATATAAAAGTCCTGCTCCTGTAGCTCCATATTTTTCTAAACCTCCCATTCCGCTATACTGGCGGATAAATTCTTTTTCATCAATAGTGTAATTATTAGGGTCGTCCGCTTTTTCGTCAATGAGCTCTCTTATAACTAAATTTCTTTCATACGGGTTTTTAAATTTCATATTTAAGTAATCGCTTGTTTCTAATTCAACTACCACTTTAACATCTTCATATACTTCAAAATCATCTTCCGCTAATTCAGTGTATTTAGTTTGAAAAACTTGATTTAAGGTTTTAGGACTAAAGTTTTGGTCTATATTCATATTATTAAAAGCGTTTCCTAAAGTTTTATCTGTAAGCTCGGGTATATAAATAGGGCCAAGTTCTGACATTTGAGTATCTCCATTCATAATAACATATCCAAAGGCTACTAAGCTCTCTTTATTTAATTCTGTAATATAAAAATCACTACCTCCCATAAAATAGTGTAAGTAAGCGACTTGATTTTTTCCTTTGCCGTCTTGCGCTCTAAGTTTTGGTATGTTTTTATATCCAAACTCTACATCTTCTAAAAACAAATTCTCTTCTCTATCTCCCATTAATATTTCTCTTTCCCCCTCTTTTAAGGCTTGTAATTGATAATAAGGTATTAAGCTTTCAATAGTAGTTCCTGTAATTTTACCTCCCTCCATAAATTTCTCTTTAAGAGATTTTATATTAGCACCATCATCTAATCTTATTCTATTTTTTATCATAGATGGGTTTTTTAACATAGCATCTATTCTCATTGCCGACATCTCATCTCCATTATCTGCTTTTTCAACTAAACTAAAAAGATTATCGTATTTCTCAATATCTAGCTTTCCTCTTTTATAAAGAGTGTGAGATAAAATACTTAGATTTTTAGCTCTTTCGGTTTTTAACTGAACTTCAATAGGATATAATTTACCCTTATCTTTTACACCTATAATAAAATGATACGCTCTATATCCTGCTTTCGGCTCTGCATACATATCTTCAAACTCTAAAACCTCTCCCATATCTCCATTTAACAACTTACCTTTAAGTTTTTCTAAAGTTTCTTTATTGGGTGCAACAACCATAGCTCCAACTACATCTGTTAAACCTTTGTATAAGTCCAATCCAATTAAATTTTTATTTTCAATTTTATTATCAGCTATATTTTGTAGTTTTTCTAAATCTTTAACTCCCGTCAAACTTCTTCTTCTCATTTTGTTTATAATAGAGTAAGGAGTTTTTGTTCTGCTTAAAATTCCACATTTTGCAGTTCCGCAAGTTTCTGAAATAGATGAAAGTTTATTTATAAATTTTTTTCTAATATTTTCAAACTTATTACGATAGTTAATTATTTCCCCCATTTCTTCACTCATACTCACTTCCTCAATTTGTCCCGTTGTATTTGGGTCAAATGGAGAAACATCATCTACATTAGGTATTCCGTCGCCATCACTATCAGCAAACATAGATATATATTTAGATTTTTCTATTTCTCCACCCTCAGAATCATCTACACTACCTCCTTTTGCAAAAGATTTATTTTTAATACTATATCCATTATTTTTTAAATATTGTATTGCATTTCTAAAATCCCATCTTATTGACGCACGCATTCCGTTAGGTTGATTAGATTGGTATATTTCGTTCGCCAATGACATTAGCTCTCTTCCGCTCATTGCTCTACTCTCTCCTCCTGCCGTTTGCCTATTTCCTATATATACTACATCAAAATCATCATCTATACTACCACCTTTCGCATACCCAACCGATTTAAAATTCTTTTTAATTAAATATTCCTTTCCATTATAAACTAATGCAAAATCTCCTAATTTTTTAAAATCTTCATCTGACAAACTTTGCAAGTATTTATCTGCCTCTTTAGTAGTTTTAAATGTTAAAACACCACCTTTAGCGTAATTTGAACTATCTGTGTTAGGAATTTTTGTAATAACCTTTGTGTCTATATTTTTAGGTATAAAATTTTGAACGGCTACTTCGTTTTTGCCCATATAAATTTTACCTTTCAAAGTGTTGTTGGTTGTGTGTTTAATTTCTCCAACAACAATATAAACATCTTTATCTCTATTATACCTCTTAAATTTATCTGATAATAGTGACCCACCACCTATTGCCGTATAACCTTGATTAGAATACATTTCAAGTATTTCATCTTTGGATTGAGTTGTTTTTCTCGTATCAATAAACACTCCATTAGGCAAGTTTATCTCTCCACCCTCTGCGTAATCAACTACATATTTATCAATGTATTCCATCGCTTCTTTTTTACTATTAAGAGATAAGGCATATTCATCCATACCATGTTCGTCATTCCAAATGTTCCACAGAGTATATTGACTTCCTACCCATCTCATTATATGCTTACCTTTGTATAAGTAATGACCATCTCCAACTCTTTTTGAAGATATTTTACCACCTTTTTTATAAGCGTCAAATTCTACTGCACTAAAGTTTCTAGCTCTTTCAATTAATTCTCTAATAGGTAAATCTATAATTACAGCAGGAATATCCTCTTTTATTTTTCTTTTATAATACCAGCGGTGGTGCCCGTCTAATACATAATAATCGTTAGAAACTAAAATAGGTTTATTATTATTGTAAGCTGGGGAAGCTTCAATTTCTTTAATACGCTCTAAATCTATATAACTTTGCGTAGGCTTATAATCATTGGGATTGATATACATATTATAGTATAAAACATTATCTTCTTTTAACTCATTAAAAAAATCAGGATAATTATCTTTACGAATTTGAGGCATATCTTTTCTTGCTATTCCTAAGCTGTCTTTATGATATTCTAAATTACCACCCTTTTCTAACTCCCTACCACTATCGCTATCTAATCCTTTTCCTTTTGCTGGTATTCCTGTTCTTTCTTCTACAAAAGTAGCTGCTGCTCCTGTTAAACTAGGAGCGTATTTTTTAGCTAAATTTTTTCTGAATATTTTAGGAGCAGGAGAGGGAATAAGGGTTTTTCCTCCTTTTTTATATTTATATTGTTTGCCTGTAATATCATCACATTCAATTTCAACTCCATTATTATTGTCTGAATTTATTTCGCTAGCTATTTCACACTTAGTTAATTGCTTGCCGTCAAAAGTGTGTTTTTTAGTATCGGACATATTGCGTTTATTTATTACTCCCTCGCCTCCCTCTAATTCTACTTTTTGTCCCGTAGATTTTACCTCCATAGGAATGCCGCCTTCTTTATGTGATTTACCTTTTGTGATACCTCCTTTTGCCATAATAAATAAGTTTTATATTTAATTACAATATATTAGATTACAAACATAGTGAAAAATAATTGTATTTATTAAATAAAAATCATTAGTAGAAATTTATAGTAAAATACAAAAAATATTTACACTAACTATTGTTCTTTACTTACTTTAGTTAATTGGGAGCTTACAAAGCAATCTCTTTCAATGATTTGATTAGGACTTACATTAAGAGCTATACATAGTTTTAATAGTGTAAAAATTTCATAGTTTTTTTTCTTTCCATTTACTATGCGAGAAATAACATCTTGCCCTAAATGATTATTACATTTTTCTTTAATTAAATTATAGAGTTCTGTTTGTGAAATTCTTTTTTTAATTAGTAGGTCTTTTATTTTAGTATTTGCCATAGTTTTATTAAGGTAAAATTAGTTCGTTATAATCATAACCCTCTTCTTCTAGTATATCTTTTATCATTACAGGTATTGTTTCATGCTCATAAGCAAAATCATTATATACTAAAGCATACTTACACATAGCTATTTCTTTTTGAACAAAAGCAATGCCATTTTCAGTAAGTCCGTAGTAATCTTTTTTATATATAACTTTAGTAGGATGCATTGGCATTTTAGTTATTAAATCCCAATAGTGTAAACTCCTAAAATTTCTTATTATATTTATATATTCTTTATTAGTAAGTAATTCACTAAAAAAATCTTTACGAGTGTAGTATTGTCCCTCTACTGCATTTTCATTGTGTCGGTAGTATTTATATATCCAAATTAAACTAATACATAAATTAGCAGTAAGGGTAAGTTTTTTTAACTTCTGTCCTTTAGGTAGAGTAGGTTGTAGTGTTTCTTTTTCAGAGTATAATCTGTCTTGCACTTGTTGTAAGTCATTACTAATATTCTTAGTAATCTCTATTTTATCTTTTTTATTCATTTTATATATAGGTTTGTATTAATAATTCGCAAAGATATATTTTATTTTATAATATAAAAACTTTTATTATATTAAATAATTGTTATGTTATTTTCATTGTAGGGTTTAAGAAATCTTCTCCACTAATAAATAGTTTTTTTTGTAATATCTTTTTTTCTTTTTTTTCTTTATGTATATCTATTACATTTTGCACATTACTTTTAGTGAATGTAAAATTTTCTTTTACATACTTTATTTTATTTATCCTATAAGCTCTTTTGCGTCGTTTCTTATAAGCCATAACTAAAATATAACATAAACTATCATTACTATTGTTTTTGTTTCTTAGAACACTTTATTTCCTTTTCATTTATATTAACAATGTTTTGGGTTGTTAAAGAAAAACATTTATAAGTAATGTTGTTGTTCTCTGATAAAGTCCTAATATTATTGTAAGCTGGGGAAGCAAAAGCTCTACCAATAATAATAAGTTCCGTTCCGTCTTTATGTATTACTTTGTCGTTTTCGTTATATATCATAATTTTTTTATTTTTATTAAAGTTCCATTCTCAAAACTCTCTTTAAGAATTGTGATTTTGTTAATATAGTTGAGTTTGTCTTTAGTCCGATTAAATCTTTAATCATTTCTTTAGTGTATGGACTAGGTTTTAAGACCTCTTTATTTCCTACTTTTTTTATTATACTTAAAAAAGCCCCTATTTGCATATCATCTCTTTCTATCATATTTTCTAATAAGTGTATTCTATTGTAAAATTTATTATAGTTCTTTTCGGTAATTTCATTCATACCGATATTCATAGTCAGTAATATAATCATATTTACTTCAGCTTTCATTTGATAGGTTTTGCCTTCATCACTAATCCTACGAGTATTACCTATAATAGGTCTTTTAGAGTTTTTCTTTTTTTCTTTGTCTAATGTTTCTTGCGATACTTCAAACCATACTTTCTCATCATCAATTTTTGATGTGTCCACATTTAATGCCATAATTTTTAATTTTTAATTTTTATTATTTACTATTGTTCTCCTTTATCTAAAATCTCTTGTATATAGTATTCATTATCTACTATTTCTTTTGCGAGGTCTAAAAAAGAGCCTAAACTCCTTAGTTCGTCTTCGTTTAAATCATCTAAAGTTCTCTCTCTTAATTGTTCTACACAATCCTCCATATCTCTTGTTGTGTTCTCAAATCTGCAATAACTCATATTACTCATAATTTTTATTTTTTTAATTTATAATTTTATTTTATATTGTTTAATTGTTTAGAAGCTTTTAAGATGTCAGCAAAATTATTAGCTTTATCTATGTCTAATAAAATTAATAGTCTTTCTACTTCTTCTTTTGTAAAGCAATTACTAATACTTCTAGCGTTTCTAACTTTGATTGCTAAATTTTTGTAATACCTATCTCTCATAGTTTTATTCTTATTAGTTAATAGCAAATCCATCTGCATATTTAGAGTAGTTTTTATGATATACTCTTATTATATCTTTTTCTTCTATACATTCATAATCTTCTAGTTTGTCTTTTGTATCTTCTATATCTCCTACATAAAACGCTTCATGATTACATAATTCTCTAAGTATAATTTTATCCTTACCATTTTCTTTAATATCCTGAACAATACTTTCTTTGTAAATTAAATCAAGACTTTCAATGACCTCTATTTCATTTCCTTTTTCAGTAAGCATTCCCTGCCCTAAATTTGAGTATTTAATTCCCTCCTTTTTTCCCTCCTCAAATTGTTCAACACTGAACGCAAATATTGTTCCTGTTCTTTTAAATAATTCCGTCTGTCGTGTTTCCATGTATTCAGATAAATATTTCATAGTTTTTTTATTTATTTTTGATTAGTAATAATTTATGTAATTGTTTTTCCTCCATCAACACCTCTCCTACAATTCGGGTGCCACTAAATCGTCTTACTTCCCATAGTCCTATCTCATACTCTTTTTGTAATACGATTTGACCATACTTATCTTCAAATTTTTGACCTTTTAAATATTTCATTTTATTTATTATTTAGTTAATGATATTTCTGTTATGCATAAATTATTTTTTTTACAATAGTTTATTGCTTTTATTATTATATCCATAGGAGCATTAAATTTTTTCTCTAAATATTTCATTTTTTCAAGTAGTGAATAATCTACTTGCTCGGCTAATCGGATTGTTTCTTCAAGTCTTTTGATTTCAATTGCAATTGCAGTAGTTTGTGTTTCTCCTTTTAAAAGGTTGATAAATTTTGTTGTTAATTCTTTTGTCATTTTATTTATTTTTTAAAAATTCGTTAATATTTTGCCCACACACCAATCCATCTTCATCAACTTCAATTAGCAGTCCCTTTTTAGACATCATAAAAATTCTTTCCTCATAATTATAATAGCTTCCATCTAAAGAGAACCCTAACTTGTAAAGTTGATTCATTGTTTTTTCTGCTTTTTCCATTTGTTTTTATTTATTTAGTTTTTTTTATTGTTATAAATTCTCCCTTTGTATGACTAAAGATTTTATCCTTATCACTTTCTATTAAAACCTCACAGGCTAAATCTAGTCCGATGGCTTGGAGTTGTTTTACTTTCTCCACATCATCTTCTAGTTTATACTTTCTGATTAGTTCTGATAATACCTTTATTTGATTTTTAGTTTTTTCCATTTTACTTTTTTTTTGCCTACTCTTTTGGTTTTCGGCATCTCCCTTTTGACACTCCAAAAATACATAAGTTAATTGGACTGGCAATGGAATTTATACTTAAATATAAAAATAATTATATTTTAATATAAAATTACTCTAGTATGAGTAATAAAGATAATAGTATTAAAACAACTATAAATGTAATGATTTTTGTTAAAATAGAGGCGTTTCTGTATATAAAACTATTCTTATCCAATGGTGTTTTCATTAGACATATTAAGTTTTCTGTGCCATAAAAGGCGTTGCAGTTCCCCAAGATAGTTAGTGATGAGTTTGTGATATTTAAGGGCTTCTTTGTTCTTTCCCTGTCTTACTAATTTTTCTACAAAAGAGTTAGGGTCGTTTTTATCGTCTAAACCTCTTAATACAATCTCTAAGTCATTAAGTTGTTCTATTGATACATCAGTCCCTTTTTTTAAATCTAAGTCAATCTCGTCCTTTATTTCGTCTGAAATTATAGAGTTCATTTTTAGTCCCCATACATTGCCCTCAATTTTACCCTCCTTATCTACTTTTACTTTGTCTGCAAATTTTGAGTTAGAATAAATAGATTGCAAAGCATACGCTCTTGCGTCTAGTTCGTTCGCCATAGGTATTCTTCCGTTCCTGCAAGAGTTTAATATTTTAATTAATGCTTTTACAAAATCTACTTTATGTCCCGCCACAATTTTAGGAGCTCCATACTTTATACTTGAAAAGTATTGACTAAAGTAATCAAAACAATGTGCTAGTTCATGAATAAGTGTAGTTAAGGAATAATAATCATTTCTTTTTAAAGAAGGCAATGGAAGATTAGTGTTTTTATCTAAAAAGTTTCTACCCCAACCTTTGTCGCAACATAACATAGTAATTGAAGTTTGTAATATCTTAGGACTATATCTATAACTAGCTCTTGACCTATTTGCTTTTTTAGTTGCTTTTATTAATTCTATATTATAAGGTAAGTTTGGAAATACCTTTAGAGCTTGCTCCTTAAATTTTAAGCAATCTTTCCAAGATATATTTATTCGGTTTATATAATTATAATATAACCATAATGAATTATCGGCATCATATAATCTTTTTGCAACAAACTCATATTCTCC
>TARA_R110000822_G_scaffold3972_2_pt1 | contig 12997 bp, 13 predicted proteins | sample TARA_R110000822 | Tara Oceans TARA_R110000822 (sample SAMEA4397666) | marine metagenome | biome: Polar Biome; feature: [SRF] surface water layer (ENVO:00010504); material: water (ENVO:00002006), including particulate matter (ENVO:01000060) such as... | depth 5 m | reverse complement strand
TTGACTTAACTGCTCCTGCTGATATAGTATCAGCTGATACATCGTTAATTACTATAGATACATTCCCTACTGGGACGCATAGATCTGCTAAATACATCGTGACTGCTAATACTTCTGATTCATGGCAAACTAGTGAGGCATTAGTGCTTCATGACGGCTCTGAAGGATTTATAACTGAGTACGGCTCAGTACAGTCTAACAATGTATTATACACACTGAGTGCAGATACTAATGGAGGTAGCGTTCGATTAAGAGCTACACCATCAGGATCAGGTACTACATTTACTTACAAGAAAATAGTCGCAAGAGCATAGGGGATAGACGATCATGGCAAAAACAAAAGCATTTAATATCGCAGAGCTGATCAGACATATCACTTATGATTCTACATCTGACTCACTTTCAACTTCTAAGTCTGTAAACTCAGAAGGTAAAACAAGAAAATCAAAACCAAATTTAGCAGCTAATACGCAAGTTACTCTGCATGAATTCGGTAAGAACGATTATCAATCGGCATTATATCATATAGCAGCGCAACAAGGTACTGACTTTCAATCATCTCTATTTATGATAGGGCATGATGATAGTACTGTATTCGTAACAGAGTATGGTGTACTAGAAAGTGGAGAGCAACTCTACGCACTAGATGCTACCATCAGCGGCGCAAACGTAGTAACACAAGTAACACCTGTTAACAACGCGACTGACATTAAGTTCTCAGTCGAATATGTTAATGCATAAATAGGGGTATAGAGGAAAAATGGCAAATCAAAATTTTAGAGTAAAGAACGGCCTCGAAGTAGGCGGTGTTCAAATTGCTTCCGATGCTGGTGTTATTAACAGCACAGCATTACCCGTTTCAGGCGCAACTGCTGCAACATATGGAAACGCAACTGCGATACCTGTTGTTACTGTTGATGCAAGAGGTATAGTAACTAACGTACAAACCACTGCAGTAAGTGGTGTAAGTAGTTTTGTATACACGCCTGCTAATACTACTTTTGTATTAAGTACAGGCGATGGCGCAGCATACGCTCAGACCATGACATTCGATGGAGACGGGTTCGTAACTAACGCCACAGGTATACATATAGAGTTGAACGGTGGAACACTTCTAAACGGTGCTACAGGGCTCTCAGTTAACGTTGCAGCCCTATCGCACGATAGTTTAGATGGATATGTTGCTAATGAACATATTGATCATTCAAGTGTTTCAATCGCTACTGGAGCAGGACTATCAGGTGGCGGTGACTTAACAGCAACAAGGACATTATCAGTCGCAGCAGGCAACACGCAAGTATTATCTAATACAACAGGTGTGTTTATTAATGCTGGCGCAATTGGAATATCATCATTAGGTGGATACGACGCAAATGAACATATTGATCATACGGGTGTTACACTAACAGCTGGTAATGGTTTAACAGGTGGCGGCACAATCGCTGCTTCTAGATCATTCACAGTAGTAGGTAATACTGGTATTGTAGTAACAGCTGATGGTGTATTTGTTAATTCAACTGCACTTGATCATACTGACATGACTAACTACGTTTCCAACGAACATATAGATCACACAGGAGTTACTTTAACTGCTGGAGCAGGTCTAACAGGCGGTGGTGATATTGCTGCTAGTAGAACATTTACAATCGGAGCAGGTAATGGTATTACTGTTAATGCTGATGATGTAGCGGTTACTGCTGGAATAGGTATTGCATCCAACTCAACTGGTATTCATTTACTAGCTGGTGATGGACTTGCCGCTAACTCAACAACAGCTAAAGTTGTTGCTGGTACAGGTGTAGTATCTAATTCGACTGGTATCCATATTGGACAGTCAGTTGGAACTACTAACGATGTTCAGTTTAGAGATATAGTTATCTCAGGTAACTTAACAGTCTCAGGCACACAAACAACAGTTAGCACAGAAACTCTAACAGTTGATGACAACATGATCGTTCTTAATAATAACGAGGCGGGCACTCCTTCAGAGGATGCAGGTATCGAGATTGAACGTGGTACATCAACAAACGTTAAGTTACAGTGGAAAGAAGATGGTGACAAGTGGCAGGTAACTGAAGATGGTTCCACATACTATGATCTTCATCATAAGGGAACTGCAGTCGCACTAGGAACAGACACATCTGGCAACTACGTTGATAACGTAACAGTTGGAGTAGGACTTTCTGTAACAGGAACAGCAGGCGTAGGTTGGGAACCAGCTTTAGCCGTTGTAGCTAACACAGGTATCACTGCTAATAGCACTGGTATATTTACTAATGATTCAGAAATTGTTCATGATAGTCTATCAGGGTTCGTTGCAAACGAGCATATAGATCACTCAGGCGTTTCAATTACAGCTGGTAATGGTTTAACAGGTGGTGGTAATATTACTGCTACTAGATCAATAGCAGTAACAGGTGGAACTGGTGTAACTTCTAACTCAACAGGCGTCCATATTGGACAATCAGTTGGTACTTCAGATAATGTTACATTTGCTCAAGGCACTCTTACTACTGGTAAGATTACAAGCTTGACAGACAGTTCAGATAGAGTATTGAAAGTCTATAACAGCTCTGGATCGCTTATTTGGGGGTAACACCTAATGGCATTGCCAACGACCAGAACAGGGTTTAAAGAACATTGCTTGAGGAAACTAGGGTTTCCGGTAGTAGAGATTAATGTAGAGGATATGCAAGTCGAGGACAGAATCGATGAAGCATTATCTTACTACTGGGATTACCATTTCGATGGTGTATCTAAAGAATACTACAAATGGGTGCTTACAGCTGATAACATTACAAACAGATACCTTGACGTACCGGAGAATATAATCGGTGCAGTCAGGGTGTTTGACATTGGTGATGCCCTTTCAACGAACAACTTATTTAATATTAGATATCAAATAGCTTTGAATGATTTGTATGACTTGACGTCATTCAATCAATCACTAGTAACTTACTACACTAACATGCAGCATATTCAGTTCATTGAAGAATTGCTTGTAGGTAAGCAACCTATTAGATATAACAGACATATGAACAAACTTCATATTGATATGGATTGGCAGAAACTGAACCCTGGTGAGTATGTAATCGCTGAGTGCTATCAGATTGTTGATCCAGAAGTATATCCAGACGTCTATAAAGACAGATGGCTTATCTCTTACGCATCCGAAAAAATTAAATATCAATGGGGATCAAATCTCTCTAAATTTTCTGGTATGACTTTACCAGGCGGTATTCAGTTTAACGGTAATAAAATTATGGATGATGCAGCAGCTGAGATTGCTAAATTAGAGCAAGAGATGATCTCATCTTACAGCTTGCCAGTATCAGATATGATTGGGTAAATCCTACTCTTATGAGAAATAATTATTTTAATAACTTTGAGGCTTCAGGCGAACAATCATTAATTGAAAGCCTTGTAATTGAATCTATCCAAGCATATGGTATAGATTCATTTTACATGCCGCGCGATAGAGTTGAGAGTGATTTACTCTACGGTGAGGCTCCTCTATCTCAATTTACATCAACTATTCCATTAGAGATGTATATTAAATCTGTTGAGGGTTATGAAGGTGAAGGCACCTTTATGAGTAAGTTTGGTCTTGAGATAAGAGATCAGCTCAACGTAACTATTGCAAGAAGAAGATTCCAAGAAGAAGTAGAAGAAGTAGACCCTTCAATTACAAGACCTAGAGAAGGTGATTTAGTATTCCTACCTTGGATAAGAGGGTCAATTGAAAACGAAATTGGTGCACTGTTTGAAATTAAGTATGTGCAGAATGATTCAGTGTTCTATCAGCTAGGCAATCTACAAACATTTGACGTATCGTTAGAGAAATTTGAGTATTCAAATGAAAGATTCGCTACTGGGATCGCTATCGTTGATGCAATGGAGACAACCTATTCTATCGATGCTAAGCTTGATGAGCTTACACTTGTTACAGAAGCTGGTGTTGAGTTAATGACGGAAGCAGGAATATTAATTACTAATGATAATGCAGATAAGAGACTTGTAGACAAAGGTGACACATCAACATTCTTCCAAGACGAAGCTGCTGAGTTTATTGACTTCAGTGATATTAACCCATTTAGTGAGAACGATTTCTAATGTTTAAACATAAATACTACAATGGCGTTATAAGAAAGTATGTTGTATACTTTGGTACTCTATTTAATAATATAGAGATAGACAGAACCAATACAGCTGGTGAAGTAGTTCAGACTATAAAAGTGCCTATTAGTTATGGTCCTAAGTCTAAATACTTAGTAAGAGGAGATACGGACCCTAACCTTGACAGACAGGTAGCTGTACAGCTCCCAAGGATGTCCTTCGAGATGACTAACTTTAGATACGATTCTCAAAGAAGAATGAATCCTTTAAAGAAATTCTATGCTGCATCAGATCAAAACTATAATCTTAGATCAGTAGGCACTCCAACACCATTCAATATTGACTTTGAGTTAAACATAGCCGTTAAAAATGCAGAGGACGGTGTGCGTATATTAGAGCAGATACTACCATATTTTACACCTGAATATACAGCAACACTAAAGCTTCTTGATAGTATGCCTGATCTTAAGTTTGATATTCCTGTTGTATTCTTAAACCTGGCTACAAGAGATGAGTATGAAGGTGACTTCGTTACAAGAAGACAGCTCATGCACACTCTTACATTTGAAGTAAAGGGTTATGTATTTGGACCAATAACAGAAAAATCAGATATTATTAAACAAGCTAATGTATCATTTCATGTTGATCCAGGTGCAGCTGGTTCCTTTGCATTCCCAGATACAGCTGCATCTAAGGTAGTTATTACTCCTGGTGTACTGGCAAATGGCTCTCCAACATCCAATGCTTCGGTAAGCATAAATATAGATGATATAAATGCCAACAGTAATTATGGTTATATAACAGCGAATACATTTAATGGATGATAAAATCGGTGAATTTCTTGAATTAGAACCTCTAAAGCAAGATATTACAACAGCAAAAGCAATCGTAAAAGACTCTAAGTTAGAGAATGACTTTGAGTATGCACGTGGGAATCTTTATGGGGTAATAGAAAATGGCTCAGCAGCGTTATCAGAATTGTTGCAAGTAGCTCAGCAAGGACAGCATCCTAGAGCTTATGAGGTTGTTGCTACGTTAGTAAGAACATTATCAGACGCTAATATAGCATTGCTTGATCTTACAAAGAAAAAACAAAACATAGAGAATGAAGAAGGCATGCAAAAAGGACAAGGACCCAATACAGTTAATAATACACTGTTTGTTGGATCTACTGGTGAATTGCAGAAGCTAATTAAGAAGCAAATAGATGGCACAAGCTAGAGAAAACTACTTAGGTAATCCTAACCTAAAAAGAGCAAACGTACCACAAGAGTTTACCCCTGAGCAGGTGGCTGAGTTTGTAAAATGCTCACAAGATCCGTTACATTTTATAAAAACACATATTCAAATCGTAAACGTTGATCAGGGGCTTATACCTTTTAACTTATATGATTTTCAAGAAGATATAGTAAACTTAATTCAGGATGAGCGTTTTGTAATATGTAAGATGCCTAGACAGACTGGTAAGACAACAACGGTTGCAGCTGTGTTATTATGGTATTTAATGTTTCACGAATCATTCTCAATAGCTATTCTAGCTCATAAGTCTCAACAATCAAGAGAAATTCTTTCTCGTATAGCACTAGCATATGAACATTTACCGAGATGGTTGCAGCTTGGTGTAGTTGAATGGAACAAAGGTAACGTAGAGCTAGAAAATGGCTCTAAGATATTAGCAGCATCTACTTCAGCATCAGCTATAAGGGGTGGATCTTTTAATCTAATTTACTTAGATGAGTTTGCTTTCGTACCAACACATATACAAGAAGAGTTTTTTGCTTCTGTATATCCTACGATTTCATCTGGTCAAACATCTAAAGTTCTAATAACATCAACACCAAACGGACTTAACTTATTCTATAAAATATGGAATGATAGTGAGAATGGGCATAATGACTATAAGCGTATTGACGTGCACTGGTCGGATGTACCTGGTAGAGATGCTAAGTGGAAAGAGCAGACGATAAGAAATACGTCTGAAGATCAATTTAGAGTAGAGTTTGAGTGTGAGTTTATTGGTTCATCTAATACTCTTATAGCTCCAAATACTTTAAAGCGATTAGTATATGAGAGACCTATCTTTGAAAATGAGCACACGAGAGTCTATGTACAGCCAGAAATGGACCATACATACTTTCTTTTAGTTGATACAGCCAGGGGTGTAAATAAAGATGCATCTGCTATTATATGTATTGATGTAACACAATTACCGGCTGCAGTTGTTGCTGTATATCAGAATAATGATATATCACCATTCAACTTTCCACAGGTGATAGCTCAGTTTCATAGAAAATATAATATGGCGTACATGCTTGTGGAATCTAACGATATAGGCATGTCAGTGGTTGAAACATTACATAATGATATGGAGTTAGAAAACGTACTTATGTCAGCAGCGAGAGGTAGAGCCGGGCAGGTTCTATCATCTGGGTTTGGGTCAGGTGGACAATACTTTGGAGTAAAAACAACAAAGCAAGTCAAACGTACCGGATGCCTAAATCTAAAGACACTAATAGAAGGTGATCAACTAGTTATTAACGACTTTCGTATACTAGATGAGCTTACACATTTCATTCAAAAGGCTGAGTCTTGGGAAGCAGATGGTGGTAATCACGATGACCTAGTTATGTGTTTAGTCTTGTTTGGTTGGTTAAGTATACAAGATTATTATAAAGAAATAAGCAGTACCGATGTTAGAAAATATCTTCAAGATGGACAGCAAAAGTTTATCGAAGAAGAAGTTCTACCATTTGGTTTTTTAAATGATGGTATAGAAGATGAGCTAGAAGGCTATTCACGAATAGCCGATTGGTAGTATTTTCTAACCACAGGAACATATAAATATAATCAAACTATTTTTGATTTTATATAGAGGAGCATAACATGGCATTTCAAGTCAGTCCTGGTGTAAATGTAAGCGAGATCGATCTTACAACGGTCGTGCCAGCGGTATCCACAACAGAAGGTGGATTAGCAGGTGTATTTAATTGGGGACCAGCAGAACAAAGAGTTCTATTAGACAGTGAAACGTCTTTAGTATCGCGTTTTGGTGAGCCTACAAGTGACAATTTCGAGACATTTTTTACAGCATCAAACTTTTTAAATTACGGCAACAAATTGTATGTTGTCAGAACTGTGTCAAGTGCCGCTAGAAACGCTACTGGTGTAGCAAATACCTCTGCCAATACAGATGGTGTATTAATTAAGAACATGGAAGATTTCGACGCTGGCAGTTTTACTGCTAACGCTAATCATATTGTTGTTGGTAAATACGCTGGTGTAAAAGGCAATGGGTTAAGAGTTGAAGTTTGCGATTCAGCAAGCGCATGGAATAGTAATGTAGTAATTGGTAATGGTGGTGGCGGTTCAGCTGACTCTAACATCGATCAGTCTGCTGCTAATACTAAAATTTCATTCGCAATTGGATCAACAACAGCTACTCTTTCCATAACAGGTTCTAGCTCAGGTGTAACAAACACCACACTTCAAACAGCAATGGACGCTATTGTCGCTGACTTATCAGTCGGTGATTTAATTAAAGCAGGTAATTCTAGTATTGGTGAGCAAAGACTCTCCATTAAGAGTATTGCAAGTTCAGGTAGCGACACGATATCAGTTGATGCATCAATTGCAACTGTTTCAAGAGCTGTAACACTACATGATAGATACAAACTATCAACAGATTTTAGTGATGTAACAATCCAAAGATTCTGGAAATATTCAGATAACTTCGATAGTGCCCCAGGTACTACATCATTTGCTCTTACTAAGGGCGGTGCTGGCGACGAGATACATGTTGTAGTCGTTGACGAAGATGGAGATATCACAGGCTCACCAGAGCAAATTATTGAGAAATGGGAATCATTATCAAGAGCAACAGACGCTAAGAATGAATCAGGCGAGTCTATCTACTATTACGATAGAATTAATTCAGGTTCTAATTGGGTCTACTTTGTAAATCATCCAGCCGGAGCTTATACAGCACTGGCATCAGCAGTAGCAGCACTTGTCACTCCATTACCATACAGATTTGTATTCGCAGGTGGATTAAACGGGGATGCTGAATCAGCTATCTCAATGGGCGATATTGCAATTGGTTACGATATGTTCTCAGACTCAGCAGATGTAGATGTAAGTCTATTACTTGCTGGTAAAGCTAAAGGCGGAACTCATGGAGAAGGAATTCTTAACTACATCATTGACAATGTTTGTGAAGTAAGAAAGGATTGTATTGTATTTGGTTCGCCAGATAGAGCAGACACAGTTGGTGTAACATCAGCTTCAACTGCTACAGATAATCTAGTAGAATTCAGAAACGCAGTAAGAAGCTCTTCATATGGTGTTCTAGACAGTGGTTATAAATATCAGTACGATAAATTCGGCGATGTTTATAGATATGTTCCATTATGTGGTGACATAGCCGGCTTATGTGCAAGAACAGATTCAGAAAGAGATGCATGGTTCTCACCAGGTGGTTTCAACAGGGGTCAGATTAAGAACGTTGTTAAGTTAGCGTTTAATCCGAGAGTAGCTTATAGAGATCTTCTTTATAAGAACGGTATTAACCCAGTTGTTGCATTCCCAGGTCAGGGAACAATATTGTATGGTGATAAGACATTACTTGCTAAGCCATCTGCATTCGATAGAATTAACGTAAGAAGACTATTCATAGTATTAGAGAAAGCAATTTCTACAGCTTCTAAGTTTACACTATTCGAATTCAATGATGAGTTTACAAGATCTCAGTTCACTAACTTAGTAGAACCTTTCTTGAGAGATATACAGGGTAGAAGAGGCATATATGACTATAGAGTTGTATGTGATGAATCTAACAACACAGGTGAAGTCATTGATAGAAATGAATTCATTGGCGACATTTACGTTAAACCTGCAAGATCTATTAACTTTATTCAATTAAACTTTGTAGCAGTACGAAGTGGAGTAGAGTTCTCAGAAGTAGTCGGTAAATTTTAAGGAGTAAAAGATGGCATTTAATATTAATGAAATCAGATCACAGTTAGTACTTGGCGGTGCACGTTCTGCTCTTTTCCAAGTAAGACTTAACAACCCAGCTAACGGTGCAGGTGACTTAAAAGCTCCTTTTATGATAAAGGCTTCAAGCTTACCTTCCTCAACATTGGGATTCGTTGAAGTACCTTACTTTGGTAGGAAGTTCAAAATTGCTGGTAACAGAGTATTCGCTCCTTGGAACGTTACAGTTATCAATGATGAAGATTTTCTAGTAAGAAACGGAATGGAAGAGTGGATGAACGCAATCAACAGTCATGTTGGTAACCTTAGAGAGTTTGGAGCAGCTAGTCCGTCTGACTATAAGACAGACGCAACTGTTACTCAGTTCTCTAAAACAGGCGCACCATTAAGGGAATATAAGTTCGTTGGTGTTTTTCCAACAGACTTAGCTGAAATTGCAGTAAACTGGGAAGCTATCGATGAAATACAACAATTTGACGTTAGTTTCCAATACGATTACTGGACAGTCAGCGGTGTTACAGGCGACGCTGGTACTCTATAAGGGTACAGCTAAATATATTAAAGAGATAAGGCAACTTGTCTCTTTAATTTTTATAATGGAGACCACCTAATGGCAGAATTATTCGGCTTCGAGTTCAATCGAAAACAAACAGTAGAATCAGATCCGTCTGAGAATAAATCATTCGTTCAACCCCAATATGATGACGGCGCAGTCAACATTAATTCTATGGGCGGAATGTATGGTACCTATGTTGACCTGGAAGGTACAGCTAAAAACGAAGCTGAGCTTGTCACTAGATATCGAAAAATGTCTTTACAGCCTGAAGTAGAGCATGCAATTGATGATATTATTAATGAATCAATAGTATCTGACCCAACACAACCCGTTGTTGACATTAACCTTGATAACCTTAAGGACATGTCACCAAAGATCAAAAAACTCATACACGAAGAGTTTAAAAAATCCTCAGAACTGTTAGGCCTAACTCAAACTGGATACGAAACATTTAGAAGATGGTACGTAGACGGTCGCTTATATTATCACGCTATCATAGATCCAAAAGATCCAAGTGCTGGTATTAAAGAGTTGAGATATGTTGATCCTCGAAAGATCAGAAAGATTAGGGAAACAAAGAAAGAGAAACAAGGCAACTTTACAGTAATTAAAGTTGTAAGAGAGTTCTTTATCTACAATGATAAAGGATTCAATAGTAAGTCTTATGCAACTCCAGACCCGATACAAGCTGGTGGCGCACAAGGTCTTAAGATCGCAAAGGATAGTATAATTCATTGTACATCCGGCTTAGTTGATGAATATAACAAAATGGTTTTATCTCATCTACACAAAGCAATTAAACCTCTTAATCAATTACAAGTATTAGAAGACGCATCAGTAATTTATAGAATATCTAGAGCCCCTGAGAGAAGAATATTCTATATAGATGTTGGTAACTTACCTAAGATGAAAGCCGAGCAGTATTTAAGGGACATGATGACTAAACATAAGAACAGATTAGTCTATGATGCTGCATCAGGTGAAGTAAGAGATGATAGAAAGTTCATGACCATGATGGAAGATTTCTGGCTACCTAGAAGAGAGGGCGGCAGAGGTACAGAGATAACAACTTTACCTGGCGGCCAAAACCTAGGCGAGATGGATGATATAGAATACTTTAAGAAGAAACTATATCGAGCGCTTAACGTTCCATCAAGCAGATTAGAGCCAGAAGCTGGCTTTACTCTAGGAAGAGCTTCTGAAATATCAAGAGATGAGTTGAAGTTTAATAAGTTTATAAGAAGACTTAGATTAAAATTCTCTCATCTATTCAATAGGGTATTAGAGAAGCAATTAGTACTAAAGGGTATATTAACACTAGACGAATGGGCTAATGTCCAACAGCATATTAAGTATGACTTTGTTGAAGATAATCACTTCTCAGAGCTTAAAAATTCAGAAATTATCAGAGAGCGTCTACAAGTTCTCGGTGATATTCAAGATCATACTGGCACATACTACTCTAAGGAATGGGTTAGAAGAAATGTTCTACACCTTAATGAGAAAGAGATAGAAGAAATGACTGCTGAGATGGAGCAAGAACGAAAAGACGATCAAGACTTTGGACCAGGAGGCGGCGCTCATCCCGACGCACCTTGGAATCAGCAACCTGAAGAGCCTGCTCCTGGAGCAGAACCTCAAGCACCAGCTGGTGAGGATGCATAAATAATAAATACAATGGAGATATATAATGGCTGAGCCGAAATTAAGTGGAACACCTCAAGTAGATTTAGATGCACTCATTAATAGTGCGTGGGGCGACAAGCCCGTAAGTGTGCAGAAGCATTTCGATAACGAAATGATGCAACGAGCAGCTGATCTAATTGCTGGTAAAAAAGACGCCTTACATAAAGATATGTTTGGTCAAGAGCCTATTTCGAAAGTAAAAGAAATAGATGACGAGCAGCTTGCAGCTGAACCGACAGAACAAGAGATAGAAGATGCTCTTAATGATGAAGATACTGATGATGAATTAGAGTCATTAGTAGATTCAGACGAGCAAGAAGAAACACAAGAAGAAGAGCCTTCAGATGAGGAGCCTTCAGAAGAGGAAACAGATGAAACATCTTAAAGATATATTAGAAGCAGTAGGCGAGCTAAAGCATCACGGACGCGATAAAGCTGAAGGTGAGAAAGAGTTTAAAAAGAAGCATACTGACAATATTGATGATAGAGAGTATCCTGCTAAAGGTACTGATGATGTTCTTAACGCTAGAAAAGCAAAGAAAGATCATTCTAAGAAAGCTGATCTATCTAAAGAAGAAGAGAAGATTGCTTACGAGGGATATGAAGAAGCAGGTGATCTTATTGAACAGCTATTAGATATAGCAGAAGTAGACGCGGCTCAACCTCTTGGACTAATGGACGGTACAGAAGTAACAATTGCTCCTGACCTAGCTGAACATCTTGCATACATTATCGATCAATTAAGTGATGATAATCAAGACACCTTTGTAGAAATGCTTTTGAAAGATGAAGATAGTTTTATACAAATGGTAGACTTTGCGCAGGGAGTTGAGTAATGAAAATCATATTATTAAAAGGGAACGAGGCTACAGGTGGAACTAGTTTAGGTGCTGCTAGTACAGTCAGTAATGCAAGACTAGTTAAGTTCTATCATACAGCTGCAGCTGTTGTCACAATAGTAGACAGCGCTAATGCAGCAATTGGTAATACATCAGTAGAAGCTGGTACACATTACTTTGCTAAAGACCCTTCTGATAAGATCTTTGTTTCTGCAGGGTTAGTAACACCAGTAGGATTTGGAGACTAATATGAAGCTTATTACTGAAGTCAATCTAACGAACGAAGTTAACTATCTGAAAGAATCATCTGAAGATGGTAAAAAACAGAATTACTATATTGAGGGTGTATTCCTTCAATCAAACCTCCAAAATAGAAACGGAAGGATATATCCTAAAGAGACTATGATTAAAGAGGTTGCTCGATACATGAAAGATAATGTTGAGAGCAAGAGAGCATATGGAGAGCTAGGTCACCCAAGTGGCCCTACTATCAACTTAGATAGAGTATCACATATGATTGAAAGTCTTAAAGAGGACGGCGATAATTTTATTGGTAAAGCTAAAATATTAGACACACCAATGGGAAACATAGTTAAGAATCTTATGGATGAGGGTGCTCAATTAGGAGTGTCTTCAAGAGGTATGGGATCACTAAAACCAAATAACGGTGTTATGGAAGTTCAAGGTGATTTTATGCTAGCAACAGCAGCTGATATAGTGGCTGATCCGTCTGCACCGGATGCTTTTGTTAAGGGTGTTATGGAAGGTTGTGAGTGGGTTTATGATGCAGCGGAAGGTCAATGGAGAA
>TARA_R110000822_G_scaffold148205_2_pt1 | contig 13046 bp, 8 predicted proteins | sample TARA_R110000822 | Tara Oceans TARA_R110000822 (sample SAMEA4397666) | marine metagenome | biome: Polar Biome; feature: [SRF] surface water layer (ENVO:00010504); material: water (ENVO:00002006), including particulate matter (ENVO:01000060) such as... | depth 5 m | reverse complement strand
TGATCTGAAAAGTAATTCTGTTTGGTTGGTACCATTGCTACTAACGTCTTTACCAAAATAGGTAAGTGCTTGTAATTCCGATAAAAATAGCTCATGTAAGCTGTCAAATTTGTTCATATAACCCTTTTATTTTTTTATATTAGTAATATAATAAAAATAAATGAGACTATAAAACTTTTTTATGATTATTTTTTTCTAATGTATAAAATTCTTGGAGCTGATTAGCCCTGTTATATAGTGATTGTAGTGTTGTATTTTCATTCCATTCTGAAAACTTGCCAACTAGGTCTATTCCCATTACTTTTTTTATTAAAAGATTATCAGTTATTTGAGTAGACTCTATATAATCTATAATATTATTTCCTTCTATATTTTTTTCATATATGTTTCTCATCGATTCATATATTATTTTTTCGCCAATATAGGTTTTTCTAAAGTAAGTTTTTCCAGTTACTAAAACTTGCCTATATAAATTTGACAATGTTTTATCTTCTATTGAATCTAAACTACATACATATATGAATTTGTCTGTATGTGGCAAATTAAATCCTTCTAACTTATAGTTGTCAACAACTGACCTACGTAATTTACCGCTTTTTTCTAGATCTATTAAATCAACTAAATTTATTGTTGATAGTATTTTATCAAATTTTAATATTTCTTCACCTATTCTGATGCCTTCGCTTAAGTCTATACTGTTTATTGCTTTATCTATTATCCTTTTATTTACACTTTCTTTAATTTTTTTAAAGAATAAATCATAGCTTTTTTCAGGTCCATTATTATCAATACTTACATATTGTTCATATTTTTTAAATATTTCATAATATGAAGATTCAACGGATGTTTTTCCTCGAGTATATAGTGAGTATAAGTTTTTAAAATTTTTTGGAATAACTGTTGTACATTTTCCTCTATCATCATAAAACCTTTGAAACTCTAATATTGAAGCATTATCAAATTCTTGTTTAACTATTTTTAATAATTCTACAGGGATTATTTTTGGACCAGCATTGTAATCTAATTCTTCAAGAGTTTTATGTAGTATTAATTTAGTATTTTTTAACAAATAAGCTAAAAAATAAGATACATGGTTATTTCCTAAGATATAGTCCATATTAATTAAGGGTTGATCCAAAACTTTGAGTCACAAACATTATACTCATACTGGCATATCTTATTAAATCTGGCCTATTTATTCCTGAAGCAGTTATACTAAACATTACCGATGCTGAATAGTAATTATTGGCTTGAGGAGCACCGTACACTCCACTTCCGAATGGCCCACTAGGATAACTACCAGTATCGGTACCCCAACCAGTTGGCCATCCATCAATAGCATAAGATACACCATTAGCCGATGTATGCCTAATTGGTGGAAAATATGTTGGAGATTCATAGTGGCTATAATTTTTCCAAGTATCTGCAAAACATCCGTGATTATCTGGATTTTTCCAAGAATTTTCAATTTTAACCCCGTTAGCATCATAAGCCATTAGTAATCGAGCATTCCACAGAAATTGTATTCCATCCAAAGAACCATACATTGATAAAGGGCTACTGTGGGTACTGTATGCATTATTTCCACCATTATGTCTTGCAAATCCCTTAGTTAATGCAATTCCAAACGAAGAGGTTACTATGCCTGAACCAGACCAATATGTAGGTTGGAGTGTATTTCCATCTATTGGCCAATATGGGGATGCGGCATTTGGTGTTGCTGCAGACGATGAATTGGGATTGAGGTTCCAAGAATATCTTGGAGCTACAACTGATGAAGAATTCATCCAATCCGTAACAGAATTCCAAGCTGCAGGTCCATTAGGGTCATTGCAGTATGTAAGACTAGTTGTTATATATGGTGCACAACCACCCAGCATATTTGTTCTGGTTGGAACATATAGATTTGTAGATCCTTCCATAGTTACAACAGTTGATTGAGTTGATTTTGCTTGGAATCCACCACTTTGAAAAGATAATGCTATGACATTTGATGCCTTTATACAGTCAATGCCAAATTCTGGATCTTGAACAATGAGTGCATCAGGATGAGTATGAATACTAATATCAAATTCTTTTGTCGGTATTAATTGGACTAATTCTGCTGTTGTTTCGTTAGAACATACTCCCATTTCTCCAGCTACCGTAAAACTCATAGAAATAGGTACACCATAACTACTACTTTTTTCAGACCTAAACCAAAAGTGGGATGATGTATATGGAGTAATTGGATAATTTATATTAGAAGTATTCATTATATCTTCCGAATGGCTTTGTGCGGAGTTTGTTGAATTAAAGCCGAACGCTGAAAAAGAGTTATGCAATACCCTATTAAATGTATTTGGATTTCCTGGAGAACCTGATCCAAAGCCCATTACATATTCCTGGAAATTTGCCGGGCCTACGTTGTATCCATGATCTTCATTATTAAATATGGAAAGAGTTACCATGGAATTAATAGCTAATCCAGGTACCGTCATTTCAAAAGACCTACTGGTATAATAATTTCCACCAGTACCTCCAGGAGGACAGCATCCTGGGCCACCTTGATAAAATACTTTATGTTGTAATGGTGGTATACCGCCATGTGATGGTACAGTAAGGAGGTTGCCGTTAGGTACAACAAATGATCCATTTCCTGGATTATCATCTACAGTTACAGATTTAGTTGCAGTTGCAACACAGTTTACACTTATAACCTGTCCATTTCCAAAAGTGTGTTGACTCTGGCTAAACTCTGTCCATAGATATATACATGTACTACCAGCCTGTTGAACTAAAGGTGTACTGTAACTAGTATTGTTTTCAATAAATGGATAACCTGGAAAAGTACCAGGTAATGGAGGGGTGTGGTGGGTCCAATATCCTGTTGCTGATACGTCTGGTCCAGTTAACAGAATACCATTTCCTTCATGAAGTGCTTCTGGGGAACAATAGTTTAGGTTTCCTTCTTCCCATAGGTGTGAGTTATTTAAGGAATGAGAAACCATTTTTACGTATGCTGTATCTGTAAAAGAGCATTTACTATTACTAATAGCTAAACTCATAGTATACATTCCACAAAAATTAGGGTCATTCAAATATAATTCTGTTTGAAGTGAGTGAGAATCAGTCACTGTATTTTTACCAAAATATAATTTGTTGGCAATTGCCGCAGAAAATGGGCCGTGATTTAGGTCTGAAATAATTGTTCCATCATTTAATGTTGCTCCTGATATACTCCAAGTAGGTTGTCCTAAAGTAGGAAAATTAAATAGTGGACCAAGAGCTGAAAGAGCCATTGTTGGATAACATTGTACCGTATTTGATTTAGCTGCAGATAATCCTGGGTTTGCAACAAGTTTTATTGTACCTGAAATATCAGAACAACAACCAGGAGTTGATGTAATTGTTGGTGTTAGTGGTGCACTAAAGCTTGGACTACTTGATGCTGAATTTATGCATAGACTGTTTGATACTGAGGCTGTGAATTGAATATCAAAGACACCTTTTTGATATGTTGTTTGGTCTGGCGTAAATGTATCATAATGTATTGAAGGGTTATTAGTATTTAGTACAAATGCCCCAGTACTACCGGTTGGAGTTAACCCTCCTGCAAAATTATAACCAGTGTTATTATTTACAGGTATCCAAGTATTAATAGCTGACGGCTCTGCACCTGTTGCAAAAGTAAAAGTATGTGGATATATACCAGCAAGACTACCAGAAAAGTCTAGAAATGCTAAGTTTGGAATAGCAGTTATTAAATTTCCAATGGAGTTAATTGCATTACCTGCCGGAGCAGTGTTTATTTTATTTGCCAAGTTTATTACAGTATCGTTTACATTAGATGCTGTGTAGTACCAATACTCTGGATTAATTGGATTAAGAGTATTATCTTGGTTAAGACTATTTGTTCCTTGTGCTCTAAATTGATAGGTAACTCCGTTATTTGCAGCTATATTAAATGATCCTTGATGGGCAAAAACTCCAGTATTTGAAGCTGTTATTTGTGGGCCTGAACCTGTTGCTTCGTAGCTCATTGAAATTGAAGCAGATGCAAAGTGTCCTCCTCCAGTTTCTAAAGCATATGTTATTGTATCATAATTTTCTAATCCTAATTCTGACATTGGAAATTCAAAACCAGGCGTTAATTGACAAGCTGTATTGTCTGTTGATGTAGAATATGGTTGTTTATTTAATTGAATAAATGCACAACAAGAACTCGTTGCAGTTAATCCTCCGTCAAGCTCAATGGCTTCTTCGTAACATACATTTAATTCTTGTGGCAATTTATAATCAAATGCCTTAGATCGGGTATCTGATATTATTTGTGAATTAGATGAGGAGTTAAACCAAGATAGTGTCATATGGGTTGGAGCAGGTACATTTGCACCAGAAACAAATGATCTTTTTAATAAAAATGGTGCTGATGAGTATGGATCATGTGTAAATGGATCAACTACTTCTGGATTATTTAGCCTAAAGCCAGTATTACCTCCATGTCCTAATCCAATTGAGTCTTCATGGTTTAGTCTAAGTACCACCCACGACTCTGCAGTACCTTGATTTGGTCTAGTACCTGGATTTATAGAGTGAAATGTTAATTTTCCATTACGTGCAGATGCAGTTACTTCATAAAACCATCTACTATGAGATGGGTGTAAATGTGCATCATTAATTGCCTTTGCTAGATTTTGGGCTGATGCTGTAACATTTGCTCCAATTTGGCCTATTACATGTGTTGGAAAAATACCGTAATTTATACAACTGGTATATTTGTATGGTGGAGCAGACGATGTTAATCCTATTTGGGTCCAATACTCAACTTGACCTACTGACGGATTAGATGCACCTAAAGTTGAACCAGAGGTTGACACCCAGTCGGATTGGTATGTTGGTCGTGGGATAGGTTTAGGATCAAAGAAAATATAATCCATTTGATTACTTGGACCAACCTTTCCTCCAGCTGGCCATTGGGATGCAGAATTATGCATGTTTATTAAGTCTAAGGTATATGATGCTGTTCCGTTTTGATGTGTACCAAGTTGCATTGCAAAATTACCACTTTGAGTATATCCAAATGGTTGTTGAGCCCCTTGTGAATATATAAAATTAGAACTTAATATTTCAGCACCTGTATTTGAATCAGATACTGTCCATTCTTTATGTGTTCCTGTATCTGATCCAGAAAATCTTAATTCTATAGATTCAGAAACACAAAAGGAAGTACTACTTTCACATGGATACTCAAATATCGTTGCATCTGGACCACATGAACATAATTCTCCGGTAAATCCTTTTAATACTATTCCATTTTTTAATTGATAACTATTTGATCCACCAACTGTAAAATCTACTGAGACACCGTTTGAATCACACCTCCAATTATCAAACTGATCAGAGTTAACTCCGCTAGCATTATAGCCGTGTCTAGCTCCTCCAAATTCTGTAGGAATTCCTTGTGTACCGGCTGCTACTACATTACTTAAACCTAAATTTGTTATATTGTATATTGGAGTAGATCCAGTAAATTCTGTTTGTGAAACAGTAACGGTTCTACCAAGACCTCCACCTCTTGTTGCTTTAAGTTTTCCTGCGTGGCCATTTGCGCCATTTACAGCGTTTGTAAAATTTTCAGCTAAGGATGAACTGTTGTGTGTATTGAATACTATTACTTCACTACCAGTTGCTTGTCCATTTGATCCTTGGCCAAGAGAAGATGTAATTGAATAAGTTTTACTTTCACTAAATGGATAGTTTAAAGTATAAGCATTTAATGTTAATGTTCGTTTTACAGTGTCCGTTTGATTTTTAAATGCAAATGATGCCGTTGCTGGAACATTACATAAGTGGCGATTTTCAGTTATTTTAACATGGTCATAAATATTGTCTTTCCATGCAACTAGTTTTGTACCTGGCGGCAGCATTTCTATAGGTAAAAAAGCATTATTATTAGTTGAACCACCGAACCAAACCAAGGCCTTTTGATCGTTTGTTGCCTCAAATTGGTGGCCGTCATCGGTTGTTATTCTGCGCCTTGGCATTTCGTGGTGGCTAAGACTTCCTGTTCCGACATACATATACAATAAATCTTCACAATTATTATACCTATCCTTTGTTTGTATGCTGGCAGAAATATACCGGTAACTACAGCTTACTACACCTGAAGTTGTCAGTGGCCTCCAAGTAGGTAAACTGCCTGATAGACTTTCAGATATTTGAATAGCTGTGAAGTTTCCAAATTCTGTACTTATGCTTGTTGATATATCGCTTATACACATATATATAAATATAACTTTAAGACAAATTAACTACTAATCCAATACTCTAATTCTTTCTGAGATGGAATTCTTATATTTTTACTACAACTAGTACAAAACCACCGTGCGTTATTTTTGCCATCAAATTTAATAATCTGTTGTTGGTGAATGCACTTGCTTTGAAAAACTTCTATTTCTTGTTGAAGTTCCCTTATTTTTTTGTTTAATTGTTCTATCCTTATCATGAGCTCTCTCTTCCTTGATGTTTTTATATATCAATTCTTTAAAGTATAACTCTTCAATCCAATCAGCTGATTTCACAACTTCCTCCTGCACATGCTAATTCTCCTGAAAGATTTGTATTGTCTTCAATCTCAATAACACTAGATAAATCTACGTTTGTTAATGACTCCATCATTTTGTCATATGTTTCTTTATCAATATCTTCAAATGGTGCTTGTGTATATGTTCCACCATTGTGTGGTAAAACTGCTAGTCCATTATATGAATTTCTATTATCCCACATCCATTTACCAGCCAAATCCCAATCATTTTCTTTAAGACTAATTGTAGCAGAAACGTTGTGTGTATTTGACCCTTTTCTGTGGCCTGGGGAAACCCAATTTGTTGCTATTTGTTTAACCCTTTCTAATAGTTGAAAAGGGGATTCAGTTCTTAATATTGAGCCAGCTGGAGATTTTTGAGGTACTTGTATTACTGCTGTGTCATGGGGCCTAAAGTATTCGTCTTCAACTAATTCAGGGTGGTGGGCAAGTAAGTGTTGGTATATTGATTCATTTTTGCCAACCCTAATTCTTCTAATATAATAATCATTATGCCATGCATGGATCCCAGAACTTGTACCAAGTACTAATGATGTTGTGCCGGCTGGTTTAACAGTAGTAGTTCGAGCAGCTTTATTTATTCCTATAATCTTTGCAACTCTTGCATTTTCGCGTTTAACTTTATCAGCAGCTTCTGACATATCATATCCTAGTACTGTACCTGATCCTATACCCGTCATTGAAACACCAATAAGTGCTTCTTTTTCAGTTGTCTCTTGCCATATTGGTCGTAGATAATGAAATGAGGTATATCCTGCTTGTAGTGTACCAATAAATGCGGCTGTTTTTACACGTTCATTAAGGTCTTCTTGTGATTCTATATTAGAAACATTTACTTCACAAAGGTTGCAGAACTGAAAAGGTCTTAAGGCTATCTCACAACATGGATTAGTACCCCAATCCTTGTCATTGTTTAAATATATACCTGGTTCACCAGCACCAGATAGTTCAACACGCTTCCAAAGATCCATAAAAAACTTTTCAGTTATTTTATGTCTCATTAAACAGGCAGAATTATTAGCCCTACCTCTTTGTGGATTCAACTCCCACCAATTTCCTGATTTACAACCTATCATTTGGTCATCATCTGCATTGAATAAGCTGATGAGTGCTGCTCTACGAATACCTCCAGCTAAAACTGCATCTGCAATATGGCATACTATATCATGGGCTTCAAGTGTTGTGAGTTTTTCACCTGTTTCTTTGGATTCTAGTATTCCAGTTAGCTTTAGTACACATTCTTTAAGGGGTTGAGGTCCTGGAGCCTTACCACCTGATGTTACCAATTGTGCGCCTTTTACTCTAATATCTGAAAAATCAAATTCTACCCTACTTCCACCACCATTCATATATGATTTCATTAAAACCTTAATCGCATCAGCCCAACCTTCAATAGAATCACCAATTAAAAATCTTCGTTTTCTTTTTGGGAAAGGTTTATTTATTACTGGTAACTGATTAACATGGTGCTTTTGCACAGAATATCCAACACCTGTTCCACCAAGCAATAAAAACATCGTTTCACTAAAAGAATCAATAGAATCTATTGGTAAATATGCACAGTTATATATCCTGTTAGGGGATATTTCAATTGGTTTGCCGCCGAACTGAAGGCTTCGCATTGAAGGAAGTATTTTTTTATCATAAACTAACTTGTATTTTTCTTCTATCTCATCCGATAACATAGGAAACTTTTTCTTATGCATTTCCTTGTTGCGGGTTACTAACTCTTCCCATGTTTCTCTTCTGTTTAGTTCAGGCACATATTTTGCGTACTTCATGTGAACCGTAATTTCTGATAATATTTGATTTGATACTTCCATTGCTTCCCTTTATTGCGTTTATTGTTGAAAAAAATAACCGGTGGCTAAACCAGTTGTACTAATAAATATAGATATATACATATATCAATTCATTTCGTCAAATTTCTTTTTCATCATTTTTCTTAAATATTCATTATGATTGTCCATTTCTTTAGTTGTTTCTTTACCTTGTATTGAGGTATCCACGTATATATCTATTTGGCCATTAGAAGCATTCATTTTACTTGGAAAAGTAATACCATCTGGTCCAAATCTATTTTTAATAACATGCCATCTTCCTGTATTTGCAAGTTTGTCTTCTATTTTTCTACTTAAGGATAACACAAAATCTGCTATCATTATTTTACTATATGATTCAGCAATTTTTTCAGCTCCAATTATATCATCCTCTAAAGCAGATCTATTTGCTTGAGATGCTGTCCAGACTGGTATTTCATATTCTCCAGCTAAACCTCTTAAGTCTTCATATAGGTTACCTAGTTCTAATCTGATTTCTTTACCATGTCCTCGCAAAAGGTCAGCATAATCTACTATAACTAAATCTGGTTTTTTACCATGTGCCATACATCTTTGAATGTGGGCTGAGATGGTATTTACTGTTGCTGCTTTAGTTGGGTAATACTTAACAATTAAATCACCTTTAAGTGTTTCAACTTTTTTCTTAACGTCATCAATATTATATTTTAATTCTTGAGCCTGTATTCCTGTGAATACACTATCATATCTTAATCCTACATATGCAGCGTTTAATTCAAGTGTATAGTGGATTACATTTAGGCCTGCTTTTACAGCGTTGGCACCTACATTTACTAAAGCCCATGACTTACCAATTCCTGCAGGGGCAACCATTACTCCAAGTTCACCTTTACCTAAACCTCCATCTGCTATTTCGTCGATTGCATCCCACCCAGTAGATACTGTATTTCTAACTGAGTCTAGATATCTTTCGTCTATATGTTCAGCGTATTCATGTCCAACATCTTTTTCTACGCCAGCCTTCATTGCATTATCAACCTTAACCTTTATAGCGTCATACTCTCCTCTGTCTAATAATTCAACAGATTCAATTATTGCTTTTTTTATTTCTTGATTTTTACAGAATTCTAAAGCTTTTTCTTTAACAAAATCTAAATCAGTTGATGACATTTCTTTAAATGCCTCCTTTAAATTATCAGTAATACTTTTCTTAAGTAACTCATTGTCCATCTCTATTATTTTAACCCTCATGGCCTCAATAGTAGGTAATGCGTTATAATCTCTGAAGTAATCTTTTATTATATCTAGTATTATAATGTTTGCTTCTGATTCAAAATATGAAGAATCTAATATATCTGATATTTGTTGTAAAAATAGCTTATCCTTAAATAATATAGCTATTAACTTTATCTGAAAGGCGTATCCAAAATCACTTAGCTTATTTATGTTCATTATCTTTTCTTAGTGCGAATGCGTTTAATGTTGAAAATGTATCTTTAAGCCATAGTTCAGGGTTTTTTATATTCATGTTTATAGAATCTTCTAATAACATTTTCATAAAATTTGGTTTTATAAGCTTTGGAATATCTTGTTTACAAATATTATTTATGGATTCTTTTGCTCTACCTGATATATCAACTTCTGTTAACTGCATTAGTTTGTGATTTAGTTCTAACATATCTTTACTGGCTAGAATATCTGCTGCTAATTTTGTTCCGTCATTTGAAGTTTCTATATGATTAAATATATCTTCAAGTCCTATTTTTTTCTCTTCAAATAATATAGGCAATCTTTTTTGAAGTGTTTTTGTACCGGCACCTCGGATCCCTGGAATATTATCCGAACTATCACCAGTTATAACCCTATACATTAAGAAGTTTTTAGAATCTAATGAAAATTCTTCTTTTATAGTATCCTTAAAATAGAATTTTTTCTTAGTTGGAGACCAGACCTGGACTCTATCGTCTATTAGTTGTAGAAAATCTTTATCAGTAGACATTATGATACACTGGCTTTTTGGATATATTTGCTGAGAAATATAAGCCATAGAGTCATCAGCCTCTATATTTTCTATAGACATAACACTAACTGGTAGTTGTTCTAAATACTGAGATAGTCTTTGTATTTGTTGAGCCATTGCTACTCTTTCGTCGTCAACACTATTAAACTCATTTATCCTAGTCATTCTGTGTTTTACCCTACGAGTTGCTTTATAATCGGGAAATAATTTTCTTCTACGTTGGCTACCACCTTTTCCGTCAAAACATATAATAACCCTAGTAGGTTTTATATTTCTAATAGCATAACCTATTGACATTAAAAATCCAGTAATTCCGCCTACATGTGTTCCGTTTTCATTTACTGTTGGTACTACGACAAATGCTCGTATAAAGGTATTTAAACCGTCTATAATTAAAATTCTGTCATTTGCATCTTTGGGCATTTCCTGTTTTTCCAGGCTAGCCAGCATGTTTAGGTATTTTTTATTCATATAGTAATATAATAAAATTTATTCAATTAGAAAAATCTGGGGTGAAAAGTTATTAACAAAAGGAAAAAGGACTTACAAAGCAGTAAAACTGATAAGGATTATGCTTATGCCTCAGACCTATCCTGTTGGTGGAGCTTCGTCTGTATGTTCTAGGTCGTCAATTCCAAAATTTTCTATTTTGTAATCCATAATGACTTTATCACATATTTTTTTATATACTTCTGCTTTTAGTGTTTCATCAGCTTCTAATTTTCCATTCCAATCTTTTGAAAGAAACTTAATTTCTTCGCCTGAATCTCTAGTAAGCGTATACCAACTACCACCTTGTTTAATCATGCCATAGTCTTTTAGAATTCTTAGCCATCCGCCCAAATCATCTATTCCAGATTCAAAATAAATATCAAATTCTGATGTTCTTAATGGTGGGCCCATTCTGTTTTTAACTACTATACATTTAGTCTTGATTCCAACAACTTGGTCTTTTCCATTAACCTTCGCTTTAATTTGTCCAGCTGCTTTTAATCTTAGCCTACATGACGCATGAAATTGAAGAGCTTTTCCACCACTTGTTGTCCAAGGATCTCCAAACATTACACCAAGTTTTTGACGTAATTGATTTGTAAATATCAAGGCAATTCTCTGGCGTCCAATCATATTTGTACACTTTCTCATTGCTTTTGAAATAACAATAGCCTTTCCAGTAGACCAACCATCTTTACTGTAATCTGCTTCTTGTTCTACTCGAGTTGTTGCAGCTGCTACAGAATCTACTACAATAGTTACTAATCTATCCTTGTCACTTTCTCTAACTTTACTAATGATGTTTTCTATAACTTCAAATATATCTTCAACTGTTTCTAACTGAATATATAATAGTTCTTTAGTATTAATGCCTAAACATTCAAGAAACTCTTCATTTACTGCATTTTCAGTATCTATAAATACTGCTAATCCACCTTTCTTTTGTGTATTTGCCAGTATTTGTGCAGCAACTAAAGACTTTCCTGAAGCCTCCATACCAGTTATTTCGGTAATTCTACCAACTGGAATTCCACCATTAGGTCTATTAGCTATTGCTATATCAAGCATAGAAGAACCAGTAGATATCCACTCTGTTAGGTCTGTTGGTGTCTCATCTGCTCCGTCAAGAAAGTGTGCTACCTTATAGTCTTTAAACTTTTTATTTAAGCTATCGGCCAATACTTGGGCCAATGCATCTCTATCTTCTCGTTTATTTACCATACCTATTAGCTGAACAATTCGTCAAAAGCTTTACTGATATCATCAGTTTTACCTACTTTAGGTTTTTCAGTTGTAGTAGTTGGTCCTGAATTTGTTGAAGCATTAGTGGTAGTTTTATTTTCCCATGGTAAATCTCCAACATCTTCACTTTCGCCATCTGGGCTAAGCCAATTTTCTAGTGCGCCTTTTAATTCGTCATATGAAACCTTCTTAAAAATACTAAAAATTTCTTGTTGTCCACTAACAATTTTGTCAGCAAGAGCTTTGTCTTCAGTTGCTGGAGTTTGATTTGGTTTTACACGGATTGCAGTTTTTGGATATGTTCCTGCACCTTCTGATGGAGTAAATTCAACAACAATATCTCTACCATCTTTTAAGCCTGTTATATCACCGTAATCTGGATCAGAAATAAATCCTAATAATTCTGCATATACTTGTTTACCAAATCCCCAAAATTTAACGCCTTCACCTTCTTCACCTCTCACAATTACTGGTACATAAACCCTCATTTTAGGTTCTAATTTTTTAGAAAGTTTCCAATCATCTGAGTTACCAGTCGACTTTAATTTTTCTGCAAATTCTACTACTGGGTCAGATTCTCCATGAGTTACTGGTGAAAGATAGTTTCTTTTACCTAAGTCATAATGAAAAAATAATTCTAAGAACGGGTTATCCGTATCGTGTTGGTAAGGTACTATTCTTACTTGATTTTTACCTGGACTTGGTTTCCATAAGCTGGAAGTCCTTGTTGTTTGAGACTGTAAGTCTCCGAGTTTTTTGCGTATTGCATCTAAGTCAATTGCCATTTTTTTTCTCCTGTTTTAATTATTATTAAGTTAATATAATAAAAATAACTTACACTATAAAACTTTTTGTAAGTTATTTTCATATTTTTTTTGGTACGCTTGTACCGTTAATTCTTTTGCTT
>TARA_R110000822_G_scaffold34103_8_pt1 | contig 13063 bp, 14 predicted proteins | sample TARA_R110000822 | Tara Oceans TARA_R110000822 (sample SAMEA4397666) | marine metagenome | biome: Polar Biome; feature: [SRF] surface water layer (ENVO:00010504); material: water (ENVO:00002006), including particulate matter (ENVO:01000060) such as... | depth 5 m | reverse complement strand
TCAAGGCGCTGCGCGGGTTCGCGCAGCGGCCCTTCCGGCAGGCAGCGGGCATTACCCAGGCCGCGCGACGCGTCAATCATCAGAATTTCCACATCTCGACCGAGCGGATAATGCTGCAGGCCATCGTCGCTAATGATCACATCCACCTCCGCGTTGGCCAGCAGATGCCTTGCGGCGGCTGGCCGATCGGGGTCGATAACCACAGGCACCTTGCAGCGCCGGGCGATCAGTAATGGCTCGTCCCCGACGTCGCCAGGTTGGTCCAGCAGCGGCGCAATCAGATGGGGAAATCCGCCCGCCCTGCTCGCCCCATAACCACGGCTGATCACACCAGGACGCAAACCGCGCGCTTTGAGGTAGTCGATAAGCCAGATGCACATCGGGGTTTTACCAGTACCGCCAAGGGTGATATTGCCCACGACAATAACCGGCACCGGGGCCGTCCATACCTTCGACGGATCGGAGAGAAATGCATTGCGGCGACGGCTGGCGACCCCGGCGTAGAGTGCAGAGAGCGGTCTCAGCAGCTTCAGCCACGGGCTAGGTTTATACCAGGCCCGCAACATAAACTGTTCCAGAGAGAAGCCACTCACTGACTGTCGTCCGCCTCCAGCTCACTGGTGGTCAGCCGCAGCCGGGAAAAACCCAATTGGCCCGCCGCGTCCATGGCCAGAATCACTGCCTGGTGCGGCGTTTGCGCATCGGCAGTGATGATCAGCGGCAAGCTGTTGTCACCTGCGGATTCACGCTGCAAGGCGGTCTTCAGGCTGTCCAGTGACGTGGCCGCCAGGGCCATGCCGTTAACCGCGATATCGCCCGAAGCGGAGATGATCAGCTCGATCTGTTGCGCATCGCTGCTGTCAATCTGCTCACCCGAGGCGGCCTGGGGCAAATCCAGCTTCAACTGGGTTTCCCGGGTGAAGGTGGTCGAAACCATAAAGAAGATCAGCAGCAGAAACACCACATCAATCAGGGGCGTCAGATTGACGCTGGCCTCTTCAGTTTTTTTGCGTCGGAAGTTCACGGTCAGGCTCCCTTGCGTGTGCTGCCGACATGGGACACTTTCACCGGCTGCTCGGCACCCTCCACCTCACGATTGCCCTGCATGACTTCAACCAGCTTGGTCGCTTCCTGCTCCATGGCGATCACCAGCTCTTCCACGCGGCGTACAAAGAAGCGATGGAAGAACAGCGCGGGAATAGCCACGGTCAAGCCTGCCGCAGTGGTAATCAGCGCCTTGGAGATACCGCCTGCCAACACACCGGTATTACCCGTACCCTGAATCATGATGGCACTGAATACATCAATCATGCCGATCACCGTACCCAGCAGGCCGAGTAGCGGTGCAATCGCCGCGATCGTACCCAGAGTATTGAGGTAGCGCTCCAGCTCGTGGATCACCTTGCCCGCGGCTTCCTGAATGCATTCTTTCATGATCTCGCGGCCGTGCCGCGAGTTGGCCAGACCGGCAGCAAGAATCTCGCCCAACGGGGAGTCGGCGCGCAGGCTTTTCAGTTTGGCCGCATCAAGCTGGCCTTCCTTCACCCAGCGCCAGACCTGACCCAGCAAACTGGGAGGTGCCACACGGCTGCTGCGCAGGGTCCACAAACGCTCTATCACGATGGCCACAGCCACGACCGAAAACAATACTATTGGCAGCATCAGCCAGCCGCCCGCACTGATCAATTCCCACACACGCGTTCCCTCCCCCAAATGTTGGCTAACTCTAGCACAGGGCATACGCCTGCCTGCGCAATCTTGTTATTCATGCCAGAAACGGCGGGCCTTGTCGCGCCACGACCATTTCCAGTAGCTGCCTTGCCGCTCATCCAGCACGAAGCGCACGGCACCTGAGGCGCTAGTATAAACAGGTTCCACCGCCAATTCGCGGTAGCGATCCACAACCAGTGGATGCGGATGATTATAGGCGCTGCCATGCCCGGCACTGAACACCACCCAGCGTGGATCTACCGCACGGATAAAGGCATAGGAGGAAGAGCTGCGGCTGCCATGGTGAGGCGCCAACAGCAGCTCGGCATCCAGTGTTTCAGCGAGCATCTGGTACTCGCCGCGAATGCCCAGGTCGCCCGGCAGCAGCGCACTTGCGCGGCCCCGGCCGGCGCGCAGGACGCAGGAACGCTCATTGGCGGGCGCCGGTGGTGCAGCGCTGTAAACCACCCTGAAGCTGACGCCATTCCAGGTCCACGACTCGCCGGGAACGCACGCCCGGGCCTGCAGGCCCTGCGGCAAGGACTCATGCTGCCCGGCCAGCACCTCGCCCACGGGCAAGCGTTTGAATACAGCCACCGCACCGCCGGCGTGATCATTGTCCGCATGGCTGATCAACATGGCGTCAAGCCGCTCGACACCCAGCTCAACCAGCGCTGGATGAACCACCGCTTCGCCCAGATCAAAGCCACTGGACATGCGCGCGCCCGCATCATAAAGCAGATTGTGCTCCCGGGTCTGGAGCAACGCTGCCAGGCCTTGACCGACATCCAGTACCGTCACCCACAACTGCCCCTCCTCAGGGCGGGATTGCGGCGTAGTAAACAGCACAGGCAGGCACAGCAACGCGGGTAGCCAGAGCAGCTTCACCAGCGGGCTGAGCAAGGCCGCAACGGCCAGGGTTCCCAGTGTCCAGTTAAGCCAGCCGGGAAAGGCCAGGTAGTGCGGCACATGCCATTGCGCCGCCCATTCCAGGCTTTGGAACAGCCACGCCAGCGCCTGATCCGCCAACAACAGGAGCCAGGGCAGACCAAACAGCAGCTCCAGTGCCGTCCCCAGCAGGCCGGCGGGTACAACGATCAGGCTGACCCAGGGAATAGCCAGCACATTGACCAGGGGCGCCATGACACTGCCCGGCATCCCCCATAGCAACAACCACGGCCACAGGCCGATAAAGATCACCCACTGCGCGCGGCCCCAGCGCCACCATAAACCCCGCTGTTGCAAACGCCCGTACATGCCGAGAATCAGCAGCCCCACCGCCATAAATGACAGCCAGAAGCCGGCAAGCAGGGGCGCAGCCGGATCGAACAGGGTCACGGCGCACAGCGCCATAAGCCAGAAAGCCCAGGGGCCCGGTTGGCGGTAGATCAGCCGGGCGAGTAACACCAGAGAAACCATCAGCAGGGCCCGTTGTGTCGGCACGGCAAAGCCCGCCAACCCGGCATAGATAGCTGCGGCGAGAATCGCCAGCGGCGCTGCCAACCAGATGCGAGGCCAGGGTATGGGTAACCAGCCGATACGCCCAGCCAATGCCGCCAGCCCGAATACCGCAGCAGCCAGCATGCCCACATGCAAACCGGAAATGACCATCAGGTGACTGGTACCTGTGGCCTGCAATACTTGCCAGTCTGCCTTGCTCAATACGCTCCGATCGCCGACTATCAGCGCCGCCAACCGCGACTCATGCGCCTGATCGCCCAGCGCCACCCGCAGTCTTTGCCTGAGGTAATCGCGCAGCGGAGCGGCACCCTTGCTTTGCGGCACCTCAAGCGACACGCCACTGCGGATGCTGCCCAGCGCACCAATTCCATTGGCATACAGCCAGGCTTCATAATCAAAGCGGCCAGGATTCGACATGCCTCTGGGGCGCCTTAGCCGCGCGTCGAATTGCCAGTAATCGCCAGGAAATACTTGCTCGCCGGCATACCAATGGGCTCTGATCGGCGGCAGCGGCTCGCCCGTTTCCGTCACTAGCGCATCGGTGATCATGAAACGCCAACCGGTGTCGGTCGCTTCCGGCAAACCGTGGATCTTGCCTGTGAGCACCACTCGCTGCAGATCAAGATCCTCCGCCAAGCGTTGCTCCAGTTGTTGATGATGAAACAGGCTTGCCCAGATAAAACCGGCGCCGATCAGCGCGATATGACGGCCCCACCGCCTGAACAAGAGCAGCAGCGGAAGCAGACAGCTCAGCACAAACAAGCCGACCAGGGGGGTTAGCGACCAAGTCGCCAGAGGAAGTAAAAGCCCCAGCAGCAGAGCAATTAATCTGCTGACCAGAGAGGAAAAAAAACACACGTCCTGTGCTCCTCCTTTGCTGTCAGGCAGTAGTGTCGCCCTGACATTCCATGCATAATTAACCCACATTTCACAAATCGAACATTCGCGATGCCGCGTCGGCTTCTGAAACGCTACATGCCCAGTCCTGAACGCATAAAGCAGAATAAATCACTGCGTTTTATGGGCACTGTGCTGCACGATCCGAACCTCTGGCATCTGAACCGCCATAGTGTCGCCCGGGCCATGGCGGTCGGATTGTTTGTCGCCATGTTACCGATCCCGATGCAAATGCTGGTGTCCGCCGCCATCGCCGTGCCGCTCAGAGCCAATCTGCCGATTTCCATCGGATTGGTCTGGCTGACCAACCCCATCACCATGCCGGCAGTGTTTTTTACCCAGTACAAGATCGGCACCATGCTGCTAGGTGCGCCTGAGCGCAGCATGCCCATGGAGTTGTCTTTCACCTGGCTGATGTCGGAAATACACCACATCTGGCAACCACTACTGCTCGGCTCACTGTTGGCCGGCACCATACTGGCAGCAATCGGTTACGGTGGAACCATGTTGTATTGGCGAATCTGGGTGGGGCGCAACTGGCAGAAGCGCAAACTGCGACGCCGTCGGCACATCTGACTCAGAGTGCCGGGCGTTGGGCTTAGGTAAAAGCGAGGTAATCAGCGCTGCCGCTTACAACTCCATCGCGGCAAGATGCCCCTGATTCAACGTCAGCACTCGGTCCATCTGCGAAGCCAGGGCCAGATCATGGGTCACGACCATAAAGGCCGTATTCAGGCTCTGGCTTAGCTCCAGCATCAATTGCTGAATACTTTTCGCAGTGGTCTGATCCAGGTTGCCAGTCGGTTCATCCAGCAGCACACAGGCTGGCTGATTGATCAAAGCCCGAGCAATGGCGACCCGCTGACGCTCACCGCCAGACAATTCGGCAGGCTTGTGCCCTGCCCGCTCGCTCAGCCCGACACGGCGCAACATCTCGGTACCCATCTCACGTGCTTTGGCGACCGGTGTACGACCGATCAGCAACGGCATGCAGACATTTTCCAGCGCGGTGAACTCTGCCAGCAAATGGTGAAACTGGTAGACGAAACCCAACCCGGAGTTTCGCAGTTGCCCACGCTCGGACTCCTTGAGCGCCGACATCTGCTGGCCGGCCAGCCAGACTTCACCCTCAGTGGGCGTATCCAGACCGCCCAGCAGGTTCAGCAAGGTGGTCTTGCCCGAACCAGAGCTGCCGACAATGGCGATGCGCTCGCCAGCCACCATGCGTAAATTGATCGAGTCCAGCACGCGCAGTCGCTGCGGGCCGATGGCATATTCCATACTCAGCTGGCGACATTCCAGCACCACTTCAGTCATAACGCAAAGCCTCCGCTGGCTCGGTTCGCGATGCCCGCCAGGCGGGGTACAGGGTAGCGGCAAAGCTCATGCCCAGCGCAGTCAAACAGATCAACACCACATCGTTCCAGATCAGCTGCGATGGCAGGTAGCTGATGAAATACACATCAGAGCTGAGGAATTGAACGCCAAACAGGCTTTCCAGCCCTGCGACCATGGCCGATACATTCAGCGCAGCCAGCACGCCCAGGATGCCGCCGGCCAAGGTGCCTATCACGCCAATGACCGAGCCTTGCACCATGAAAATACCCATGATGGTTCCGGGCGATGCGCCCAGGGTACGCAGGATGGCGATGTCGGCTTTCTTGTCGGTGACCACCATCACCAGCGTGGAAATGATATTGAAGGCCGCCACCGCGACGATCAGCAGCAGTAACAGACCAATCATGGTCTTTTCCATACGAATGGCGGCAAACAGATTGCCATGGGTACGGGTCCAGTCCTGCGCGTAATAATTGCCCGGCAAGGTCAGTGCCAGGTCCCAGGCGACTTTCGGTGCCTGGAACAGGTCGTCCAGCTTGACCCGCAGCCCCTGCATCTGGCCTGGCTGCCAGCGCGACAGCCGTGCGGCATCGCCGGCATGAATCATCGCCAGGGAGCTGTCCAGCTCGGCACCTACCTTGAACACACCCACCACATTGAAACGCTTGAGGCGCGGAAAAACGCCCGCTGGCGTGACGGACGCTTCTGGTAATACAAAGGTCAGCTTGTCGCCTACTTGAACGCCGAAGCGCTTGGCGATCAGTTCACCGATAATGATACCGAACTCGCCATCGTGCAGGTCGCTCAAGGCGCCCTGGGTCATGTGCTGCTCGATAATGGATACGTGCTTCTCCGCGTCCGGAATCACACCGCTTACCAACACCGGCGCCACGCCGCCGTTATGCGTGAGCATGCCCTGCAGTTGAATAAAGGGCGCCGCAGCGATCACCTGCGGATGTTCCTCAAGACGGGTCGCCAGCGTCTGCCAGTTGTCCATGGGCTGCTCGGAGCTGATGGTCGCGTGCGGCACCATCCCCAGAATGCGGGTGCGTAACTCGCGGTCAAAACCATTCATCACCGACAACACCAGGATCATGACCATCACACCCAGGGTGAGGCCAAGCATGGAAATCAGTGATATAAATGAAATGAAGTGATTGCGGCGCTTGGCCCGGGTGTAGCGGAGGCCGATAAAAAAGGGCAAAGGTCTGAACATGGAATACCGGTTACCTGATGGGCAATGCCCTGTTGAGTGACGGTTCGGACTGCATGTTACACTGATTCCAGGCGATTGTTCAGCGCTTCAGACCGGCTAATACGAGTAATGTCATGCAAACAGATGATGGCGGCACGGACGACAAACGCGATTTTTTTCGCATCCGCGACCAGATAGCGCTGCAGGTCAAACCCGTCGACGGGCCTGACCTGGACAAGGAGTCGCAGGACGAAGAATCTCCGCTGTTCAGCCTGCTCAGCGATCTGCACATGCTCGACTACGAGTCCCAGCATCTGCTCAGGCAGATCGCCGAACGTGATCGCGCCCTCGCGCACTACCTGAAGATCATCAACAAGCGCGTTGATCTGGTTGGCAAGGCCTTGGCCATGCAGTTGGCCGGAGACCTGAGCGAGCCGCAGGAAGTGACTCTGAGCGAAGGCGGCATGGCGTTCAGCTCACCGCAGCCTTACCCGATCGATTCCTGGCTGATGCTGCGCATGGTGTTGATGCCCTCCCCGCTGGGATTGATACTGCCCGCGCGGGTCATCCGCTGCGAGGCTGAGCAGGAGGGTGATGAAGCCGAACAGAAGACCGGTCAGTGGCACGTCGGTGTGAGTTTTGACAGCCTCAGTGACGCCCAGCGGCAGCTTTTGGCGCGGCACATTCTACAAAAACAGGCGCAGGAAATTCGCGCCGCCAAAACATCAGAAAGGATGCCGATATGAAATCAATTCGAATTGCGTCACGTACCGCCATGGCCTGCTCCGCATTGGCCACTTGTATGTTGATGACGGCTTTGAGCACCCAGGCCGATACACTGGTTATCCCGCTCGGCCAGCAGGCCGGCCAAACCGCCGGCGCGCTGCCCCAGCGCGGCTTGAGCGGCGCCAATGTCACCCAGCGCTACGGCGAGCCCGTCAGCCGACATGCTGCCGTGGGCGAGCCACCCATCAGCCGCTGGGATTACGCTGACTTCAGCGTGTACTTTGAACATGACAAGGTGATCCATAGCGTCCGCCAACATCAACGCCAGGGCAACTGATCACCTATGACGTTAATTTATGGTCACCGCGGTGCCCGCGGTGAAGCGCCGGAAAACACCCTGCCCAGTTTTAAACGTGCGTTGAAAGCCGGTGTTCGCCGAGTAGAGCTGGACCTGCATCTATCAGCCGATCGGCAGTTGATGATCATTCACGACACCACCCTCAGGCGCACGACCGGCCTGCGCGGCAAGATTGCCCAGCACAGTGCTACCGAGCTGATGCACATTGATGCGCGCAGGGGCGGGCCAAGCTGGCCAGAGCCCTGCCCAATACCTAGCCTGGAACAACTCTTCAACGCCTGCCCGGAGTTTGAGCACTACCAGCTCGAGGTCAAAAGCGGCTCCGCCGGTCAGTCACGTATTGTGCTCGATGCCGTGACCGAACTGGTTGAGCGCTTTGGCTTGCAAGACAAGGTTGTGCTTACCTCCAGCAGCCGAACGCTGCTGAAAACCGCGCGTGACAGCCGCTTCAGCCTGCCTACCGGCCTGGTCGAAGAGTACGGTTTGATTGACTGGGTCAAAAGCTGCAAACGCTATGGCTGCGATTATCTGATATTGAACTGGAAGCTGTGCACCGCACAGCGGGTAGCCAGTGCCAAGGCTCAGGGCCTGCATGTCTCAGTCTGGACCGTCAATGAGCCGGATCTGATGCAACGCCTGGTGGAGATGGGCGTTGACAGCATCATCACCGACTTCCCGCAGTTGGCGATGGATACGCTGGGCAGCCCAGCCCAGTAATCGCGCAACAAAAAGCCCCGCTTGATAAGCGGGGCTTGCCAACCACAGAACCAGTAAAGGTTCAGAACAGCCGGTTCAAACCATCCAACGCGGCGACACGATAGGCTTCGGCCATGGTCGGATAGTTGAAGGTGGTGTTGACGAAATACTTGATGGTATTGGCCTCCCCCTCCTGGTTCATGATCGCCTGACCGATATGCACGATCTCGGAGGCCTGGTCACCAAAACAGTGGATACCCAATACCTGCAAGGTTTCCCGGTGGAACAGGATCTTCAACATACCCACAGGCTCGTCGGTGATCTGCGCCCTGGCCATGCTCTTGAAAAAGGCCTGGCCGATTTCATAGGGCACATGCGCCTCGGTCAACTCGCGCTCGGTTTTGCCCAGCGAGCTAATCTCCGGGATGGTGTAAATGCCGGTAGGCACATCATCGACAAAGCGCCAGGCGTCATTGCTGACGATATTGCCCGCAGCAGAGCGGCCCTGGTCGAAGGCGGCACTGGCCAGGCTCGGCCAGCCAATCACATCGCCGACGGCGTAGATGTTCGGCACTTCGGTCCGGTAGTTCTCATCAACACTCAACTGACCGCGACTGTTGGCGCGCAAGCCGATGTTTTCCAAGCCCATACCATCGGTATTGCCTGAACGGCCGTTACACCACAGCAAAGCGTCGGCCTTGAGCTTCTTGCCGGATTTCAGATTCAGCACCACACCGCGGCTATCAAGGCCTTCGATGCTTTCATATTCTTCGTTGTGACGAATCAGCACGCTGTTATTACGCAGGTGATAACTCAAGGCGTCGGAGATTTCATCATCGAGGAAACTCAGCAGCCGCTCACGGTTGTCGATCAGATCAACCTTGACCCCAAGCCCACAGAAAATCGACGCATACTCACAGCCGATAACCCCAGCGCCGTAGATGATCAGCGTGCGCGGGGTGTGGTTGAGCTTGAGAATGGTGTCGCTGTCATAGATGCGCGGGTGGCTGAAATTGACATCGGCCGGGCGATAAGGCCGTGACCCGGTAGCAATGATGATTTCCTTGGCGATCAGCTTCTCGACCACACCGGATTTATTGACCAGCTCGATGGTGTGCTCATCAGCAAAGCTGCCCTTGCCGAAAAACACATCCACCCGGTTGCGTGCGTAGTAGCTGGTGCGCGATGTCACCTGCTTGCCCATGACCTTTTCGGCACTTTTCAGCACGTCAGGGAAAGAAAACCAGCGCGGCTCGCCAATCGAGCGGAACATCTTGTTGGTGTTGAAGTGAATGATCTGCTTGACCGAATAACGCAATGCCTTGGAGGGAATGGTCCCCAGGTGTGTGCAATTGCCGCCAACCATGGTCCGCTCTTCCACCACAGCTACCTTGCGGCCGTGCTTGGCTGCATTCATCGCAGCACCCTCACCCGCCGGGCCCGAGCCCAGCACCACTACATCATAGTTATATACAGCCATTCATTGATTTCCTTATAAATATCGACGGCATGGTGCCATAGCCAATTCCTGCCAACTAGTCGACCTTGGTCGCGTCGTAGCCCAGATTTTTTGGCTTGCGTGGCTCTATACCGGCATTCGTACCGGTTTCTTCACATTTGGTCACGTCACCGCCACAGATGCCGCAGGCCTTGTCTACGCCCGTTGCACCAATCCCGCCGCAGGAGCCGGCAATCGGCTTGCGCCCCATCATGACGCCGACCGACATGCCGACCACAATCAACAACATTAATGAAAACGCCAGAACCCAAACCATGAATTACTCCTCGCTCTGTGTCAGAGCTGTGAATGCAGGGGTCGCCTTGGAGTTGAAACGCTCACCGTCGCGCACCACAAAGAGTGCTGCAACCTCATGCTCAAGCGCAAAGTCCCAGCCCTTCTCGGGCCCCTTGACCAGCAATACTGTTGATAGCCCATCGGCCTTAGCCGCCGAGTTGTGCAACACCGTTACCGCTGCCAGCTCATGCATGACCGGCTTGCCGCTACTGGGGTCAAAGGTATGCGAATAACGTTTGCCTTCAAATTCAAAATAGTTACGGTAGTCCCCGGAGGTTGATACCGACTGCCCATCAAGTTCAACAATCAGATGGGCCATCCGCTGATCGTCCCGGGGCTCTTCAATGGCGATCTTCCAGGGCGTATCGCCGGGCTTCAGACCCTCAGCCTTGAGCTCACCGGTAATTTCCACCATGTAGCTGCTGATGCCCCGCTCCAGCAAATGATCCACTACCTTGTCGACCACATAGCCCGCCGCAATGGCGCTGACATCGACCTGAACATTGACCGACTTGCACAACTGAGTGCCTTCAACCCGCAGATGCCGCTGACCTACTTTCTCCAGCGTCGCTTGCAGGAGCTGCGGATCAGGCACCACCTGACTGCCGTCGCCCCCGTGAAAGCCCCAGAGCTGCAGCAGCGGCCCTACGGTCAGATCAAAATCACCGCCACTTTCCTCTGACAGTATATGCCCCAGGCCCACCAGTTCCAGCACCGATGCGGGCATCTCGGCGCAACTGTCCGCTGGCAAGGCATTGAAGCGCGCCAGGTCCGAATCGTCACGCCAGGTGGAGACTTCACTGTCAAAGTCCTCCAGCAGCGCTTCGATTTCGGCATGCACCACTTCGGTACTCGGGGTACCCTCGGCGTTGACCCATTTGATTGAATAGGTACTGCCCATGGTAGAGCCGGAGACTTCCGAAACCGGCTCCATAGAATGGAAACAGCCCGTTAGGGCTGCTGCCAAGGCAACAGCGATAACGGGCTGAATGACGCGCAAGAACACTCTAGCCGCCAAAATCATCAAGCATGATGTTTTCCGGCTCAACACCCATGTCCTGCAACATCTTGATCACCGACGCGTTCATCATCGGTGGCCCACACATGTAGAACTCGCAATCCTCAGGCGCCGGGTGATCCTTGAGGTAGTTCTCCAGCAGTACGTTGTGGATGAAGCCCGTGGGGCCAGTCCAGTTGTCTTCAGGCAGCGGGTCCGACAATGCCAGATGCCACTCGAAATTCTCATTCTCTTCCGCCAGCTTGTCGAATTCTTCAACATAGAAGGCTTCGCGCAGGGAACGAGCACCGTACCAGAAGCTGATCTTGCGCTTGGTCTTGATCCGACCCAACTGGTCAAAGATGTGCGAACGCATGGGCGCCATACCAGCACCGCCGCCAACGAAGACCATTTCGGCATCCGTATCCTTGGCAAAGAACTCACCGAAGGGACCGTATACCGTGACCTTGTCACCCGGCTTCAGAGCAAAGCACCAGGACGACATCTTGCCCGGCGGCAGATCATCACGACCCGGCGGTGGCGACGCCACCCGCAGGTTGAATTTGACCACGCCACGTTCTTCCGGGTAGTTGGCCATCGAGTAGGCGCGGATAACCGTCTCGTCAACCTTGGAGACAAAGCGCCACATATCGAACTTGTCCCAATCCCCACGGAATTCCGGCTGAATGTCGAAATCCTTGTAGTTCACCGTGTGCGGCGGGCATTCCAGCTGTACATAACCACCCGCGCGGAAATCGACGTTCTCGCCTTCCGGCAGCTTCAGCGTCAGTTCCTTGATAAAGGTTGCAACGTTGGGGTTGGCCTCTACGGTGCATTCCCATTTCTTCACGCCGAAGACTTCTTCCGGCACTTCGATCTTCATATCCTGCTTGACCGGAGCCTGGCAGGACAAACGCCAGCCTTCCTTCGCTTCACGCTTGGTAAAGTGGCTTTCCTCGGTGGGCAGCATCTCACCGCCACCCTCCTCGATAATGCACTTGCACTGCGCGCAGGTACCGCCGCCGCCGCAGGCGGAGGACAGGAAAATACCATTGGCCGACAGGGTATTGAGCAACTTGCTACCGGCTGGAACCGTGATGGTGCGCTCGCCATTGATTTCAATGGACACATCACCACTGGTAACCAGTTTGGAGCGGGCGATCAGGATCACGGCCACCAGCGACAACACGATCGCGGTGAACATGCCGACGCCCAGAAAGATTTCGATGTTCATCAGTTACAGCTCCTGTTTACAGTTGCACGCCTGAGAAAGACATGAACCCCAGGGACATCAATCCCACGGTGATGAAGGTAATACCCAGACCACGCAGACCGTCCGGTACATCGCTGTACTTGAGCTTCTCGCGAATACCCGCCAGAGCGACAATAGCCAGGGCCCAACCCACACCGGCACCGAAGCCGTAGACGATACTTTCATCCAGGGAGTAGTCACGCTCGACCATGAACAGCGACGCACCTAGAATGGCGCAGTTCACCGTAATCAGCGGCAAGAATACACCAAGCGCGTTGTAGAGCGCCGGGACGAACTTATCCAGCAACATTTCCAGGATCTGAACCAGGGCCGCAATCACACCGATATAGCTCAGCAGACCCAGGAAGCTCAGGTCCACATTAGGCAGTCCCGCCCAGGCCAGGGCACCGTCACGCAACAGATAAGTGTAAATCAGGTTGTTGGCCGGCACGGTGATGGTCAGTACCACAACCACCGCAATACCCAGCCCCAGCGACGTCTGAACTTTCTTGGAAATGGCAATGAAGGTACACATGCCAAGGAAGAAGGCCAGCGCCATGTTTTCTACGAAAATAGCCCGAACCATCAGGCTGATATAGTGTTCGATCATGGCTTACATAACCTCCTTCAGCGTGCGG
>TARA_R110000822_G_scaffold3697_3_pt1 | contig 13101 bp, 24 predicted proteins | sample TARA_R110000822 | Tara Oceans TARA_R110000822 (sample SAMEA4397666) | marine metagenome | biome: Polar Biome; feature: [SRF] surface water layer (ENVO:00010504); material: water (ENVO:00002006), including particulate matter (ENVO:01000060) such as... | depth 5 m | reverse complement strand
GGAGAATTTAAATGAGACAGATTAATAAAATCATAGTACACTGCTCAGCTACATACCCTGATCAGGACGTAGGCGTTGATACCATACGTAAATGGCACGTAGAAGAGCGAGGATGGTCTGATATAGGGTATCACTACGTAGTCCGACGTGATGGTACAGTCGAAGAAGGGCGTCCTATTACTAAGGCTGGAGCACACTGCAAAGGACATAATGCTGACTCGATTGGTGTATGCTTGGAAGGTGGACTAATTCCAGACACTAAAGAGCCTTCCAAAGACTACACAGCTAAGCAGTTAAAAAGTTTAGGTAATTTAATATTGACATTAAGAAGTAAATATGGTACAAAGGACCGAGTCATAGCACTATACGGACATAATGAGTTTGATACTAAGAAAACGTGCCCAAACTTTGACGTAATTGTGTGGTATAGTATGGGAACATTATAAGTAACTTGGGACCGTGTGTGCAGACACGGAGTAACGTTGTGAGGATTGGGTGGCGTTACATTATTACGACTTTTATATAATTATCGTAACTATGGAAACTGTGTAGGCCTTTCTAGCCTTGGGATACAGGGCAGGTGTAATAAGGTTGTTCCTCAGGATTTAGTTGATGATATTATTACACTAAACATCGATAAGCTATAATATCAGAAAGGACTAATTAGATGCCGACATATGGCTACGTCTGCAAAGACTGTAAAGCTCAGGCGGACTTCATAAGACCTATGAAGGACAGAGACAATGAAGTGATCTGTATAAACTGTACAGGTCTGATGGAACGGGATAAGTTTTCAGCGACTTTTAAGATATTTTATCCAGATAGAAATAAAGATCAATACAGTTGATTAAACCTAAAAAGGAGAATAAAGATGCCATTTAAGATTGAGATAACAGCTAAGAAGTTTATGGATTTCGTGATGAATACAGGGCTAATTACAGCCGTACTAGTTTTTCTAAGTATTACAATCGTAGAAGTCTACAGAGCCTACGTACCTGACAGAGGCTCATTACTCTGTATAGTCAATGGAGATGCTAGGTCCTTCAATAGTGTGAAATACTTCCAGAAGAGTAAAACATACAACATCGTTGTACCTGATGGTGAGCTGTTGTATCCTCTTCAGGCCTGTGTTGTTAAGAAGGATGATAAATAAGTATTTGAAATTAAATATTTTTTAAAATTGGAATTACACCGATGACAGAAGAAACTAAACACGCCTGCCCATGTGGCACAAGCTCCGACGCCTTCTCAATCTATGAAGGCGACAACGGTGTGCATTGTTGGTCCTGTGATGGAGACAATATACCTAAAGATTATTTTACATACCGTGCAAAGTCTAAAAAGATTGGACACTTTGAGGAAGACATATTAGAAAGCTATTTAAATGGAGAGACTGAAGTGATGGATAAAGTTGAAACAGCTGTGCCTACTGTGAAGGTGGAGGGAGTGCCTCGCTTCCAAGACTTAAAAGATCGGGGCATTAAGAGAGCAACGTGTGAATACTATGGAGTTAAGAGTACAGAGACATCACAACTTTATCCCTACTACGACAAGAACAACACTAAAGTAGCTACAAAGATGCGAGGACCTAATAAGATCTTTCAATGGGGGCCGAAGGGCGATCCTTCTAAGATAACTTTGTTTGGTCAGCAGGCCTTTGCATCTGGGCGTAAAGACTCTAAGTATGACAACATCATCACAATCACTGAAGGTGAGCTAGATGCAATGGCGGCTAGGCAGATGATGGGCAATAAGTATTCCTTCGTTTCCATACCCCACGGAGCTGCATCAGCTGTAAAGGCTGTGCGTAAAGCTGAAGTGTATGAATACCTAGATAGCTTTGATAAGATTATACTGTGTCTGGATAACGATGCAGAAGGTATCAAAGCTACGAAGGCCTTGGCAGAAATCTTAGACGCTAAGAAGGTATATACTTTTAAACATTTAAAAGGTACGAAGGATGCTAACGATTACTTGTTAATGGGCAAAGCAACTGAGTTTTCCAGACGATATTGGGATGCAGAGAAGTATAGTCCTGATGACATCATCATCCCAACTGATGAGAGCTTCAAGCAAGAGGTGCTATATGGTAAGAAGACTATCAGCTATGCGTACCCTTGGGGTTGTTGGAACGAAAAGCTACGTGGCTTTCGTATGGGAGAGATGGTAACTGTAATAGCTGATACAGGTGTGGGAAAGTCTCAGTTCATGAGGGAGCTTGAACATTATAGTGCAACTACAAAGTTTGCTAATGGTGATGAACTCAAGGTAGGTATTATACACATTGAAGAAACTCCTAGAGGTTCTATGATTGGCTTGATGTCTGTAGATCTTGGAGAGAGACTTCATCTGAAGGATGCTCCGATGGGAGCGGCACAGGATGGCGTAGAGTATATAGCTCCGAAGACTGAGAAGATCTCTGGGGCTGTAGAAGAGGCGTATGATAAACTAAGTCAGCGTGTTGCGTTCTATAGAGAGTGGGGAAGTAATGACGCTGATAACATTATGAATAAGATTAAGTTCTTTGTAAAAGCTTTTGGTTGTAAGATGATCTTTTTAGACCATATCAGCATGATTGTATCTGACCAGCGACACGGTGACGAACGGAAAGCCTTAGATGAAATAGCTTCTAAGCTTAAGAGTTCTACTGTGGAATGGGATTATAACTTACACGTTGTAGCTCACATCAATAGACAAGGAGAGATACGAGGAACCGCTAACATTGAAAAGCTTTCTGATATGGTAATTAGATTAGAGAGAGATACGAAGAGTGATGACCCTGTTATATCAAACGTAACTAAGTCGTCGTGCGAGAAGAACAGGTATTCAGGCGACACAGGTTTGCTAGGTTTCCATGAGTATAACAAAGCAACAGGCGGTCTGACAGAGACGTCTGATCCTCATGAATTTGAATTGGAAAACTAATGGAAGTATTTATAGATGCAGAGATGGATAGCCTAGAGCCTACCCTCATACACTGCATACAATGTCAAGATAAGAAAACCAAAGAGTGGTATACGTTTGAACAGGAAGAATGCTATACAAAGTTCCCAGAGTTTGCAAAAACCGTGACGAAGTGGATGGGACACTATATACTTGGATATGATATTCCACACATCAACAGGCTTACAGGCACTAAGATAAAAGCATCAGCCTGCTTAGATACTTTGATACTATCCAGACTAGGTAATCCTGAACGCTTGGGAGGTCATTCACTACGTAGGTGGGGAGACTTTTTAGGTTTTCCTAAAGGAGGCTCGCCTGATGACTGGACAGTCTATACACCTTACATGCTTGGTTACTGTAAAAGAGACGTTGAAGTAAATATAGCTGTGTACAACTATTTAATGTCTAAAGAGAAACAAATGTTTTCTCCAGAAGCAATTCGGATGGAGCACTCTGCATTTATGAACATTAAAAAAATGATGGAGAATGGTGTAGGTTTTGACGAAAGAAAAGCTATTGAACTCTTAACAGAAACTACGGATAAGTACCAAAACTTAGAAAAACATATTAAAACTACATTTGATATGCACCCTAAATTCATAAAACGTGTTATACCAAAGTACAAGAAAGACGATACTCTATCAACTGTAGGACTGAAAAAGCTTAGTCCTGAACAGATAGACAGTGTCCCAGCTTTGAGACCTGACGACTACGACACAGATCCTGACAAGTACGGACATGATATCTACGACATGATTGAGTTCAATCTAAACAGCCCTAAGCAAATTGTGACACGACTTAACGAAGTAGGTTGGAAACCTATTGAACGCACCTTAGGTTTCTTTAAATCTCAGAAACGCTTTCAGCGTCAAGAGATTACACGAGCTAAGTTCAAAGAAGTTTGTGAAGTTAGTTGGAAGATCAGCGAAGATAACTTAGCTACGATAACTCCAGACGCTCCACCAGAGTATAAATTACTTAGTAAGTGGAAGATGCTATATAGCCGTAGTAGCTGGGTAGAGAAACAATGTCTTGCTCACGCTACTGACGGACGTATACATGGCGTATGCCACCCCCTGGGTGCTGTAACTAACCGCATGACCCATCAGAACCCTAACCTAGCTAATATATCTAGGATAGTTTATACAGATGATGGTGTACTTATGAAAGGCGAAGCAGGACGATACGGTTATGAGTGTCGTGACCTGTTCTGTGCAGAAGGTACAGACTATGTCATGTTGGGTAGTGATGCAGATGGCTTAGAACTACGGATGCTTGCACACTATATGGAGGATGAAGTGTTTACATCTGCTGTAATTGATGGTGACTCTAAAAACAGTACAGATGTGCATAGTGTTAATCAGAGAAATGCAGGCCTTGCTACAAGAGACTTAGCTAAAACGTTTATCTATGCTTTCTTATATGGTGCAGGTGATGCTAAGATTGGTTCAATCATCGGCAAGTCTGATGTAGCAGGTAAGAAGCTTAAAGAAAAATTCCTTGCAAATACCCCACACCTTGGCAGGCTTATTAAGTCTGTGAAGCTTGAGGCAAAAAAGAAATCTGTCGAGGGTCTCGATAGAAGACGGATCAGAGTAAGAAGCAGTCATGCAGCTCTGAACACACTACTCCAGTCTGCAGGCGCTATCGTCTGTAAATACTGGATGAACTTTGTAATGTTGAAGGTGCAGAAGGAGAAGCTAGACGTTAAGTTAGTTCTCAATGTTCATGATGAACTGCAATTCGAAGTACACAAAGACCACGCTGAACAGCTTGGACAGATCTGCAAAACTGCTATGGTCTATACAGGCGAACACTTGAAACTGAACGTACCTTTAAAAGCCAGTTATGACATTAGTTCTAGCTGGGCAGGTACACACTAAGGAGACGACAATGATACTAGAGTTCGGAACTAAAGAGTTAAAAACCCTCACTAAGCAGGGTCTTCAAGATCAACTAAAAGATTCTTTTAAGAAAACAATTGACAAAGACGAAAAAGTATGCTATAGTACACAACATAATCAAACAAGGAGAAACAAATGATTATTAACGGAAAAATAATGTTCTTTAGACGAGAAAAATCTACATACACTGGTAAGTTCGAAACCAACATCACAGCCTTAGATGATGCATCAGTTAAAGCACTCGAAGGAGCTGGCGTAACTGTAAGGGACGAAGAAGGTTCTATCGGTCTTGATGGTAGTCCAAACAAAGTAGGCTGGGGACGCTTCATCGTCTGTAAGTCTACGAAAGGCTTACCTAACATTTTAGATGCTAAGAAGAACGTAGTGCCTGACACACTTGATATTGGTAATGGTACAGTTATCAAAGCTTCTGTCAATACTTTTGACTGGGACTTTAAAGGTAAGAAGGGTGTTGGCGTAGGCTGTAAAGCTTTTCAAATCTTAGACTTAGTAGAGTATGCCGCTGGTATTGACGAGTTTGATGAAGAAGACGGTACAAACATCTTAGAACTTATGGGTTCTGGTGAGTTATCTGGCGGAACTGATTCAACTAGTTCGTTCGATATAGACGATGTTGACGAAGAAGCTGTTGCCTAAGTCCATACACACTATAGTATCGGACGTCTATGCTCTTCTTGAGCATGGAGCGGATGTTCCCGATGATGCCGTGCAAGCCCTTAGTGACACTCTTGCTAGTGTAATTAAGGACCGTATAGAAGGCTATAAAGATAATAAAAAAAAGCCACACACCCTCCGCATGTCTAATGTTGGTAAAGGAGCTAGAGTGCTCTGGTATGACCAACGTGACGACGTATCTTTCACCCCTACACCAGCGGATAAGATTAAATTTCTATATGGCGACATCATCGAGGAGCTTCTGCTCTTCTTAGTTAAACAGTCTGGACACATCGTTACCGATGAGCAGAAGGAAGTTAAACTCAACGGTATCGTAGGTCACATAGACTGTATCATTGACGGAGCTGTCGTAGACGCTAAGTCTGTTTCACCTTTCGCCTTTGATAAGTTTTCTAGAGGTTCTTTACTTGACTACGGTCAAGATCCCTTTGGATACGTCTCACAGTTGTCAGGCTATGCAGAAGCCTTAGGCTGTGACGACGCAGGCTTCTTAGCTATGAACAAGTCCACAGGCGAGTTAGCTTTCTTAGAACTGGATGAACTAACTAGAACTGACACAGGTGAACGGATTCATTCCCTAAAAAAGGCTATGAAGTCTGATCAGCCTCCAGAGAGATGTTACGTTGATGAAGAAGACGGTAAATCAGGTAACAGAAAACTAGGAAAGAACTGCTCATTCTGTCGACATAAAGAAGAATGTTGGTCAGACACTAATGATGGCAAAGGTCTACGTAAGTTTAAATTTGCCAGAGGATATAAATACTTAACTAAGGTTGAGAAAGAACCTAAATTAGAGGAAGTACTATAATGAATAAGAAGAAAGAAGAAGTTGTTAAAGGCGAAGTAATCGTAGAAACTATTCCAGCTATGCAAACTGTTGTAACTACTAGTACTGGTGAAAATATGCAGCTCTTTGTAGATCCTGCAAACTTTGCACAGTCTATGAATAGTTCCGCACCTATGATAACCTTTAACTGTGTGGATGGGGTTATAAGAGCCTTCTCACCAACTAGCATAGCACGTATTGAAGCTAAGAGAACTTCATTGCGTGTAGAGCCTACATCAACCCAAGGAGATACCCTATGACTCAACATGAAAAGCTTATAGAAACTATTAAACACGAAAGGAGTCTGGTAGTAACTCAGATAAGGTATCTACAATACGGACTAGGATTATTCGCTATATTGGTTTTATTAGCGTGGTAGTGTTTGTGGTGAGTAGAGAATACAGGATTTCAGCACATACTGACTAGCAGAGCATAGCCGATTATAAAGGACTAAGTAGATATGAAAACTTCCTCAGCCAAAGCCAAGGGACGTAAACTTCAACAGCTCACACGAGACAGCATACTTCACAAGCATCCTGAACTAGAAATAGATGATGTGAAGTCTACTTCGATGGGAGCAGGCGGTGAAGACGTTCAATTGAGTCCAGCGGCTAGGAAGCTTTTCCCCTACACAGTAGAGTGTAAATCTCGTAAGGCCTTCGCAGGCTATGCAGTCATGAGACAGGCTGAACAGCACGAGAATTTTACTCCGCTGTGTGTGGTAAAAGCAAATAACGAGAAACCATTAGCGATGCTATACTTAGAAGATTTTATGAAACTTGAACAGCCTAAGGAGAACAAGGATGTCTGAATCATCTGCACAAGACAAAGCACAATACGAAAGAACTAAACAAAGTATAGTTATTCATTCTCCAGAGGTTTCTACAGAGACGAGACAACTACGCAGGGCTAGGGAGCGTATGGTGAAAAAAGTGTTACGAGAAGAAACTAAAAAAGTTATGAGACGTAAAATGATCAAAGGAGGGCCTGCAGCGTTTGCAGATCCAGTTTAATAGAAAGACGTAGAAAATGGACGACAATACAAAATTAATTGATGTACTAGACGGACGATCAGTTATGATACGCCTAGGTTTTAATGAAGGCTTTGAAGAAGGAGAGGTAGACCTTTTTTCAGCTACAAACCGACTTAGCGCTGAAGAAAGTGCGATACTGATACACACGTCAAAAGGTTTAATACACTTACTAAAGACACAAAGAGAGGTAGTTGAAAAAGCTGGGGATGACTATGACAAAGATTTACAGGCTTCAGAGAGTGATTCAAACGTTATCAACCTGTTTAATGTAGAGGTAGAAGGCAATGCATAAGCTGTTCTATATCTTTGACCCTCAACAAAAGACCGTTTTACTACAAAAAACAGAGAAAGGTTTTGACGGTCTGTTCCTTTCTGAGTTAGATGAAGATATTGGGGCTTCAGAACACTTTGAAAAAGAGTATGGAGTTTATATTAAAGAACTAGGAGTTAAAGGTTTAATAGACTATCCAGATGACTTACTACAACTAACAGGTGTATATACTGCTAAGACTGGTCTGATCTACAACGTTAAGACAGAGAAAAAAATTGTCAGAGTTGAAGATCTATTTGAAATTAATCTAGCTCCACAGGCTCAACAGTTGTTGCCGCTATGCATCTGGCCTGACGTGAAAAGCTTTAGAATTTGGAGAGAAAATGATGACACAACTACCTAGTGACTATCAAACTTTTATACATCAGTCTAAATATGCAAGGTGGTTAGACGAAAAGGGACGAAGAGAGACGTGGTCTGAAACAGTACAAAGATACTTTGATTTTCTTAACAATCATCTTAGTACTAGTTTTGATTTTACCATGCCTCGAAGTCTGCTTACTGAGCTTACTGATGCAGTAACAAACTTAGAGATTATGCCTTCTATGAGGGCTTTAATGACTTCAGGCCCTGCCTTAGAACGTGACAACGTTTGTGGGTATAACTGTGCGTACTTACCCGTGGATAGTCTGCGTAGTTTTGACGAAACTTTATATATTTTAATGTGTGGTACAGGCGTCGGATTTTCTGTAGAACGTCAGTGCATTAGTAAGCTTCCTATCATTAACGAGCACTTCGAGCAGTCGGATACAGTCGTTGCAGTTGCAGACAGCAAAGCAGGCTGGGCTAGAGGATTAAGAGAGCTTCTTAGTCTGCTCTGGCATGGTCAGATACCTAAATGGGACTTAACTAAATTACGTCCTGCAGGTGCAAAGCTTAAAACGTTTGGTGGAAGGTCTTCAGGACCTGACCCGCTAGACAGTTTATTTCACTATGTAGTAGCTACAATTTCTGGTGCAGCTGGGCGGAAGTTAAATAGCCTTGAGTGTCACGACATCATGTGTAAGATTGGTGAGGTAGTTGTAGTCGGTGGAGTTCGTAGGTCTGCTATGATCAGCTTAAGTAACTTCTCAGACGGTAGACTTAGGGAAGCAAAAACTGGACAGTGGTGGGACGCTAACTCACAACGTAGTCTAGCTAATAACAGCGTATCTTATACAGAGAAGCCTGATATGGGTGCGTTTATGAGAGAATGGAGTGCATTACATGACAGTGGATCAGGAGAACGAGGAATCTTTAATAGGACAGCAGCAGTACAACAAGCTGGTAAGAATGGAAGGAGAGATACTGGACATGAATTCGGAACTAACCCGTGCAGCGAGATCATCCTCAGGCCTTACCAATTTTGTAACCTTACAGAGACAGTTATCCGTAGTGAGGACACGTTTGAGTCTCTTAAAAGAAAAGTTAGACTTGCTTCAATACTCGGAACCTTCCAATCAACCTTAACATCTTTTAAATACCTTCGTAAGATTTGGACAGATAATACAGAAGAAGAGCGTTTGTTAGGTGTAAGCCTTACAGGGATTATGGATAGCTCTCTCATGACTAGTCCTGAAAACTTAGAAGAAATATTAGAACAACTTAAACAGGAGGTTGTAGATTCTAATAAGAAGTATGCAAAAAAGCTGGGTATTCCTCAGTCTACTTCTACTACTTGCGTTAAGCCTTCTGGTACTGTCAGTCAGTTGGTTGACTCAGCTAGTGGTATTCACCCTCGTTTTAGCCCTCAATATACTCGTACTGTTCGAGGAGACAAGAAAGACCCTCTGACACAGTTCTTAACAGATGAAGGAGTTCCTGTAGAAGATGATCTTATGAACCCTAGTGCTACATCTGTTTTTAGTTTTCCTATACAAGCTCCAGAAGGATGTATCACTGTGGCAGACGTTACAGCTATGCAGCAGCTAGAGCTGTGGCTTATGTATCAACGTCACTGGTGTGAGCATAAGCCTAGTATAACTGTATATGTTAAGGAAGATGAGTGGCTAGAAGTAGGTGCTTGGGTATATAAATACTTTGATGAAGTAAGTGGTATTAGTTTCTTACCTTATACAGGGCATAACTACCAGCAAGCTCCTTACCAACCTATTACAGCTGAGAAGTTTATATCAGATAGTAATAGAGAAGCTATTCAGTGGGATAAGCTAAGCAGCTATGAAACTGAAGATACTACAAAAGGTTCACAGACTTTGGCATGCACAGGAGAAGTATGTGAGGTGGTAGATATTTAACATGTCGAAAGAATTTCCAGATAGAAAAATAAATGGCGCTATAGAACAATACCAATTTATCCACCAAGAAGAGCTTGTTGCGTTAAAGGCTGACGGTTTTGATGATGCACTTATAGGTGTCGGAAACCAGACAGGGTCTGTTGACTGTTTGGTGTATGACCGTCAGAAATGTATCAAGGTACTTGTTGATCGTGATGGAATGACGTACGAGGAGGCAGTAGAGTTTTTTGAGTTTAATGTTGCTTGTGCGTATGTTGGAAAAGGTACACCTATTTTTATAGAACCAATAACTAATCTTAAAGAACTTAATGATTTTCTTGGCATATAAATAATGGAAACAACGTTATGAAAACTTGCACAGCTTGTAAAGAACATAAACCTAACGAAAACTTTAATAAAGATATTACTATGAAGGACGATAAATCAACTATATGCAGAGCCTGCACAGCTATAAAACGTCTGCAGTCTGTGTCACGTAATAGACACTTTATATGGGGCTACTTGCTTGCAAAGCCCTGTATAGACTGCGGTGAAACAGATCGGGTTGTGCTTCAGTTTGATCATAGAGATGGTGTTAAGAAAAAAGGAAACTTATCTGACATGGTAAACAAAGCTCTATCTATACAAACCTTGACAGACGAGATAGCTAAGTGTGACGTGCGGTGTGCTAATTGTCACCAACGAAGGACTGCAATACAACAAAAATGGTATAATTACTAAAAAAGCTTGACAAAAACTGTTAATTGTGTTATAACAGTATATACACTATATAATTTATACAAACTATGGAACTACAATGGCAGCAGTTAAAAAGAAATCCACAGTAAACCAAGCAGGAAACTACACCAAACCTGAGATGCGTAAGAAGTTGTTTAACCGCATTAAAGCAGGCACTAGAGGTGGCAAAGCAGGCCAGTGGTCAGCACGTAAAGCTCAGCTGTTGGCTAAAGAATACAAAGCTAAAAAAGGAGGTTACAAATGAAAGGCGTAAAACACTATAAGAAAGACGGAACACTTTACAAAGGCGGAACTCATAAAATGCCTAATGGTTCATTACACTCTGGAAAAACACACGGTAAAACAAGTGTAAAATTGTTTCATTTAAAAGAGTTGTCTGATTCTGCTAAGAAAAAAGCACGGGCGAAAAAGTAATGTCGCTAAAAAAACCTCAACAGTCTTTAAAGAAATGGACAGCGCAAAAATGGACAACTAAATCTGGAAAACCAAGCGCTAAAACTGGCGAGCGTTATCTTCCTAAGAAGGCTATTAAATCTTTAAGTGCCAAAGAGTATGCTTCAACAACTGCAAAGAAAAAAGCAGATACAAAAAAAGGCAAACAGCACAGCCCACAACCAAAAAAGATTGCAAAGAAAACTAAACTATACAGGAAGTAAATATATGCCTATAAAAGACACAGAATTAAAAAAGTCTTCACTTACATGCTGTCAGATAAACAGAAAGAAACTCCTAAAGAAAAAAACAAGCTCCTTATCAGCTCTAGATGCCTATGAAATGAAAGAGCTTCTTAATATGCTTTTAGAAGAACAAAAAACAACTAACACCCTATTAAGGAGAAGATAGATATGCTCCTAAGAAATGTTAAACTGCACACTATTATAATAATATCAAACTAGACAAGGAGACTATAATACAGTGAGTATTGAATATAGAGGAGAAACGTTCGCAGGTTATAATAAACCTAAGCGTACATCTAAACACGCCACTAAATCACACGTAGTGTTAGCTAAAGAAGGCGATAACATTAAAATGATTAGATTTGGCGAGCAAGGAGCATCTACTGCAGGAAAACCTAAAGAAGGTGAGTCTGATAGAATGAAGGCTAAGCGTAAATCTTTTAAAGCTCGCCACGGACGTAATATTAAAAAAGGTAAGATGTCAGCAGCGTATTGGGCTGACAAGGTTAAGTGGTAAGACAATGTGGGATACTTTCAACAATCTTTTTAATATCAAAAAGCCTCAAGTATGCAAAACCTACAAAGTCTGTGCAGTTGAACAGTCTAAATACTTTACAACCTTTAAAGAAGCGGCCATCTATGCGGAAGAGTTAAAGATAGATGCAGAGATACACAAATACAATATAAGACTTGCTTGGAAGCTTCCTAAACATATGGGTACATGGCGAGAACACTTTTCACGGTCTACTTAATGTAGGCTTCCCTTCCACTCCTCTTCAGGAGCACTCTAATGAGCGATATCAAACTAAAACACACCTACATCAACAAAGGAAGTAAGAAGGTTTTACCAGATTTTTCTGATGAAGTTAACAACCCTTTACATTACGCCTCAGGCGACATAGAGTGCATAGATGCTCTAGAAGCTATGTTAACTCGTGAAGAGTTTATAGGTTACTTACGTGGTGCTTGCTTTAAATATCAGTGGAGGTGTCGTTACAAAGGCAAAACAACTCAAGACCTTAAAAAGAATAACTGGTATCTGGCTAGATTATTAAAAACTATGGAGTCTAAATAGATGTGGGAATGGTTTATGGTATCTCTAACCCTTACAACCCATCTTTGGTACACACTTTATTTTACGATAAAATTAATGGAATACAAAAATGAAACCGTTTGACTTAGGTTACGACAACTTTACTAAAGCAAAGGCAGAGCACGACTTTCCTAGAAAGTATGGAGTATATGCTAAGAAGCAATATGTACTAGGCTGGAATAAATCCTACCAAGAAGCTCTACAGATTGCAAAGACCTTTGTAGTTGAAGAACCTTCGAAGCCCTGCAGGATTATTAGAATGATTGAGTACGGTAAGCTGATTTAAGCCTTATATAGGCCCTGTGTAGCTCTGTAGGCTATATCCCTACCAAGAATATGGAGAAGGGCACTGTATGGGGCTGTATAGGCTTCCTAGGCTACTTCTCTCGATTAACACCCTTTAGCTTTTCAAAGGTACGGAGTCCTCCGAAGCCTAACATTCCTCCAAGTAACGTCATAAGCGGCCCCATTTCTAAAGCAGGAGGTGGGGTCATTTCGTTTGCCCAGATCGCCATAGCCCACATAAGAAGTGGGTAGACTAGGAAGTTGTATGCAAGACCTAAACAGCAGGTCCAACCTACAGCGGGTCTCCAGCCTGCCACGAAGAGTGAGTCGTGAGCGG
>TARA_R110000822_G_scaffold2794_4_pt1 | contig 13104 bp, 3 predicted proteins | sample TARA_R110000822 | Tara Oceans TARA_R110000822 (sample SAMEA4397666) | marine metagenome | biome: Polar Biome; feature: [SRF] surface water layer (ENVO:00010504); material: water (ENVO:00002006), including particulate matter (ENVO:01000060) such as... | depth 5 m | reverse complement strand
CAGCAAGCAGGAGTGTTAGATAATTTAAGCAGAGCTTATGCAATGTCTATTAATGAAGGTGACAAAGTACAGGCAAATAAAATGATGAAATTTCAAATTGACGCTCAAGCTCAATCGGCATTAAGAGAATCCGGAATGGGTAATATATTTGGCGGCGTTAGTGATATTGCTGGCGGGTTAATGCAGTATGGTAATTATAAGAATATAGCAGACGCTTTAAAACAATAAATATGGCAGAGAATTTAGGTAGTTATGCGGTAAATCTTCCAAAAATATTTCAATCGCCGGGAGAAGCTTTGCAGTCCGCAACAGGAACAGCAGAAAGATTGCTACAAATGAAGCAAGCGGAAAACGCAAGAAGTCAAGCGGCAGCCGAAAGAAAAGCAAGAGAATTAGAAAGTGATAGATTAAGGGGTATGGCGATAATTGAGTCTGGTGTTAAATTAGATAAATTACCTCCTGATGAACAGGCTTATCTTGTAGGTCAAGAAGCTGTGTCTAAATTAAAATCTAATTTAATGACACAATTAAATAATAAAACAATTGACCCTATTGCATTGCAAACTCAAGTAGATAATGGAATGAAGGGTATTACAAATGCATCAAATACATTTATTTTAGAGCATAATCAAGCTGATGAAATCGCAAATCAAATAGCAAAAGATAATCCCTCGATAGATATAGCATTACTTAAAAATGATTTAAGAGCTGATGTTAGAAATAGAAGAATTTCACAAAATCAATTTGTTGACCCTACTCAAGTGCAGCCATCTTCTTTTATATCTCAAGTAACAAATCCTGAAAATTTATCAAAATACATTACAGAATATAACGCCTTGGATAAAGTAATAGCAGGTAAGCAATATAGCACGCCAATTAGGGCTAAACTTGGCACGCCTCAACAATATACTACTTACGGAGGGCAAGTCGGTTTTTGGGCTAAACCAACATTTGAAACAGACCCTATGGGTTTTATAAAGAAAGGTGGTAAACCCCCGTCTATGACGGATACTGGAACAGAAATAGCAAATGAGCCTCTTCCGGCTAATTCATTAAAAGGGGTTGATAAACCATTAGATATGGTTCCTGAAGGTGTATATCAGAAATTTGCAACTGATGGTGGGAATCGAATTAAAACCGAGATTTCTGCATTAGCACAAAAGCAATTCCCAACTTACAAAAATTTTACTCCACAAGAAAAAGAATTTGCTAATAGAAATGCTTTATACAATTATTTGAAAGATAAAGATAAAGATGGTTTTGCAGGAATAAGTGAAATTGGATACAATCCTCCTCCATCAAGTGGTGGGCAAAGACCAACGGAAGGGGAAAGAAAAGCTAAAGTGATTGGCGATTATTTAGATGGGTTTACGGATGCTATTGTATCTACCAATGAAATTACCGATGCTACTGTAAAAAGATTAAACGACTATGCTGGTAAATTGTTTGCACTAGGAGGTGGTAAGTCAAGATTTAGTAAGCTAGTTTTACAAAAAGATAGGGTAATAATAAAATACAAGAATCAAGGTGAAAACGAAGTTCCAAGCGATGTATTTATGAGAAATGACCCAGATTTAAGAAATAAGTTGACAGGAGCTTATCAGCGAATGTCTGGTAGTGAAAATACGGCGGAAATTGAAATTTTAGAAAAAGGGGGAACAGAAGATAAATCAAAATCTCAAAAAGGGAAAAAATACACTATAGGTAAAGAAACATATACTTATGACGAGCTGAAAAAAGCAGGATGGACTGACGCTCAATTAAAAGAGTTGTAGAAATAATAATATTTTGTATATTTGAAAAACCGAAATAATGGCTTTAGAAATAGAACAAGACCAAGACCAAGTGCAACCTGAAAGAAAAATACCTACTCCAGACGAAGTATTTGGGACTAAAAAAAGAATACCTACTCCAGATGAAGTGCTTGGTGTAAAAAAAAAATCATCTTTAGGATATTCGGTTACACCATTACCATCTCAAGATAAATTTGATATAGGAGAAGAAGTGGCTACTATTGGGTATAAAAGTCCAATAGGTAAAGCTATTCAGAAAGATAAAATTAAAGGTAGCAATTTAGCTGGAATATATAACGAAGCATTAGTTGGAAGCTTATCGTCAATTATAGGTGGTGGTGTTTATATGGCTGATATACTTGCCGCTCAACCTTATATGCCTTTGAATGTAAGGGTTGCAAATGCTCAAGCAGACAGGAAAAAGATTACTGATATTATAGAAAATGCTAGAATAGAAAAAGGTTTCCCATTAATAACTCCAATGGGAGTAGATTGGATTAGCTCTAGTAAAGAATTTGAACAACAGCAAGGAGCGGTTGACGTTACTCCTAAAGAGGGAGGTGGTTTATTTAGTGGATTGGATTGGGAGGACGCTAGAGGTGTACTTTTTCAAGCGCCAAAAACGGTGTTACAGGCGGCTGCAGGCGGTGCGTCCGGCGGTTCGACATTCGTTTTGCAATCAATTAATGATAATGCAAAAGAATTAGAAGAAAGCGGAGTTAGCGATAAGTTGTCTGATACGCAAAAGGTAGGATATTTATTTGTTCAAGCAACAATTATGGCTGGGTTAAATAAATTTTCTATAGATAAAATATTAAAAAATACAGGTTTAGCTAAAAATATTCAGAATAAAATTGCAAAAGAGGTTATAGAAGAGCAAGTTAAAAAAGGGGTTAAAGCTACTGCGAAAGATATTGAAAGGGAGGTATTTAAAAAAGTATCTACATTATCTACTAAATTTAAAAGCGCAGGTATAAAAGGAGCAGAAGCTGCCGTTACGGAAGGAACTACAGAAGGGCTAGAACAAGCTGGTTCCGATGCTGTAAAATTAATAACCAATAAAATAGCAAAAAATGAAGTTTTTAACGAAGAGGATATAAATAAAAACTTTTGGAAAAATGTTGTAAATAATGTTGTTGTTGGTGGCGCAATGGGTGGTGTAATGGGTGGTGGATTACAAGGTTTAAATAGCACAGATAAAGCAATTAGACAACAAGTTGCAAACGCTACAGGTGAAAAGAAGTTTTATGTTGATGATAAAGAAGTTACAGAAAATGAATTTAATCAATCTACAGGTAACAAAAAAGTTACCACTGATTTACAGAATATACAAGACCAAATCAACAAGCAAGTAGAGGAAGGTAATTTAACTCCTGAAGAAGCAGAAGCTGCAAGCATTACAGCACAACAATACGCAGAGATTGCAGGAAAGATTCCTACAACAGTATCAAAAGAAGATAAGTATAAAATTATAGGTGGTATTTCACAAAGAAATAGCTTACAACAAGATTTGCAAAACGCTCGTGAAGAGATGATGCAAGTTGACCCTATATTTAGAAAAGAAAAGCAAGACCAAGTTGATTTAATACAAGCTAAAATAGATGAAACAGGCGATTATTTAGAAGGTCTTGCAACAGGAAAGAAGCCAAGATACATTAAAAGAGATGGTAGAAAAGGAGAGGAAACTACCTATTATAAAGTTGATGAAAATGGAGATAGCACTCCAATAAGTCAAGCTCGTTATGATTTAGCTAAAGCAATTAAAAAAGAAGATAGCAGAAAGAAAGCTCCTGTTGATGAAAACAGGCGCAGAAGAGTAGAGCAATTTGATATATTATATAGTGTAAAATCAAATAACCCAGAATTTGATTTCCCTAATTCATTTGAAGAGTTTAACAAGAAAATAGATAGCGACCCTAACTATTTATCTGATTTATATAAAAGAGCAAAAAAGTACAAAGAAACAGGAGAAATTGCTGAAGATGAAATGGGTACAGAGGCATCTTTCATAGAGGCTATAAATCCACCTGTAGAAAAAGATATTACAATAGGCGAAGTTGTAGATAAAAAAGGCACATACAAAAACGAAAAAGGAACTTTTTTACAAGAAGGTGATAATATTGTATTTAAGAATGAAGCTTCAGGAGAAAAATATGAAGTAGGTAAGGCGGCTGAAATACAAGAGAAACCGGCATCTGAATTTGACATTAAATATGATGAATCTTTAGTTGCAGTTGACGACAAAGGCAATATAAGTGTAAGAGAAAAACCTTACATAAACAGATACTCAAATCCATTAAAAGCTATTAATAAAGATGAAGATGGAAATATAGTTTCCGTTAATTTGGAAACGGCTGATGGTAAAAAGAGAACATTTAAGGGAAGTATAGCTGAAGATATAGCTTATCAAATAAATTTAAAAGAGAAAAGCAAAGAAGCGCCTAAAGTTGAACTTAAAGCTGAACAGGTTGTTGAAAAGCCTGTTCAAGTAGTTAAACCGGTTAAACCAGTTGTTAAAGTAAAAGAAGAAATTGAAGAAGAAGTTGAACCGATTAAAGTAAAGGAAAAACCTAAAACTAAAGTTGAAGAAATTAAAACTAAAATAAAATCTAAATTAGAAAGTTTTAAAGAAAGATTTGCTCCTGTAAAGAAAACATCTACTCAAGGTGAAAAAATTGCTGAAGCTAAAGATGTTTATAAGAAATTAAAAGAAATGGATGCTGCTACTGATGCAGAGCAAGTTGGATTAAGATATTTAGCAGATGGAGGCACGGTTAGTCAGGCTGCAATTAACGAAGTTGCCGGCAGTACTGCTACCGCTAGAGCTACATTAAACACCGGAAGAAAAGTTAAGACAAAATCAGAGGAAGCAAAAGCTAGAGATTATGTTGCGGGTGATGAATCTTTAGATGATTTGGCGCATAGATTATGGGAGGCAAATAAGCAAAGAATTCCTGAAGATAAAATAAAGGAAGCTTTAATGGAAGAGATTGGAAACAATAATACAAAATTTGATGCAGCTAAAGCTTATTTAGAAAGATATAGTCCCGAATATACTCAACAATCATATGAGGACAGAATGAGCGAGCAAATGCAGGCTGAAGAGGAAGAATTTAGAAGGAAATTAGAGGAAGAAGGATTGGAAGAAGCTCCATTTGCTGTTAGAGAAGCAACTACAGAAGATGTAGAAGCAATGCAAGAAATTGTAGCTGATTATGTAAAAGATGGAGTTACAGCATTAGATGACATTAAAAGAGAAATAGCAAAAGAATTAGGATACAACACAAAGGCATTAAGACAAATCGTTGAAGATGCTTATCTCAGATACACTAAAACAACAGAGGTTGCTCCTGCTGAAATTATTAATGAGTTACTACGAAGAATTGGTAATAAGATGAAGCAAATGTTTGGCAAAAATGCTAAAAAACCATACATAGCTCAAGATTCTAAAGATATAAAATTAAAATTTAATGATATATCAGAAACAGGCGGAAGCGTTGCGTTTCAGGTAACATTGCCAAATGGCGAAAAAGTTGTAGCTAAACCAATTGACGCAAATGTAGTTAATGGATTTTATAGCCCATTAGAATTGCAAATTAACCAAATGAAGGCAGACAAAATGCCTGCTAAACAATGGTTAGAAAAATTAAGAAGCGAAGAAGCTAAATGGAGTGGGCTTTCGGATTGGTTAAGTCAACAAAAAGAAAGCGTAAGCAAAGACCAAATTAGAAATTATTTAAATACAAATAAAGTAGAAATTTTTGAAATTGTTAAAGGTGTGCCTAATAAATTAAATGAAGAACAGATTCAAAGATTAAATTATTTAATAAAACTTGACAAAGAAAATCCGGGCGGCGCAATTGAAGATATTGAAGAAGGTAAATTTAAAGATAATTCTTATGATGAATTAATGTTTTTATTGAACGTAAGAGATAATAGCACATTTGAAGAATTAAGTAATTTGCAATTAGAAACAGAACAAAAAGCAAGAGTAGCGCAACAGGTTGGTTTGAAAGATAAAGCTGACAAATTATGGGATGACGCGCATAGATATACAAAAAGAATTGAAATATTAGAATTATCGCCAGAAGGCGAAGGTGGTATTGAAAATCCGACTAGACATTCTCAATATCAATTGCCGGGGGATAAAAAAGATTATAAAGAATATTTAATTACTCAGCCTAGAAAAAATATATTAACTGAAAAAGATGATGTTTTTTATGAAGCCAAAAACAAAGAAAGAGAATTAAGCGATATAGAAGATGAATTAAATAAAAAATATGTAGATAATTATAGGAAAAAAGAAAAACTTAAAGTTAAAAGAGATAATTTAAAAGATATAGATGAATTAGCTGACATTACAAATGAAATAAACAAATTAGATATTGAATTAATAGAACAAGATGACTTGCTTTTTAAACATAAATTAAAAATTAATGCTAATGATAAAGTAATACAAAAGTATCAAGATAAATTAGAAAATGTAAAGTTTATACATAGAAACCATTTTGATGAAGCAAATGTATTAGTTCACGTTAGGACTAATATTAGAAAAGATTCTGATGGTAAAAATGTTCTTTTTGCAGAGGAAATACAAAGCGATTGGGGACAAGAGGGAAAGAAGCATGGGTTTAAATATGAGGCGTTAACTGATGCTGAAAAAAATAGATATGATGAATTAAGAAATATTATTTCAGAAAAAACAAATCAATATAAAAATTTAAATACTGCATTTTTATTTACGCAAGGAGAAAAAAATGTTAGTATTTGGAAATATGAAAATGATGAAGATTATTTAAATTTCTTAAAATCAAGAAATTTTGAAAGGATAAAATTAATTGACGAAGCATTAAAAAGAAGAAATGATTTAAAAGATAAAATATTAGATAATTTTTTAAAAACAGAAAAAAATGATGAAATAAAAAATGACATAATAAAAGAAATAGAAAGACAAAAAAGTGAAGATTATAAAGAATATTTAGATGTTAGTTTATATTCTACTGTTGCGCCATTTGATTATGAGCTGTATAAAAAAGAAACAGAAGAAAAATCAGACTTATATGACAAACAAAGCAAAGGCGAAAAAGGGGAAAACCCAGCCCCATTTGTAACAAAAACAAATGATTGGGTAAAGCTTGGGTTAAAAACTTTATTGAAAGAGGCTGTAAAGTCGGGGGTAGATAGACTTGCTTGGACAAATGGTGAGCAGCAAAATAATAGATGGAGTTTAGCTAAATATGTAGATAATATACAAGTTTTTAAAAGAGATAATAAATTTTATGTTATTGGATTCCAAAATGGAAATGAAATAATTGATAAAGAATTAACAAGAGATAAATTAGCAGAAAACATTGGGAAAGAGCTTTCTGAAAAAGTCATAAACGATTTTTCTGATGAAAAAGTTACAGATAAAAACTACGAAGGAGAGGATTTAGAAATGGGCGGCAATGGGATGAGGGCTTTTTACGGAGTGCCATTTGAAAGTAAATTAGGAATAGTTGGAGAAGTGGCTAAATCTTTATTTAAACAAACGCCGCAAAAATTAGAATTAATTGGGGTATCTGATATTAAAAAATTTAAAGAAAAATTACAAAACAAAAAAGACGAATTATTTTTAATAAAAAAAGATTTAGAAATTTTAAATAAAAAGCCTGAATATATAAGTGAGTTAAATGTATTAAAAAATAAATTACGCGAAGAGTATTATCAAAATGAAGACGAATATAGTAGATTAAATCAAAAAAGATATAGAATTGACGAAGAAAGAGATAAAATTAATGCATACTTATATGGTAATACGCTAGACGAAAGAACAAAAGAGATAAATAAAGAAATATACAAATTAGAGCAATTTGAGCCAAAGAATAATAGAGAATATGCGCAATGGAATAAAGAATTAGACGATTTAGCAAATGAAAAAAAGAATATAATTAAAGAATATGAAGAAAAATTAAAAAGTAACGAGATAGAGTATAAGGAAATAAGAAAAGAAATGCAAGCTATTTCTGATAAAAATTTTGCATTAAATCAAGAAAGCAATGCTATTGGAGATAAATTGGATAAAATAAAAAATGCACCTAAATTTGAAAAGAATATATTAAAAAATATAAAAAGGCTTGAGGATGATATAGCAAAAGGTAATCCAACGCAATGGTATGTTGATATAACTCCTGAATTAAAGCAACAAGTTCAACAAGGGCTACCATTATTTATGGCTAATCCGGATGGTACAGATGTGTTAGGATTTTCTTATGACAATAAAATGTATTTAAATGGAGAGAAACTTAATCCTAATACCCCAATACATGAAGCAGGACATATATGGACAGATTGGATTAAAGATAATGATAGCAAATTGTATGATAAGGGTATGGAATTGGTTGAAAAGTCACCATACTTGCAAAAAGCAAAAAATAGCAAATTTTATCAAGAGCAAGCAGATAAATTAGCTACAGAAGAGCAAAGAGAGGCTTACTTTAAACACGAAGCATTAGCTATGGCTATTGGTGATAAAGGAGCACAATTTGTATTAGAAAGCAAAAAAGAATCATTCCAAGATTGGTTAAAAACTTTGTGGACTAAAATAAAGAACTTAACAGGATTTAAAGATTTGACAGCAGAAGAGTTTCAAAACTTGACTTTTGACCAATTTTCTAAAATGGCTGTTAAAGAAATTTTAGGCACAGAAGGTGCAGTTGACAAGTTAAATGCAATAAAAAGCTTTAGGAATAAAAAGAAATTCATAAAAGACAACTTAAAATACGAATCAAATAAAAATGCAATAGACGAACTTGATTTTACAGAAGAAGATTTCATTGAAATCGCAAAGTCAAATTTTGATTTATCAACCTTTAAAAATATAAAAGATGCCGTACAAAAGCGAAGCACAAAGAAAGTACTTCAACCAAAACAAGGAGAAGATGGAGAAACAAGGAGTGGACGTAGACGAGTGGAACCAAGAGTCGAAGGGGAAAGAATTACCGATGAAGAAGGCGAAACCACACAGCCCGAAGGTATTACGCAAATCCCAGAAGAAATTCAAAATGTAGGATTAGAGAATCAAGACATAGACTATGTTCGCATAACAAAGGCGGAATTAGGTAAATTAAGAGAAAGTCTTGGACTACCTGCATACAAAGGATTGCCTATTGAGAATCGTGAAATGTTGAGAGAAGCAGCTCAAGAAATGATTAAAAAAGGCGTAAGTGTTGAATCTTTGTATGATAAAATTAGAAGAGGTGATGTATTGTCAAACTACGAAAATGCGTTTATGGCTGAATACAGGGCTGCATTAGATGTAGAATTAAAAAACAATCCTTCTCAAGAATTATTAAAAAAGATTGCAGAATTTGCTGACATATTTCAACAAGGAGCATCTTTAGCGGGTAAGGCATTAGAAAGTTTAAAAATAATGAAGAAGCTTAACGAGGCTAACACATTATCAAACTTTTTATTGACTAGGCAAGAAGATAAAGGTTTCCCGCTGACTCCTAAAATGATGGTGGAAGAAACTGCTAAATTTGAAAAAGTACAAAAAGCGAAAAAGGAGTTAAAAGAATCTGCTGAAAATGATATTGAAAACCAAATTAAAACAGAAGCCGAAAACGAGTTAAAAAAAGAAGGCAAAGCAAAAGTTAAAAAATCTCACGAAGAATTTGTAAAAGAAAGAAAAGACGCATTGGCAGCTGCAAGAGAGGCTGTAAAAAAAGTCAACAAAGGCGATGGTGGGTTAATGGTTTCTGCGCCGTATTTGCCTCAATTGATTGCAGTAGCTCCGCATATGAATAAATACGTTAAAAGTTTATTTGCTGAAGGCGTTTCTAAATTAGATGATATTGTTACTGAAGTACATAAAGAGTTTTCGGAATTAGTTGAGGGATTAACAAAAAGAGATGTATTGGATGTAATTGCCGGTAAACATAATCTTAAAAAAAGAACGTCTGATGAAATAAACGCAGGATTAAGATTATTGCGCAGAGAGGCTGAATTATTAGCATTATTAGAAAAAGCTAGGTTGGGAGAAGAAGAAGCTAAATCTGAAAGCCAAATGGCTGAAAAAAGCAGAAGAATTGAGCAATTAGAGAAGAAAATAAAAGAGGTTAGAGAATTAAATAAGGCAAAAGAATTGGCAGAAGAAGGCGTTGTTGAAAAATCTCCTTCTATTGATAAAAAAGATTTAACAGATGCTGAATATAATCAAAGAAGACAAAGGTTTATAGATAAAAAAATTAAAAAATTACAAAGTGATTTAGACAATAAAAATTTTGATAAAGAGGCTAAAGAATTGCCAAAATACAAAATTTCAAATAAAACCAAAAAAATGATGGACAAGGTAATTGAACTTGAAAAAGCAATTGCCATAGAAAGATACAAAGACCAAGCTAGCAAATTAAGCAAATGGGAAAAAGCTTGGGATAAATACAGAAACATTGCAGGAATAAGAAGAATTGTTCAGACTTCAATAGATGCCTCTATTTGGTTTAGACAATTAGCTAGATTGACAATGAACCCAAGACAATGGAGTATTGCTAGAAAGTTTTTAACTGCCGGCGTTCAATCTGTGTTTAGTCAAAAGAATTTTGATAGATTAATGTATGGTATTCATCAAGCTCCTGATTTTAAAGAATCAGTTGATGACGGAATTAGATATAATGAATTAGGTACTGCAAAAGAGCATGATATGTACCCTAAAAGTTTCTTATTTGAAATTCCTGTTTTAAGGGAGCCAATTTTAGCTTCTCAAAGAATAGCAGATGCATCTTTAAATGTAGCCAGATATGAGCTTTACAATAAATACAAAAGAAATTTATTAAGCAAAGGGATTACAAGAGAAAGTGACCCTATAGTATATCAAGAGATGGCAAAGTGGGTAATGAATACTACTGGAAGCGGAAATATGTTGAAGACTTTGGAAACAAGAGAAGGTGAAAAAATAATGGGTTCTCTTTTTTACGGCGCTAGATTGATGGCGGCTAACTTTAATACATTAAATTTAGCGTATTATTATAAAATGCCTAGTGAGCTTAAGCAAGCAATTTGGAAAGATGTCGCATCTTATACCTCTGTTGTTTTAAGTGCTACATTAGCGGCAGTAGCAGCGGGAGGAGCCGTATCAATGGACCCGGACGAGCCTGATTTTTTACAAGTAAGATTTGGCAGCAAAGTTTATGATTTTACCGCAGGACAAGCTGGTTATATTAAAACATTTTTAAGACTATTAGAAATGGGAGGCACAGCCATTGGTGCAGTAGCTGGGTTTAAGAGTAAATTTGAAGCAAAAGAAAAAGCATCATTTGCTTGGAATAGTACATTGACATTTTTTAGAAATAAATTATCTCCAAATAATGCGTATTTAATAAATATGATGGCTCAAGAAAATTCAATAGGTCAAGATTTTGACCCAATGGAAATATTCCATGTTTATCCAATGTACGCAGACGATGCTTATAAAGCTGCAAAAGAAGACGGATTCATATCATTATTAACTGTATTGATGCCAAATATGATAGGTATGGGCTATGGTGATTATTATAAAGAAAGAGCATTAAAGCCAATGGATGAAATAATAATTCAAGCTCAAGATAGCGATGAAATGAATCCTGAATCAGTAAAAAAAGGTATAACTAAAAAAGAATTTGAAAAATTTGTAAATTTGCGTGATAAATTAATTGAAGAGAAAATTACCGAACTATATAGTAAAGGTATATATGTTGTAAAAGACGGTATAGAAAGGTATGTTCCAATTAAAGAGTCAAACTCAAAGGATGTTTCAGCAGCCATTTCAAAAGCAAAAACAGCCGCAACAAAAAAAGCTAAATCTCAATTCAATGCTACTGATAATGATGAAGAATAACTAAAAACAAAACATGGAAACACTAGAGGAACTAAAACACAAACTTTCACTTTATGAACAAAATGGCGCAGCCAAATTATTTTACGCTTTAAATAGGAAAGCGAATGAAATGGCTGATTTATTGAATAAAACCAATATAAGCAATTTGTTACTTGATGACCCTAAAGACAAAACATTTGAAAGACTAAAAGTTATCTGGAACGACAGCGCTAGTATTTCCGCAGCCATTAAGGAATTAGGCATTTCAGCGGGCGTTACTGGAGATGAGCAGAAAGATGTAGTCAAAAAACCATTTGTTGAAACTATAGCAGAGTCAAGAAGATAATGTCTGATAAAATAAAAATATACGGGGTAGAAATTAATCTACCTCCCGTCCCTGATGACATTGAGAATTGGGGAACTGATATTGCTAGTGAGCAGTATTGGAGAAGAAAAGAATTGCCTAAATTTTTCGAATCGGTAGAATACGATAAAGAAGGTAATGCGCTATTGGATTTAGAGCAATCTGATTTTGCAGCAAGAGAGGTAGATAGATGTAGAAAAGGGTTTTGGTTTTATAATAATGGAGTGCCAACTTTTCTTACAGGTAAACACTATTTTTATCTTCAATGGTGGAAGCTAGAGGATGATATTTATGGTGATTTCAGGGATGCGGATAGGCGTTATTTTCTGTTTTTAGACCATTGGGAAAAGACTCCTTGGTGTCTCGGTGTTGTTAGGGGTAAAAAACGTAGAGAGGGTGCAACATCGCAAGCAACATCAAATATCGTTTACGAGTGTATATTCTATAAAAATAGCTTTTGCGGATTAACAAGCAAAACGCAGATAGATGCCAAAGCTGCATTTACAAATATGATTTCTTTTGGGTACAGGCAGTTGCCCGTGTTCTTAAAGCCAAAGCAATTAAACAACAAAGACAGCGTAAGTGAACTTGTATTTGCGCATAAGTCTGTAGAGGTAAAAGGGGGAAAGGGAAGTACAATTGACACGGATACCGGACATAGGTCTAAAATTGATTACAGAGCGCCTTCCTTGAACTCTTATGACTCCGGAAGGTTAAGTCGTGGATTGTTTGACGAAGGCGGAAAATGGGCAAAAGAAAACCCATTCTCGACATTTATATCAATCGTAAGCAAGACGCTTGTAAAAGGTGCTAAAAGGGTGGGATTTATAGAATGTCCATCAACATCTAATTCAATGACTAGTGGGGGAGAGGAATTTAAGATTGTTTGGGATAACGCAGACCATACTAAATATCCAAAAACTCCTAATAGACTTGCTAAATACTTTTCTCCGGCTTATGATGGGTATTTGGGTTTTATAGATAGATATGGAATGAGTGTTATTGACCCGCCAAACGAAGAGCAATATAAATTTTTAGTTGAAAACTATGTAGGCGCAGGTGACCTGAATGAAGAAGATATTAAATTAGGCGCAAAAGAGTATTTAAAAGAGAAA
>TARA_R110000822_G_scaffold187752_17_pt1 | contig 13108 bp, 9 predicted proteins | sample TARA_R110000822 | Tara Oceans TARA_R110000822 (sample SAMEA4397666) | marine metagenome | biome: Polar Biome; feature: [SRF] surface water layer (ENVO:00010504); material: water (ENVO:00002006), including particulate matter (ENVO:01000060) such as... | depth 5 m | reverse complement strand
TGGCTTGATCAACTCAAGCAACCTCTCAGGTGTATCATCTTCAAATGACACGACCCAGTCCACAGCCTCAAGACCAGCCAACACGGCCATACGACGCTCTACCGGATTAATCGGTCGGCCCTCGCCTTTCAGGCGCTTAACCGAAGCATCAGAATTGACCGCCAAAATCAGCCGATCACCCTGCTTGCGAGCTTGCTCCAGATAACCCACATGCCCCGCATGAAGAATATCGAAACAACCATTGGTAAAAACAATACGCTCACCATGAGCACGAGCATCCGCCACATCTACTAGCAACTGCTCCTCGTTGACCACACCTCTTTCTGAACCCTGCTCCTCAGAAATAGCACGTCGCAATTCCGGCATGCTAATGGTGGCAGTTCCCAGTTTACCAACAACAATACCTGCAGCAATATTCGCCATTGCCACCGCATCTGGGAGTTCAGCACCCGCAGCGATCGCCGTAGCAAGCACCGAAATCACCGTATCTCCGGCGCCAGTGACATCAAACACCTCGCGCGCACGTGCGGGTAAATGCAACTCAGGTAGGCCCTTCCGAAGCAAAGTCATGCCATGCTCACTGCGAGTAATTAGCAGTGCATCCATATCCAGTCGATCTAGAAGTTCAGCACCCTTTGTTACCAAGGCCTGCTCATTTGAGCAAATACCAACCACAGCCTCAAACTCGGCTAGATTAGGGGTTAATAGCGTGGCCCCCCGGTAGGACTCAAAATTAGTACCTTTCGGATCCACCAAAACAGGCACGCCTGCATGACGAGCTAAAGAAATTATCGCTTGCGGGTTTTGCAAAGCACCCTTGGCATAATCTGAAAGTATCAGCGCCCCCATATTCCCCAGCAACTGCTCAACTTTTTGTGGTAACTGATCGCAATCTTCCGCTTCAAATGCATCTTCAAAATCGAGCCTCAGCAACTGCTGATGACGGCTAATAACCCGTAGTTTGGTAATGGTTGGCTTGGTGTTGGATACCTGGAAATCTGCATAAATACCGGCAGACTGAAGTCGTTTAGCGAGAGATTCTGCCGCTTCATCCTTCCCCACAATACCCACTAGAGACGCGCCGGCCCCCAGAGAAGCAATATTTAATGCCACATTACCTGCACCACCAATACGATCCTCGGACTGCTCCACCTTGACCACTGGCACCGGGGCCTCTGGAGAAATTCGCGAGGTGGCCCCATGCCAATAGCGGTCCAGCATCAGGTCTCCTACAACGAGGACTTGGGCTTTATCAAATCGGGGCACAGCCAGTTTCATGGATTTTGTCCTTGCATTAGTTGCGGCTATCTTACCACAGGGGTTCACTCGCATAATCCCGTATGGGAGAAGGCTCATACAATGAGCTAGTCGCTATTTACCTGCGCCCAAAAAACAAAACCCCTTAAGATTCCCCTAAGGTTAGATCGTTATTCTTAGATTATTCTTCATACAAAGAGCTTTAGTACGGCTATATTCTTTGAATATCGTACTGTGAACAATGAAAAAACTATCCAAAGAAGCCTATTTAACTCTGCGCGAAGGCGCAAAAGTCATTGAGTCTGATACCCATGGCGACAAAGTATTGATCCTAGCAGATGGCACCTATCTAAAGCTGTTTAGAGTAAAACGATTGCTAACAAGTGCTCGGCTTTCACCTTACTCAACGCGTTTTGCCAAAAATGCCACAAAACTCGTCAAACTTGGCATTCCGACCTTGAATGTCAACGCGGTATATCGTATCCCGGCAATTCGCCGAACCGCTGTACATTACTACCCTTTGACTGGTTCCACATTACGCAACCTACAAAATGGTATTGATATCACTCTTGCTGACAAACTGGGTCGATTCTTTCGCGAGCTCCATGACAAGGGAGTTTATTTCCGCTCACTTCATTTCGGAAATATCGTTCTCACTCCAGAGAACCAACTGGGGTTGATTGATATCTCAGATATGAAGCTTTATGGGAAATCACTTTCAGAGAATCAGAGAATCAAAAATTTTCAACACACCGCACGTTATGTAAAAGACCAATTATTACTGAAGAGCCATCTCAACTTGTTTATTGATGGATACAGAGGGTCTGACGAATGCTCATCAACACATAAAAGAATGGCCGTTTTATTTAACGGCACAACCTAACTCGTCTTCCCCTATCCAGATCATCACTAAAACACCGGAGAGACTTACACCCTATTATGGTTTTTATAAAATAGAACAATCTATATTTTCACCATGAGACGGCATGTCGCTTTGTTCACACAGATAAGGTGCGCAGGCGGCGCTGCCAACACACCCGCTTACGCATAACATCTCAACCCTACTAAAAGTTCTTTGATACTCATAATCGTCGTGAAAAATATAAGCTAGAATACTCGGCCGAACAGCAAAACCTCACTTACTAACTGAAGTTTCGGTATTCCAAAATTTTGTCATAGCCATTAACATGAAGAAGTTATGTGCTTGCTGTTACACGAATGGATCACGCTAGCTAACTTTATAAAGTAGATATGGACACCATGAAGAAAACAAGTCAAGTTTCAACAAACCTTTTACCTTACTGCTGTTTTCTACTTTTTCTGGGGTTTCTTGTGAGCCCCTCCTTTAAGTCATTAAACAATATTTTTTACCTGACATTCCTACCTATCACACTGCTTTGTTTCAGAAAATATTTTTCAGACATAATACGTTGTCCAATTTTTTTATGGTTAATAGCTCTCGCCACATGGATGGCGCTATCCTCTTCATGGGCTCAAATTCCTGAGTATAAAAACCTAAAATCTATTTGTTATGTCATCATTTTTATTATTGGAATTTCACTTATTGATGAAATCAACGTTCTAAAAAAATGGGGCTACCTAATTCTTCCAGCTATCCTCCTACAGCTATATCTTGGCGAAGGATTTAGTCGCTCACGCCTGTCCGGGTACGGCCCTTCGGAAAACCCACTCTACGCAGCTCAGATCTATCTTTTTTTTACTTGGCTTTTTCTCAACTACAGAGAGTTTCATACACAACCAAACATTTCAAAACTTATTCGCTGGACTGGGTTTTTACTCAGTTTTGTCGCATGCTATATGACGCAAAGTCGCTCAGTGATAGTCTGTCTTCCTCTACTAATATTCGTATTTTCTCTTCAAAATATGTCAAAAATATATCGCCTAAAATCCCTGGCTGTATTGGCTGTAGCCTTGACCCTATCGGCCCTATTTGCGTTTAACCATCAATGGATTACCCTGCCAAGCCATAATATAGATTATCAAATCAACCTTGATGAAGGAGAAGCGCTTCTTGTTAAGTTTCGCAAGCCTGACAAATCAATCGCCCCCCCAACCATAAAACGAAACTCTGATCCAATAGAGATGATCCGTCAAGACTCAGGTCAAAAAATATTTCGCTTCACTGCAAAAGAAAACGGAACCTATAATCTAAAAATCAAGTTGTCCAAGAAGACGTCTACCCCATGGGCCTACGTTACTATCAATACGCGAAAACTTAACAAAAAATTAGAGCCTTTAGATACTTTCACCCCACCAAGAGCACTTCAATTTGACCTGACCTTCAACGGCCGTACCGATATTTGGGGGACGCGCCTTCACCAATGGATGGAAAAACCATTTTTCGGTTACGGATTCTCTCATCATCTGCCTATTTCTTTTCGCAACGGCTATGTCAACGATAGTCATAACTTCTTTATCGGCACAGCATTCCATGGCGGTCTTGTCGCTCTACTGCTTTATCTTGGATTACTTTTTAGCAGCTTATACAGGCTATCCCCTAAAAACTATTGGTCGTTTCTTGCCCTCCTTATTTGCGGCATTATCACCACCTCATTTGATGATGAAAATTTCTTCACATCGACCCGACCCCATTGGTTGCTTCTTTTGTTTCCCATTGGACAGGCACTCAAAGTTGAGTTAGCCGAGCGGATGCCGCTCACCGTTGGTCCGCATACTAAGAGCCCGCCACATGGAAATCAGACTGTTTAGGAAAAACAGCAGATAAAGCCCAATGATATTTGGCCTGTAAGGCCATTAACGTGATTAGCTGGACGTTTCGCTTTTGTAAGTGATGCGGCTGTGGCGCCCTGGCTCGATTTAAAACCTAGCCCGTTGGAATTTGGCGAGACTCTTGCGACTCCTCGATTAATACATCGGTATGTATTTTTCCGGTTTCCAGTAGTTCCAAAAGAGTATTGTTAATGAAATTAACAGAGTTAGCTCCATGTTCCAGATGAAACCTAGCAAAGTGGTGACTTGCCACAATACTTTTTTCGAAATCGCCCATATGCCTATCTATAGCCTCACTTAACCCTTTGATATCGTATGCTCGAGGGCCAAAAAATTTTTCAACTTGCAGAAAATCCTGCTCATGAGGAAAAGCTATCAGTTGCACTGGCCTTCCAAGCAATGCAGCATCAACTACAGCATTGGTATACGGCGCCAAGATTAAAGAGGCCCTAGCTGCGCTTTCCTTAAAAGGCTCTTCTTGTAATACCTCAATACCTTCTTGAGAGACTGCTGTCCAAAATTTACTGTTACTGCGCTGATGCAAGCGTACATAAAGTTTCCTGCCACTCATTTTCTGCCAATTGAGCACAAGCTCATATATTTTCTGCCCCAGTATAGTTGACTCTAATTCTGGCCCCATCCCCAAAAAGAGTAGAGGGGCATTTGAGCTGGGCGGTGGCAAATAAAAATCCTCATCAAAAAGGACGCTACCCCCCAAGACTAGATGACATGAACCAAAGGAGTAAGGCAGTGCTTGTAAATACTCAGAAGAACTCAGCCCATATACACAATAGTAATCATACTCCAGCATGCTGAAACGACTAGACTGCGCCGTTAGTACTGAGTGGGCCAGATGAAATGTTATAGGGTCATTAAGAGTACGTGATTTCAGGAATGGGGATAAAAGAGAACCGTTACGGTCAGTAATAATAATTTTTGGGTTAAATTTTTTACGCAACCAGTTCGCGTAACCTTCATAACAATGGAACAAAATGCTAGCTTCAAAGGGCCCGCAACATGCTTTTTGTTTGATGACTTCCTGCTCACTGAAGGCAATGGTCTCTATGACATTAATACCCGATGACCGCAGCTTATCAATTAATTTTTGCTTTCGTTTAAGCTTAAATGATTTTCTTGATGGGTGTAGGATAAGAACGTCACAACTCTCACTCGTAACGCTAACGTTATCACCACAGAAAATTCCGCGAAAATAGCTCTTCAAACACCAGAAATACCAAAAAACAATTCGATTCTTGGCATATCTTTTCTTACAATAGGTCAATAATTTTCGTGTTTTTACATAATCCATTAAATGACCATATTAAGGTGTATTCACGCCCCAGCTAATAAACTCTTTAGCGCAGGCATACTCCAAAATTCTTCACGAACGACCTCATCCGAAAAGTATCTTCTGACACGCTGATCCAACTGATCACCTTCTATACCGTGCTCATGGCTATAAAGCCGAAAGAGCACTTCAGATAGCTCCACCGGATTGCCCACTTCGAAACAAATACCCAGTGAATCCACCACTTCAGGACTTCCACCACAATTACTATACGCAATGGGTATTCCTGCCACCATCGCCTCGAGTAAAACCATTCCGAATGGTTCATGGTCAGAACTTAAAACAAAGCTGTCAAAGCCCTTAAAGTAACGATACGCATCTTTAACAAACCCTAGAAAATGTACGTTCTCATCTATATTGAGAGCCTCCGCCTGAGACTTAAGATCCGACTTAAGACGGCCCTCACCGACTATCATCAGTTGCGCACCAGGCATCTTTTCTAAAGCCAATGAAAACCCAGCCAGTAATGTCTTATAGTCTTTATCTGGGTGGAGCCGTCCCACCGCCCCAAAAAAATAGCCATCACTAGAAATCCCTAGAAACTCTCTCGCAGAGGGCCTGTCAACTTGCTGTTCTTTGACCGACTCGACATTTATACGGTTATAGACTGTTTGAATTTTTTCAGTCGGAAAGCATGGCAACGATTTTCGGATATCATTTCTTATCGCATCGGATACACCTACCAATAGCAATTGATTTTTTTTGTGCATTACAAATGCTCTACGCAGCCATTTATCATAGACGCCGTAGGCATGATTGACGCCAATCACCTTCAATCCTTTGACGGACAAAGCCGAATATATTGATTTGTACCGGTGGGCCACACAAAATTCATAGCGTTCTTGTAAATGAAGAGCCTTTAAACGCTTCACCAGGCCCCTCTTTAAACCACTCAGGTCTCTTGAGGTGTATTCAAAAAACAATACCTTGCCGCCCACCTCTCTAGCTAGAGTCTCGTCTTTATTTCCTGTCAGAAAGATGGTGGTTAATTCATAGTCACTGCCGTCAAATAGCCGCGCCCACTGCCTAGCGACATCCCCAAAAGGAGCCGAAGACCCGTGACAAATTTGTAGAATGTTTTTTTTCATATAACGCTAAAAACTACGATTAATATCGATTAAGTCACCATTAAATTTTGTCATAATTTCAGATAATGTATTGAAAAAATTTCTGACACATGACCACAATAAAAATAGTTTATAATGTTTCTAGAGATTCTAAACAACTAAAGATGATCATTTTATTTTTTCTTGAAAATTCTTCTAAAAAAATCCTTTCCAAATATAGAATTTCTTATTCCTCTGAGGAAACGCTCAATCTTTTTAAACACATGGTCAACTTTTACGGTCGTTTTAACCCTTAACCGCTCAATATCACAGACAAGTTGCTTTGTTCCTGGTGAATCCCACGTAATAATCAAACAGGCTCCTTTTTTAATAGAGAAGGCAATGTCTGCTTCAGGGTAGTACTTCCTTATGAGTTCTAGCCATTTCTCTCCTGGCCAAACAGTACAATGGGCATTCTCTCCATTCGGTAAAATTTCATTAGCATAATCAGTCGCGATGTTAAAAAAGACATGCTCTGTAATATTTTTCATTTGAGCAATCACATCATCCAAGTCTTTGGATGGTATATGCTCTAAAACGTCCGTGTTAATAATAAAGTCAGCCTTATCAACAGGTATGATGGAAAACTGAGGTATGGCAGGATCATACCGATAATATTCGGCATCATAAATAAGGTTGTCGATCAAAATACTTTGTCCGCAGCCAAACTCTAAAATACTTTTAGGTTTTAGATCATTAATACAGGCCTGGATATGCTCTTTGTAAAGAAACGAAGTAAAACCATAATTTTTAGATGCGTGTATTTCTTGATAATTTTTAATCAGCTCTTCATCTACTATCGGCATGTGACTCACTTCTCTCTATATATTCTTAAAATTCAGCGCTAAAAAACATCTCCCTTTCCTTATTGCTGCTCCAGCTGAGTATATTACCCTACGCCTTAAGCACCAACACATCTTCCATAATCAAATATTCCAAGTCCGAGCCAAAGAACATGTTAAGTGCGTCTGTAGGTGAGCAAATCATCGGTTCACCACGACGATTTAAAGACGTATTTAGCACTACACCATTGCCGGTAAGCTTTTCCATTTCTTCCATTAGCTCATAATAGCGAGGATTAAACTCTTTCTTGAGCGCTTGAGCACGCGCAGTGCCATCTTCATGGACCACTTCGGGCACGCGAGTTTTCCACTCTTCGTTCACCTCAAAGGTGAATGTCATAAAGGGTGCAGGATGATCGCTCTTGAACATTTCAGGGGCCACCCGATCAAGCATGCTCGGACAAAAGGGCCGCCAGCGTTCACGGAATTTGATTTGCTCATTAATCCTCGCTGCTACGCCCGCTGAACTAGGGCAACCAACAATTGAGCGCCCACCCAGCGCCCTTGGCCCAAATTCCATTCGCCCCTGAAACCAGGCAACAGGATTACCTTCAGCTAAAATCTTGGCTATACGTTGTGGCACCTGGTCAATCACTTCATAAGCTGGCGTTTCAGGGTGCTCTTCACAGGCTCGAATACACTCTTCATTGGTGTATTTTGGCCCAAGGTAGACATGCTCCATTTTCTCGGGCTGGATACCCCTCTTCACCAGCGCATAAGAAGCAGCCCCAACGGCGGTCCCAGCATCTCCTGAAGCCGGCTGAACATAAAGCTCTTTTACATCATCACGAGCAATAATTTTTTGGTTCAATTTAACGTTAAGCGCTCCACCCCCTGAAAATGCCAACTTGCCGGTTTCCCGCAAGATGTCACCCAAGTAGTGATCCATCAACTTAAGAACCACCTCTTCAAAAAGTGCCTGAATGGTTGCCGCGTAATCAATATAAGGCTCGTCTGCAATATCACCCTCACGCTTGGGGCCAAGCCACTCAACTAACTTGGGACTGAAATAGAATGCAGCGCCATCCTGCTTGTGACGCCTTAGGCCGACGGTGTTTACCAATTTGGTATTGACTTGAAAGTCTTTACCGTCAAAGTCAATTAAGCGTGAAAAGTCGTACTTGGTGGGATCCCCGTATGGGGCCATACCCATGACTTTGTATTCACCATCGAGCATCTCAAAGCCAAGATATTCTGTAATCGCGCCATAGAGGCCGCCCAAGGAATCTGGATCGTAAAATTCCTTAATTTTGTGAATTTTACCATTTTCACCATAACCAAAAAATGTAGTGGCGTATTCACCCTTGCCATCTACACCCATGATGGCAGTTTTCTCTTTAAAGCCGCTAAGGTGATAGGCGCTCGAAGCATGAGCCAGGTGGTGCTCAACCGGCTCAAACTCCACTTTATTCGGGTCGATACCAAGTTCACGTAACAGAGCAAATACTCTGTCACGATATCGACGGTAACGACGATTACCGTTCAGCAGGGCATCGAGGGCTCTATCAGGGGCATACCAGTAGCGTTTAGCAAAGTGCCATCGGGCCTTGGAAAAAATAGAAATGGGCGCAAAGGGAACGGCCACCACATCAACAGCTTCAGGCTTAATACCCGCATATTCCAGGCAGAACCTTGCCGCTTCAAAGGGCATTTTTCCCTTGGCATGCTTATCTCGAATGAAGCGCTCTTCTTCTGCCGCAGCCACCAACTTTTGATCAATATAAAGCGCAGCAGAAGAATCATGATTCAGCGCACCGGAAATACCGAGAACAATTGTAGACACAGTTAAACCTTTTTATTGATAAATGTAACACCAACTCGCTGGGCAAACGGGGTTAGTAGTTGTTCGAAATGCTGCCAAGTCTTACCTTGCCAGTTGTCCATAAATCGCTGTAAATCTCGCTTGTAGGCACGCACAAACGTCTGTTCAAAACGGTGCCACCGCACCGCATCTAAATCAATCACCTGGAGCTGCTCGCCTGTCACGATCAAATTGGTCGCTTTCATATCGCCATGACTGACCTTACTGCACCACAAAATATCAAATAACCGACTTACCTCATGATCCAGCCATGCCGGCGCCTGAGAGTCACTTTGCTTCAGCAACCAAGCATGTAAATTATCTCCTACCGCACTCTCTGTTGCTAAATACGCTTCTCTGCGTAGAGGCCCAGTGCGATTCTCCCGCATAGCCAAGGGTGAGGGTGTAGCAATACCGAGCAATTCTAACCGATGGGCACTCTTCCAGGAAATCCAGGCCCGGCTAGGCCTAAAACAACGGCTTAACCCATGCCAAAAACTCTTAATATTGTAGCGTTTTAACACCCAGTCGCCACCATCCCCCGACACCTTCATCACCGTTGCAGTGTTACCGCGCTTGAGAAATTGCGCTTGGCCCACAGCAATTTCCGGCTCAGCCATCAACCTTCTCAACCTCTCACTCGCTCGGGCGCGCACCATCACTACAAACACATCGGACGACTTAACCACGTCAAACTGAGAGCATGAACGAGTAGTCTTGGCCAAGTAATGTTTAATCCGCCACTCTCGCATACGGGTTATCGAAGAAAGAATAGCTTCAAGTGAAAAAGCGGCCTCGCCATAAGCCTCAATAACCTCTGGAACCAACTCATCGTAATCTGGTGTCATTTGGGCAAAGAACAGCCCAAGATTTTTTAGGGGGCTGTTTAACGGTTCAATACCACCGCCATCAATTGCATTGAGAACCCCCCGGCTGAGCATAAAATTATCCAGATGAATATCAGCCTGCATCCAGCCAGCCCGATGCAACTGACCGACAAGCACCAACGCATCTCGTAGCAGCTGCTTTAACTGGTCAACAGATAAACCCTGATAACAGGCTTGCAAGCTGACGGCATCATCAAGAAATTCAGTGGCAAGAAAATAGCCCCCACCTTCATCAACGAGACTCCAGACCTCCTTTGGGCAAGGGACGCCAGCATCTACCATTGCCTTCAGACCAGCGCGCTCGCGATCAAAATATTTTCGCTGAAAGAACAGCTTGACCAACACCGTCACACCACCCCAGTGGGCACGAAACGCTAGGCGCTTTCCAGGCAAGTGGCGATAAACCTCCTCACAAACCAGCGCTTCACGGCCTGGCACCTCCAATTGGAATGGCAATGATAGCGCTTGTCCTGCTTGCTGCAGTTGCTGAAGCGTCAGCAGCTCCACCCTGAAGTTACCCTTTAGCCATGATTTTATCGGCCACTTTTTTCTGTAAAGCAGGGAGAGACCAGTGCACAGGCGAAGTTTCTATATAGGCCTCCAGCAACTGCTGACGATCTTCAGGTGTTAGCTGACCCGTGTTTCGAAAAAGGGTCGCCAGTTCTTTCGGGCCACGGTTCCGTGACATCAAGCGCCTACACTTCTCAAGATCAATAAGCCTAATATCTTGTGGGTCTGTGCAGGAAAAATAAATATGTTTCGTATAGAGGCAACCATGCCCAAGCCCTAGGCCATGTAACTTTCCGACCAGCTTTCCCAAAATAGACAATCCTTGTTTTCTTGCCTCTGGTGACATCGGCTGCTCCAGCCATTGGCTCATTGGCGTGTAACCCTCTAGCGCACGAGTAACCAGCAGCCCTCGATCAATACTCGTTTTTTGTCGGCCATAACAGGCAACTTCCATGGTCAAAATACCACCTTTCGCCAACTGACGAATATTCAGCACCTCTCTCATTGCGAGGGGAATACCCTCCAAAGGGCTGCTTAATGTCCGGCAATTATGATTTTGTTGACGCTTCAGATAAAACTGCATTTCGGTGTGAGTTTCTGGGTCCGTCAGGGAAAAGATACCCACATTACTATGGCCACCCCGCCCCACATTCGGATCATCGACAATCTTGACATCAGCATTCCACAGCGCCTCAAAACTATCTAGGCCATTGGCACGGAATAACGCCGCACAGCTATCATCTAGATGAAAAAATTGTTTTTCCATTACGCTCACTCTCACTAATGCACTTCACAGCTTACGGCAAAAAGCTTGATTAACACACGCATCTACTCAAACTGCCCCACCAAGAGTAATGCTTTTTTGAGCCTCCGCCGCTGCTCGCAACCCGGTCTACCGCCTTAAGCGTGATACCCCTTTCGGACACCCTTGTCGTGGAGCTTATCCGCCGCCAGTCGAACCGAAGACCAAATATCTTTCCCTTCGTCAAGCGCCTGACGCAATGACTGCTGCTTATACTCTCGGATAAAACAAAGCGCATCACGGCGATCAAACCCCGCTCGATTTGCCGAGTAATACAGTGCCGATAAATCTTTTTCCCGCCAACGACGAGGGGTTCGGTGGCGAATTTGCATCCGATGAAGATCAATCACATAAATCGGCCGCTGAGACGCAGGCACATCGACAAAACTAGCCGACGTATCCAGTAGAAAATGACAGAGATAATAATCTCGATGATTAACGCCACTGTCGTGTAGTGTTCGAGAAATTTTTGCCAACCGCCTGACGAGTGCTCGCCTCTCAGTGGCCCCCATCGCAGCCAACACCTGTGGATTACAATATTCATCCAAGGGCTCAGTAGGCTCTAATGCTTCCGTAATCAGAAAAGATTTTTCATTTGCAGGGTTAGAACCTTGACGACCAAACGCTACTGGCATCATGGTATCTACACCCAACTCTTGAAGCTTGCCAATGGCGCGATATTCGTTTTCTGCACCCAGTACAGGAATACGCAAATACAGCAGGTTTTTTAGAATTTCACCAAAACCTACTCCCGCATGGGTTTTCACAAAATAGGCCTTACCATCAAACTCAAAACGGGTGGTACATCGATCACCCATCTCACGGTAGACCTCCCCCGTCAGGGAAAAGGCGGCGTCAAAAGAATCGACATCGGACCAACGGGAAGCAAAGGGTTCAGCCAGAAATAATTTCACACTTTCTCTCCAGCACTTGATCAATCACGTCAGCAGCCCTGACCGGCATATCGTAAATATCTGCTTTTTGCGCAAAGATCGGCCCATTTTCCCGCCATTTCTGCTTATTTTTCAGCAACATTTTAGCCAACTTTTCATTGAGCGACTCTTGAGAAAAGGGTGAAGCGAGAACCCTACCCGCATCAGCTTCCTCAATATAATGAGCATAACCGCAGACATCAGTGACCAATACGGGCAATCCAGCCACCACGGCTTCCAGCAATACGGTACCGGTATTTTCTGCATAGGCTGGATGAACCAGAAGATCTGCCCCCTGCAGGAAGCGCGGCACATCATCCCTACCCGAGAAAAAAGTAACCTGCTGAGCCACACCAAGGCGGCTAGCCAAGGATTTGAATTCAGTGGGGTCGTCTTGGCCAATCACAAATAGCTGTGTACGCCTCCGTAGTTCTGCCGGAAGTGAGGCAAGCCCACGCAGACTTCGATCTAACCCTTTGGTACGAAACCCGGAACCGATCTGCAACAACAGAACATCGTCGGCTCTAAGATTAAACTCCTGACGAAACGCGGCCCTAACTTCAGCGGCATTTTCAGGAGCACAACGATTTCGGCTAATACCCGGAGGCAACATGGTCATCCTGGATAACTCTGTGCCGTAATAACGCTGAAATAGTGCTTGCTGCACACTGGAAATCATTAAGATTTCGACAACCTGACCCGGATTAAAAATTGCCTGTTCATAGCGGGAAAAGTGTCGATAGCGTGAAGACAACCGATACCACCAACGGCGCAAATGCCGGGATTTATACTCAAAGCAAGGATCCGCGCAATAGTACACATCCAGCCCCGGCATCTTGTTGAAACCCACCACCGTATCTACTGGCCTCTGG
>TARA_R110000822_G_scaffold267725_1_pt1 | contig 13115 bp, 5 predicted proteins | sample TARA_R110000822 | Tara Oceans TARA_R110000822 (sample SAMEA4397666) | marine metagenome | biome: Polar Biome; feature: [SRF] surface water layer (ENVO:00010504); material: water (ENVO:00002006), including particulate matter (ENVO:01000060) such as... | depth 5 m | reverse complement strand
TCAGTTGCAGATGTTTGAGAACTATGCAGAGGAACTAAACCAACAACTTCGAATCCCACAGGCCGATGCAGATTATTCTGATCGGGTCATGAATACGGATGAGAAGCTTTCTGTATTTAAGGAGATTGATAAGCCTTACTACAATACTGATCACTATGAGCTTCCTGGATGGATCGACCCATCTACTGGTACGTCACCTACTGGGAACACAGACACCTTCTATAGACTAGGTGCTATAGTTTATAATGGACTGAATGGCAAACAGTTAGAGGCACAAAGACTACAAAGGTTTGATTTTTACAATATTCAAAACTCACCACTAACAGCATCGACAACAAGTTTCCCTTCATACTTATATGAGAGCGATAAGATTTACATAAGTCCATCGACAATTAATGGGCAGTATAATGAATCCCCAGTTTACAATAACATATCTGTAAGCTACCTACGCAAACCAAAAAATTGTAGATGGGGATACAGTGAAGGATCTTTGGGTCAGTATATATACGATTCAACAACATATGGGGCCTTACTAATAAACACAGGAACTGGAACATTGACATCCAGCATAAGCACTAACCCAACAAACAAAAATACCGCAGTTACTACAGGTGTTAATCAATCCGCTACATCTGGTTCTGGTACTGGTATAGAAGTAACAATAACAACTATTGGTAGTCCTGGCTCTGCCACTGTAACAAGTGTATCAGTTACTGACGCAGGATCTGGTTATGTATCAGGTGATACTATCACGTTCTCTGGAGCAAGCTTTGGTGGTGGTGTTGGTGATGATTTGACTATAACGCTTACCGTTGCGAACTTTAACGCAAACAGCACATATGGGTCTACAGATATTGAGCTTCATGTGTCAGAACAAACTGACTTTATCATTAAGCTTTTATTCTACTTTGGTGTGATTATAAATGATCCTAACATAATTCAGGCTGCTGTTCAAGAGTCTAGAGCTGATGAGATAAACGAAAAAAGCTAATAAGAGATGGCAGTACCAAACGGAGGTTTAATTACCGAAACAAATGAGGAATATTATGTAGGTCAAAAAGTTTATGACCTTGGTGCAGCTGAAACGCTAACTACGTTTCCTACATCGTTCAATACTAATCTAACGGATGGGGTTGCAGGAGAATACCCACGAAACTACTACCTTCAAACAAGTAACGATAATGGTGTAACATGGGTAACCGTAGCATCTGAGGTGATTACAGCAACAACAAATCAAGTTATTAGTGGAACTAATGCGGTTCCAGTACTACTTGGTCCAAGCATAATGGTTAGGGTTGCGTTGTTTGTTACAGCAGCACAGAACAATTACGGTGGGTATCAATACATTACCATATCGGATATTGTAAATAACTTTTTAGTGGCTTACGTTGGGGCTGGTAAGCTTATATCAAGCGTGAAAAGAACAGACGTAATATTCCACGCTAAAAGAGGTTTACAGGAGTTTAGTTACGACACGCTAAAAAGCGTTAACTCTATAGAACTTACAATACCAGGAAGTCTTAGTTTACCTATCCCACAAGATTATGTAAACTATGTAAGGATGTCTTGGATTGATAGTCTTGGTGTGAAGCACATCATATATCCAGCTAACAACCTAACAATCAACCCAGTACAAAGTCCACAGCAGGACTCTACTGGTGAATTAACTCAGGATGGTGATGGTATAAACATACAACTAGACTCTCAGACTGAGACTCAATGGAACAATAACAACACCAACAACATTACAGGTATCTTTAATAATAACCAAGTCAATCAAGGGTATGATTGGTGGGGATATGGTCAGGGTTATGGTGGCTACTTTGGTCAGCGATATGGGCTTGACCCAACAATAACACAAGGAAATGGATGGTTCACCATTAGTGAAAGAACAAACTCATTTGCATTTTCTAGCAACTTAGCAAACCAATTAGTTGTCATAGAGTATGTATCTGATGGTCTGGCTTACGGTGAAAACTCACGGGTACCAAAGCTTGCAGAAGACGCTATGTATGCACATCTGGTGTATTCAATTATGAGTACAAGAGCAAACCAACCAGAGTATGCTGTAAGACGATGGAAGCAAGAGAGATACGCTAAACTTAGGAACGCTAAGATTAGGCTTTCAAATCTCAAATTAGACGAACTGACTCAGACAATGAGGGGTAAATCCAAGATGATTAAAAACTAGAATTAAATGGCAGAAACTAAAAATGTTTTTCTTGGGGCTAAGATGAATAAAGATCTTGACCCAAGATTGATATCCAATAGAGAGTATATTGAGGCTAGAAACGCATCCGTCACTGATTCAGCTGGTGGAGACTCAGGGGTATTGGAAAATGTTTTTGGTAACAGCGAGCTAACCACCTTCGGACTTACAGATAGCAACCTTAAAATTATTGGTTTTCATGTAGATACCACTAACGATAGGTTGTTTGCATTTTTAACGAACTACACAGACTCATCCTCCACAGCACTAGAGAATTACGCACCAAGTAATTCATCCCACTACATAGCACTGTATAGCACAATAACTAACGAATACACAATCCTAGTTGGTGGCAGCTTCCTTAACTTTTCAGACACACACGAGGTACTTGGTATCGATCTTATAGAGAACCTTTTATTCTTTACAGATAATAGGAATCAACCAAGAAAGATTAATGTAAACCTTGCTATAGCTAATCCATACGGCTCTGCACATCCATACTACACCTCTGAAGATCATTTATCAGTTGCAAAATACTACCCTTATCAAGCGCCATCCTTAAGCACACTAAAGGGTGACGGTAGTATAGCTATAGGAACTATTATACCGATAGATAGCCCAGTTGTTATTACTCCTGTTCCATTTCCTTCAGCAGTGATTTTTACAGTTGGTGTGACACCTGGTGTTACTACCGATGGGGTTGGTGGACCATTGGAGGGGAATGTGACATTATTTTCATCTGGCACAGCAGGAACGATGTATGTTGGGTCAATGTTTGTAACTAATGGTAGTACTGGCTATGTGGTAGGTGACAAGATAACAATTACAGCGGCAGCCCTTTCAAGTAATGCATTCTTTAGTCCTGGGATAGCATCTGGAGACGCCACCTTTACCATTAGCAGACAAGACTTTGCTAGGACACCATCCATGTGGGATGTGGTTAGTGAGAATCTACCACTTACATATACTACACCATTAGTATATCTAGGTGGTACAAGTACTGGTTATTTTATAGTTAATACGGGTGGGGGTGAACCTATGCCAGATCCTAATTACGTTGGAGCTACTGTTACATCCACCAATTCTTCTGGCAATCCAAAAATTACCGTTGCTGATGGGGTAACAATGACAGGTATTTCAGGTATAGGTCCATATTCTGTTGAGGTAATTCCTGCTACCGCTTCATTTGCTAATGGCGATACTGTAACACTTGGTGCAAACCCTTACTACGACCCAGACTTCACGGGTGATAAAAACTTCTTATCTGACAAGTTTGCTAGATTTAGCTACAGATACAAGTTTGAAGACAATGAATACTCCCTAGTTGCACCGTTCTCTCAGGCTGCATTTATACCGAAGCAGGATGGGTACTTCTTAGAGGAATCGGTTCCTACAAGTATCTTAGACGATGCGGCAGATAGCGATGAAAACAACACTATCAAAAGCACTATAATTAACTTTTTTGAAAACAAAGTAAACAAAGTAGATATTGCCATACCAATGCCTGACGATGCATTTGTATCTAATACAATAGCTGAGGGGAGCGGTGTTTTAACATCGAGTATAACAACTAATCAAATTGACTTCACACCTGCTGAAACAGTTTACAATGGAGTAGTTGGTGTTACCTCTGGTAGTGGTATTGGTCTAACAATGGACATAACTGTCTCAGGTAGTACAGTGATTACTGTTGGGGTTACATCCAGTGGCTCTGGTTACCTGGTTGGGGATACCGTAACAGTTTCAGGGGGTACCTTAGGTAGCGGTACTGGGAATTTAATTCTAACTCTTCGGTCATCAGCATTTAACAGTGATAGCATATACAACAAGTATAAGGTAAAAGAAATTGACGTACTATTTAAGGACTCCGAAGGCATTGCAATCAGAGTTGTAGACACAATTGATTTTGACGATTTATCATCATCAACTGGTACTGAGTATGTATATACATATAACTCATCAAAACCGATTAGATCTCTGCCATCAAAAGAAACTGTCAGGGTTAGTGATCAGGTACCATTAAGGGCAAGGGCGCAAGCTGTGGCAGGCAATAGAGTGATTTATGGAAACCTTACACTAAGGAGTGCATCCCTTAGTAGGCTTAACTACAGTGTTGCTGCTGGGGCAAAATTAGAGTATGGATTTGGTGGCCCTGGGTCTAAAGAGGAGTATCCAAATCATTCGCTAAAACAGAATAGAACGTACCAGGTAGGTATTGTTTTGGCTGACAAGTATGGAAGGCAGTCAGACGTAATCACATCGGATACATCTACAATATACCATCCATACAAAAATGCTGTCATGGATTTAGATTTTCTTGGTGATTCATTGCAGGCTACATTTAACGCACCGATACCATCTGCGTCATCTACCGTTGGCTATATAGGTCTCTATGATGCCGCCACAAATCCACTTGGGTGGTACAGCTACAAGTTTGTAGTAAAACAACAGGAGCAGAGCTACTATAACGTATACCTACCAACTATACTAAATGGATACCCTCAAGATGTTAGTTCAACACCTCATCCAACTATTTACACTACAACTGAGGACGAGGCTTATATAACTTTATTTTCAGATAACGTAAACAAAATACCAAGGGACCTTCAGGAGGTTGGTCCACAAGACCTTCAGTTTTCAAGTTCTGTTAGGGTTTTTGGTAGGGTTTACAACACAACATTTAGTTCGACAGCAGCAACCAACAAGCAATACTTCCCTACCACATCAGGTGATGAGGTTACGTTAATTGGTGACAGAAATGAAATTGGATTAGACACCACATCTGAGGGTGATGATTACTTCAGCTCACCATTTTACAGTATCCCAACTGATAATTTAGGTACTATAGCTGGTGATGGTGCAGGATTAAGAGGGTCAAACCCATACTTAGCAAGGGTTTCCACTGTGAATCTAATTGGTGCCGTTGGTGGTGGGGATTTAACTGTATCTGGTGGTTTTGATGCGCCAGAGGTGACAAACCTAAAAACACGTCTAAATGTTTATGAGACAGCCCCATTTATCTCAAACCTAGATATATTTTGGGAGAGTACATCTTCAGGGCTTATATCTACACTTAACTCGTATGTGAAGCAAGACTTTTCTGAACTTCCAGTGTCTATAGCTAACCTAGAATGGAATCTTTCAGAGGGTATTACCCCTCCCGTTGGGGCCTTATCACCTATAGAGGTGGCTCGGTTTGACTTGGCTGCTGCTAATGGTGAGATAATCAACAACGCCACCACCACAGCTTTACTAGTAGAGGTTAGAAATGGTAATGGGGGTATTGTTACAAATAAGTTTTCATTGAATAGAGATAACTTGAATAATCAGTTCTATATTACATCGTCACCAGGCACATACTTTGTGTTTACTCAAAACAGTAGGGTGTTCGATAATTACTCTTTTACCATAAATGCTACAAACAACTCTGGTCCAGACTCATTTATATCTACGGGGTTTGGTAATTATCTAGCAAATGTAGAACCAACAGCAACCGCCACTGGTAGTGCATCACTTCCAGAAATTATACCACCATCTACATGGGCCACATTTACTGTACTGGACGGAGATAATGGTGCGGCTCAAGTTTCTGACCAAAAGAATGGTTTAGTTTGGGAGGTAACAAAAATTGAGTTTCAGTGGACTGGTAATGGTGGTACTTGGACACAATACAATACACCAGTATCAGACATGTTCAGAGTAGTTAAGGGTAGTGGTCAGTCCATTCCAGAAACACTACAGTACAATAATCAACTAATATGCCTTGATGTAACATCCACCACTGAGGCTAATCTGTATAACTACAATAATAGATTGGATACAGATGTTAGGGTTACACTCAAGTTAACCGATGCCAGTGGTTCTGGGTTGAGTTATGAAACCGTTGAAACAGCAACACTAACTAGAACTAATTGATATGGCAGCTGAAATTGAAATAAAATACTTTAATTCTTTTATAGTAAAAAAGGTTCTCACCAGCGGTGGTGTTGCTACATGGCCATCACTTCCTTGGAACCCAGTTGGATACCCAACGTATCCCCTACTTTCTGTAACTGACAACAAGCAATGGTATGTGGAAGAATCTAGGATTAGGGGTGGGTACAACAATACAGAGACAGGATACGGTGTCAGGGCTTATATAACAGAGGATAGGGACGATGAAATTGTTTCGTCTAACTCTTTAATTTATTCTGGATTATATAACGCTCTTACTAACTTCAATGAAACAAATGTGTTCTCAATCGGTGAGAGCATAACTAAGAGTGTTGACCCTACATATGGAAGTATCCAGAGGTTATACACTAATGATGGTAACCTGATGGTGTTCCAAGAGGATAAGGTAAGTAGGGCTTTGATTAATAAATCTGCCATATACTCAGCACAGGGTGATGCTACGGTTACATCAAGTGACCTTGTAATAGGTCAGGTGACACCGTATGCTGGTGAGTACGGAATAAGTAAGAACCCAGAATCATTTGCTAAGAAGGGATATAGGGTATACTGGGCAGACCAGTCTAGAGGCGCTGTACTTAGGTTATCTAGGGATGGTATCACAGAGATTAATGAGTATGGTATGCATGATTATTTTAGAGATAAACTTGCCCCAATAACGAGTAATTATAAGAGTAGTAATTTGTTGAGCTTTACCGCATCTGGAACTGGTTTTACAATAACATTAACTGGAGATATTGATTTAATCCAATTTGGGATGTCTATTTATGGTAACTATGGTGGAGTATCTAGCGCCTATGTGACCGACATAAACATCACAACACCAGGTTCTGTTGCTGACGTAACATTTAGTCAGTCATTTAGCTCTGTGCCTGCTACCATTAATCTATATAAGATACAGAAGGATAAGATTGTTGGTGGGTACGACAACTACTCAGACTCATTTGTAACGTCCATACAGTCAGTTGTTTCTGATATATCAGCTGGAGATGGGGATTATGACACCATATCTTTTAATGATTCAAATAATGGATGGAGTAGCTTCTGGGATTACAAGCCATCGTTTGCTGAAACTCTAAATGCTAATTTCTACACATGTAAAGACGCTGCAATTTGGAAGCACTACGACAATACTGTGGCTAAGAATAGGGGTAGTTTTTATGGTAACACAGTTGATACTAGCGTTACCTTTGTGTTCAACCCACAGGTCAGTACATCAAAAGTATTTAAGACTGTATCATACGAGGGTACAAACGGATGGGAGGTTGAGAGTTTCAAGTCAGATGCTCAGGGTGTGGATCTAAATAATTACTCAGGACCACCAAGTTTAAATGACTACCAAGACGTTAGTGCAAGCGTCTACAGTTATGACGAGGGTGCTTACATAGAGGGTGGTGTAACGTACCGAGCTGGTTTTGATAGAAAAGAAGGGAAATATATGTCTAACTTAGTTAACAATAGCTCTGCTAGAATTTATGAAGTAATATATGGTGTGGATATGTCTGGAATAAAAGGATACTACGCCACGGTAAAAGTCAAGACAGATGACACGACAGATGTTGGTGGTAACAAACAAATATTTGCGGCATCTACAAATAATGTTATGTCGTCTAATTAAGTTTATATAAGATATGGGGAGGAATAAGAAAAAAAAATACGGGGAAATACAAAGATCGCAAGACAGAATGTATGAATACGAGGAGCAGCAGAGGCAGGCTATGGATAGACTTAACGCTATTCGTGACTCACGCCAAGAAATTATTGACCCCTCATCAGCCGTTAAAGACTTAAGTGGTGATTTTTATAACCCATACTCAAATCTTGGTGTAGCTACAAAGGCGGCTGAAATGCAGATGGAACAGACAGACATTGCATTGGCAAATACACTAGATACACTTCGGGCAACTGGCTCTGGAGCTGGTGGCGCTACCGCACTTGCACAGGCAGCATTACAGAGTAAGAATCAGGTTGCAGCAAGTATCCAACAACAGGAGGCTGATAACGCTAAATTAAAGGCCCAAGGAGACTCTCAATTGCAGTCGATGAAAGCTAGTGAGCAACAAAGAGTTCAAGCCGCTAAAGCAGCTGGTATGGAGTTTATGTTTAGCGCACAGGAAGATAGAACAAATGCAGATCTTGACTTCGAGGCAAACCAAATGCAGCTTGCTGATGAAAGAAGGTATCAAGCTGAGGGTGATGTAGAGGCTACTATGAACTCTACATGGTTTCGCTCCTCCTGGTTTGGCAGTCAGTTAGATAGATTTGGCAAAGACAGTAAAGAGGACAAGTTTTATAACCAGGATGTTTCTGACGAAATATAAAAGGGCTACAATTAATAAATTACACTAGAAAAGAATAAAAGATGGCTTATAGAACTCAATCAACCAGAAGTCAATATAGGGATGTTTCTCCAAGTGAAGAGGACAATTCGTACGCACGGGACATTACCGCTGCTGCCACCGCATTTCTAGGTGGTGAACTTATCTCTTTAGGTAAAAGAAACTCAGAGCGAAAGCAGATAAATAATGCGTTAATGCTTCAGTCGGAGGCCAATAGGGTTAGATTAATGACAGATGTAGGTAAGCTTGCAACTCTAGAAAATGAGGTAAATAGAGATGAATTAAAAATAGCTGGTTCTACTGTGGTGAAAGATTTTAGTGACGCTCAATTAAGAGTAAATAGATCAACTGGAACTTATATATATAAAGACCCATTAACAGGGCAGGAGATAACTAGAGAGGATGATTTAAAGACAATAGATCAGTCTAATGATTGGCTTAGTAACATTGGTGGTGATATTGAAGCAAGCGAAACCTTGATTGCTGGTATTCAAGATCTATATCAAGCAGGTAAAATTGGTAATAAACCAGGCGATCTCGACATAGGTGCAACTGATCCTAGAGCGCTTGCTGTTGCAATAGGTGAGGGGGTTACAGAAAAATATAAGGTGAAAAAAAATAAAGATGGTTTGTATGAAACAACGGTAGAGTATTCAGGGAAGGCTATTGCGGAGGCTAATAAGGCAGAGGGTGTTTCTGGGGATACATGGACTATTGACACAAAGTCACTTGCGGAAGCACTAAACAACCCAAGTCGAAACCCAAAAAACATGCTGGCATACGTTGCGTCAAACGATTATACTCAGAATGGTGGTTTGTTTGATTCAGAAAAAAACGCTATCACTAATGAAGGCACACTTAAGCCTGAATTTTTTGAGAACATGGGTGAGACAACTATTTCTGTTGGTGGTAACAAGAGGCAAAAGGTAAGTCAAGACAGACTAAAAATTAATGAGGTTCAAAGTGCGGTATATGCCTCAAGTAGTGCAGCAGCAGGTTCAACTATGCGTGGTAATAATCCACAACAAGTTATTACCGATATTAAGTCGTATACAAGGTATGATAAGGAAAAAAACGAGTATTATTACAATACACCACTACTTTCTACTACTAAAGACCCAGAAACTGGTGAAGAAATAACTGAAGGTTACTTACAGTACGATGATAAAGGCGCTGTAATAATGAATAAGGAACGCACAGTTGTTATGAAGGATAATCAGCTTATGATTGACCAAGAAAACCTCAAGCCTGAACTCACAGAAATGTACAGTCAATACCAACTCGGTAATTTAGGTGCGTATGATAACAGAAGAAACACACCGATTGGTAATGCGTACACTAAAGATGAATCGGAACCAGGCGATGAGGTGGATACAAGTCTATTCAATATTCTAAGCACATCAGCTGATGATGACAAAGAAACACTCATGTTAGGTGGAGAGGATAAGGTTCTGGAAGTTAAGAATATACCATTGAATGATGAGAATTTCACAGGAATAGGTAGAGACGCAGAGGGCTTTTATGTTAAAGGTAGTGATGGGAAAAAGGACAGGAGTGAGAAGAAATATAACTTCTATAAGAACGCCATCATAGAGAGTGTAGATAAGAATGAAAAGCCGTCTCTATTGGCTAGGTTTGATGAGTTAGAGAAGATGACTCCATCTGGAAGCGTCAGCATCGAGAAGGCTGTAAAAAATATTGTTGACAAGGCTAAAACAGATGAATATCAAAAGGAAGAGGGTTTAACAGGAATGCTTGGCGCTAAATATGACGATGAGGAGAATTTTGCAAAGTATTTACGAGATACGTTAGGCCTTGAGTCAATTGTCGAAGCTGATTTAAGGGATGTAGACTTTGATGATGAGGAAGAAATGAGGACATACATCACGAATAAATTCTTTGAGAGCGATATAAACAAAGATGTCGCTAGAAAAATGTCAGGCAAGGATGTAGGATCAAATCAAAAAGAAACTTCAACGGGACAGATGACCCAAACGGAGTGGGATGCTACATGGAAAAAATTGAAAAAAGGTGAAAGTATGGTGGGTCTTGATGGAATTACGTATACAAAACAATAAATCAAAATCATTAAATAATGAGTGATAAAAATATCAATCCTTGGACACCACCTTCAGACGCAATTGTTTCTAATGAAAATGGTGAGGATAAAAAAGTTAATTTTACTCCACCTTCGGATGGCATTTTATCAGACAGCGAGGAGGGAGCTGGCGTGGGTTTTACCGAAGGCTCGCAAGAGCCACAAGAGCAGCCTACAGAGCCTTTAAAGAAGCCTATCGTTGATGTAGATTTATTTGGCGCACCTAAAACCGATGATTACTTAGCTGGACCAAGAAGGGAGCAGGAGGAGTATTTAAAATCAGTGTCTGGGCTTATAAGTGAGGAGGATTCCCCATCCTCAAAACTTGTGAGTCAGTATAGTGCCTATGATCCAATACAGCTTGATAGTGCTTTAATTGATATTGGAAAAAGAAAACAAATTCTTCAGAGTAATATAAGAGGCCCTGGAATATCCAAAAGAGAAAAATTAAATAAGCTTGAAGAGGAATACGCTGCCGCAATAGTGTATAAGGCAGAAAAAACAAATGATTACGATCTATCTGACGATGCCAGAAGAGCCGTTATGGACATAGGTCATAGCAGTCCACTTGGTAAGAAGTTAAGACCAGAGGTATACAAGCTTGAAAACAGAATATCAGAAGATATTTTTAAAGAGGTAGAGTCTAGGGGCGTAGAATTTTATAGTCTGACTGAGGAAGATTATAATGGAGTCAGGAGAGCCGATGCTGAAAAAGTTGGTGTTTTAGCAGATGAAATAGCTGAATCAATTGCTAAAGGAAATCCTGGGGTTAGACAAGTAGCCTACGAAAGGATATTCGAGAGAGCTGAGAATGAGGAGGAAATTAAAATGAATGAGGAGAAGATTAAATCTGATCCAGAGATTCAGGATATATTTTCTCGCTACAGGTCTGAAGGACTCGATGAATTTGAGTCTACAAATAAGGATGGTATAAAGTATAAGGCAGAGTACGCTTCTGCTGCAAACGCAATCAATAAGAGTGTTGAGTTTAAACTGAATAAACTAACCACTGATTATAATTCAGATGTAAACTCATACAAACAAGATCTTATATCTCAAATTAAACAGGGTGTCATAACTCCCGAAGAGGCAGAAAAACAACTTGGAGACTATAACAAGCAGCTTTACTCCGACCTACAAAACACTGAGAATTTAATAATTCAAAACAACAATCTAAATTTACAGGAGCTTACAACTGAATATTCTAAAAAGATAGAGGGTGGTTTTAAGGAGTTTCTCCAAAACAACCCAATGGACCCAGATGATTTACAGAAGCTAAATGATGCTGTAAAAAGAATTGGTGAAGAGGTTGATAAAGATAGATTTGGTAAGCTGAAGGTTCAAGAAATGATGTCCATTTACAAATATGGAGGTACCGCATTGATCCCATTACTTGGTAAATCTCTTAATTCAACGCTATCTAGGTCTATATCTGGTGCTGGAACCTTATACAATCAACCTTGGATGGTGGAGCTTGGCGATGAGATGAATACCTTATTTTCTGTTGCCGATGAGAGGGTTGAAGACTGGTCTGATTTGGCTAATATTCCAGCTGTAACTAAAAGTATTGGTAGACTAGCTGGCTCAGCATTACCTTCAATTCTTGTTGGTACAGCTGTTTCTGCTAGTACTGGAGGATTGGGTACCATCCCAGCTATGGCACTAATTGCTGGAACTGGATTGATGACGGAGAGCATTGATATGGCAGGTAACATAAAAAGAGATGTTATCAGAGAAACTGGTAGTTTACTTAAAGGTGAACAGGCTGCTGGGGCTATGTGGGAGGCGCAGCTTGGAAACTGGTGGACGTATGTATTTGATGGTCTTCCATACGTTGGTAAAGCGCTAAGAGCTGTTCCATCTAGGGCAGCTCGTATTGCTATTTCGGGTACTGAATCTGCCTTAACAGAAACACCCCAAGAAACATTCCAAACATCTCAAGAGCAGCAGATTATGCAGACTGTTTTTGATGAAACGGAAATTACAGCCAAGGGGTTTTCTGATAGAATTAATCAAAAGCTAGTAAAGGAAACATTTCTAGAAGTAGCACCAGGGTCATTTGCTTTAGGTGGTGGCGGTAGGGCTGTAACTGAGTTTATGATGGATAGACAGGCAGACAAGCTTGTAAAGGAGATGGTTGCAAAAACAAGGGCTGGATTGGTTGATGACAACGAGTCCTTTATACGTCAAAAGATTTTTGCGTCTATGAATCAATTTGGCAAGAACTTTACAAATTCTTGGTTAAGTACGCTACAAAAAAATGGTAGCATAACAGAGGAAGATCTTAATAGATTATATACATATTCAAAAACGGCAGAAGGATTTTTAAGAAATGTAAATGGTTTAAACCTTACAGAAGAACAAAATAATACATACTTTGCGTTATCACATCGGGCGAATGAATTATATAATCAGGCTGAGTCTATTACAGATGATAAGGTAACGAGATCAACAATAACAGAGCAGGCAAATGCGCTTAAAAAGAATGCACAAGAGTTTTTAAATAATCCAGAGACTG
>TARA_R110000822_G_scaffold51338_14_pt1 | contig 13131 bp, 20 predicted proteins | sample TARA_R110000822 | Tara Oceans TARA_R110000822 (sample SAMEA4397666) | marine metagenome | biome: Polar Biome; feature: [SRF] surface water layer (ENVO:00010504); material: water (ENVO:00002006), including particulate matter (ENVO:01000060) such as... | depth 5 m | reverse complement strand
CCCAAACAAATGAATTTATATCTATTTGTCTTTAAGAGTGCTTCAATAAAATATTTTGTTTGTGTGCCTACACCTGACGGTGAAAGCGGATGGTCTGATATAACCAATATCTTCTTTTTGTTCATTAGTTCCTCATGGACAGTGTTCTGTCTTATAAAATTTGCAACCATACCCGCCAGTACACGATAGGCGGTTTTTTATGTATCGTTTATTTTTGATATTGTACAACGCTGTATTCAAAAGTTTAAGCGCATTTTCAGTTTTTTTCGGTCCGCTTGTAACTCTAAAAAATTCAACATGGTCCTGCTTAGCTGTTCTTTTAAGCAATGCAAAGTGTGTTTCTACATTCTTTGGGTCGATATTCATCTTCCGACAGAAATACTCTTTGTAGAGCGTTAACTGATATGTGACCATTGGCTCAGAGCGCTTTTTAGCATTCCAGCCCCATGAGCATGTCTTCCAGTCAAAGATGTGAACCTTGCCGTCAGGGGTTGCTACAATAGCGTCGATGTACCCCTTAAACTTGTAATTTTCTTCATCGGCGATATCTTCCATCAATGGCAATTCTACTGCCATGACTTCATACTCATCAAAATAGTCGTTCAGGGCATCTTCAATTTCAGGAATTATCTTTTTCCCTTGCGACATCATATCTATGACAAGCTTTTTATTGATTTTATGGTCGTCATCAAGGTCGGAGATATTCTTCTTTAATTCATTGATAAAAAAGTCCTCATCAATCTCTTCTTGTAAAAGCTTTTTCTCACAGACAGAGTGAATAGCAGAGCCGAATGCTGTGTATTCATTGCCTGTGAATCCGTCAATTTTATCGACGCGAGTGAGCTTGTGATAAAACGCGCAATGAACCCAGTCTTTTAGTTCTGAAAATGATATATGTGGCATTACTTCTCCCGGTAATAATATATTATAACCGATTCACCACAGCTAGTCAAGTGATTCTGGGTTTTGTAGCAGTAATATTTTTTGATATACCATCGGACTCACTTTCTTGAGAAAGTTATGCTCAGAAGATAAATAAAATTCTGTGAACATTGTTGCAAAATATTCTCTAAGAGACGTTGCGGCGTATGGAGAGACAAACATTCCTTGCATAATTGTTGAAAGCTTATCATATCCCACTTTTTTATGTAAAAATTCATCAAACTCTACGTCAAATTCTACATTATTAAAAAAACTCTTTGGAGCCTTATATCCCATTTTCCACATTATATCGTGCAAATATTCTCTTTTTCTAAGAAACTCATCTTTTATTTTCTGATCCCCGTATATTTGGTATCCATATGCTTCTTCAACTGAGTGTGATATTTCATGCACTATATCATCAAACAAATCTTCATCGCTACTTTGTATATTCGATACATATACAGCACCAGAATCATAAAAAGCATTTACTTCTCTTTCTTCAAATTCATCAAACCAGCCAATAACTATCATCTCTATTTCTGACAGCATATGTGCCGGCAATTTTGATTCTATTTTTGCCATCACTGATTCTACATCTATCTCGTTTGCTATCTTGTCTTTAAAATAAACATGAATGCCGCGAGATGTGTAAAAATCAGAGTTTTTCTGCAAACGTTTCTTCTGGTTTTCCAGAAAATGATTTATAAGCATCATCTAATCCTAATTGATAACCACGGATAAAGTTTTCTTCTGCCATGGCGTACATAAAGTCTGGAAACTCGTGAGCAAGTGTTTCTGCAATCATGTTAACAGTTACATCTTCTTTATCAAATTTTGTCCCAACATATTCAACTAACATGTCTTTAAGTTGGCTGTCTGGCTGCACAACCATCGCTAAGAGTTCATTTCTGTGTAATTCTTCTTCATTGGTTATATTTTCAATTTCTTCGCTCATAATAATTCTCCTTTATTAATATGATTATAACATATAATAATTTATTTTACAATACTTTTGAAGCCAAAGTTGCTAATTCCGATCTTTCGCCCTTTGTAAATGTGACGTGACCTGAAATTGGAAACTGTTTAAAGCTTTCAACAGCATGAGCTAGACCATTAGATGTCTCATTGACATAGACATTATCTATTTGCTCAATATCACCGGTCAAAACAATTTTTGTACCTTCACCTATTCGTGTGATAATGGTCTTAATTTCGTGTTTTGTTAAATTTTGTGCTTCATCAATCACAATAAATGCATTAGCAATCGATCTTCCTCTAATATAGGTTAAGGCTTCAATTTCAATCTTTCCTTTTTCTATATACATTTCCATATTGGCACGATCGCCCATTAAAAACTTCAAATTATCCTGAATAGGCATTAACCATGGCAACATTTTTTCTTCCATCGTTCCAGGAAGGAATCCAATGTCTTTTCCAAGAGGCTGAATTGGTCTTGAAACAATTAAACGAGAATAGTGATTCTCATCACTTCTTAGTCCGATTGTTTGTTGCAACCCAGCTGCTATGGCTAAGAGTGTTTTACCCGAACCAGCACGACCAATGAGAGAAACAATTTTAATATTTGGATTCATTAACATATCAATCGCAAACGCTTGTTCTTTATTACGAGCTTCAATATTCCAATCAGGGATTTTTTTATTAACAATTTTCTGCAAAGGAGTATGGTGATCTTTAAATTTAGCTAGTGCTGATTTCTTATCGTTTGCATTGGATACCATCATAATATATTGATTTGGGTGCCACAAAACCTTAACTTCATCTTTTGGTATGATTATATCTTCACCGGCGTAATAACGATCAATTACCTGATCATCAACCAATTGTATATAAAAGCCCCGATAAAGCTCCTCAGATGTACCAACAGCTTTTTCTGAAATATAGTCTTCTGCAGTTATACCTATAGAGTCACATATCACTCGCATATTAATATCGCGAGAAACTACTATTGTTTTTCTATTTTTATAAATATCTTGCGATTGTATTGCCAAAGCAGTCGCAAGAATTACATGATCGGAGATTTTTATATCTAAATCTGGTGGGAAATCTGATTGACCTATACAATCATAGGACATCACTTTTAATAGCCCCTTGCCTTTATCAATTCTTACACCATTTTCTAAACTACCTTTAGATCTTAGTTCATCTAGAATTCTTATAATCTGGCGAGCGTTAGCACCAACCGAATCTTGACGTTTCTTGTGTCCGTCAATTTCTTCTAGTACCTTAAGCGGAACAAATATGTCATGATTGTCAAATTTATATATTGCATTGGCGTCTGTCAGATAGACGCTTGTATCAAGCACGTAATTTTTCTTAGCCATGTATAACCAATGTCATGTATAGTAAATAGTAAGCTTACTACTTTGCAGCTATACATTCTAAATTGCTTCTGTATTTTAGTAAAGCTAATTCTTTGTGTTTTGCTTCGATCATGATGTCAAACTCGTTGCCATAATCATTGAGTGTCTTGTAAACTAGGTCAGAATGTGCTTGTGGTTTGATCTTGGGATTGCCGTGCTCAAGCGAGCGAGACTCAGCATAATGAACAACAGGTTTGATGTCACCCCACGTAGATAGTGCAAGCTCAAGTGCCTCTTGTTCGGACTGACCGCCGGGATGTAACATATGGTGATGATAGTCAAACACGATTGGAATACCGATGCGCTTGTATACACCCTCATATAACTCCAATGTAGAATACAACGAAGCTTTGTCATCGTTCTCGACGGTGAGACGGGAGCGAACATTGTCTGGCAAACGCTCAAAGTTGCGACAGAAGTTGTCGAGAGCAAAAGGCTTGTCACCGTATGCTGCGCCGACGTGAATATTGAGCTTGGCATACGGAGTGCGAGGCAAACCGATAAGGTCAAACAAATCACCGTGAACCGACAAATCAGTCTCGGTGAGTTTGTATACACGCTCTTTGGGTGAAGCTAGCTTGTTAAACGGTCCAGGATGCGATGTGAGCCGCATTCCGTGCTTACGGGCAAAGTTGCCCGCCTTGAGTGCCGCGGCGTGTATAGCGCCGAAATTAGGCATATCTACGAGGTCATACTCGGAAGCCCACGGAATAATATTGGAGGAAAGCCGATAAAAGTAAATATCATTCTCAAGGTTCCACTCAAGAATAGTATGCAAATCGCGTAGATTTTGCAGAGCAAGCTCGGAGGCATACTCAATACCGCGATCGTGAAATGTACGTTTAATCATCGTACGGTTAGTTGTGATGCGCTGCGACTTTGGCAGCGTTGAAAAGCCTTGATTGATACAGGCATAGCCTAAGTGATTCATATTACCCTCCACAGGTGTATATATTATAACCGGTAAGGATCAGGCTGTCAACACCTTTTGATGATTTGCCAATCAAATACCCACACCATTGGTTTTTCACCTTTTTGGTAGGGTACTCCGGCTTTGCGTAGTTTTTCGACTTCTTTTTGTATTACTATTTGTGCTTCCCAGCCATCAACACCAAGTTTGAGTTCTGACTGGCTAGCGATATAGCGTTTTCTTAAAATCACCCGGGTATCAGGACCAGCAAATGACTTTACAAGAACTCTATCGTTTTTCTGAAAGGATTTCTTCAACTTCATATATTGTAATAATTGCTTTTTCGGTTGCTTTGGGGAGCAAAACAACCCTGTAACAAAAGAAAGCTGCTAGGAATAGTGACAGAGCTAAAACTAGCATTTCTGAAAAAACTTCTAATTTATGTTCCCAACCCACATAGGTAATTATAAGCTGAAAAGAAAATGGCTGGGGCAGCTGGACTCGAACCAACAACGTCCGGAGTAACAGTCCGGTGTACCTACCTGTGGCACTTCACCCCAAAGGTGCGGCTTTTTGTATTAATAAGGTAAGCCGCGAACCTAGTTCACTTTTATGCTTCGAAGCTTAGTGTGCCATTAGATGTATTTACAGAAGCAGTCCATCCACTTAGAAATGGCGAGTGCTCAATAATATTATCTACGGGCACCTGAACTTGTGCTGTCAAGGTACAAAAGCCCCGCTTATGGTCGTATTTCTCTGTTGAATATTCAATAAAATCTACATCGTAGAAATTATCGGAGATAACTTCGCTCAAATAGCTACTAAAATCGCCGTCCCGGGCATAATCATTCAGAAACTCATCTTCACGGAGGCGCTCAAGAACGTTGCCCCCATATTGAGTCGATACCTGAAGCTTCGGTGTTGCGATAAGTTCTGAGAATGTGCTGATGACATCGGTTTCTGCCATGGCGGTCTCTACCTCAGTCTCATTATGTACAAACACATCGACGCCTTCGCTGTATGTTAGGGTAACCATTGCATCCGGTTCAAGATTTAAACTTTGCAGTTTTGCTATAATTGACATTTTTTCTCCTTTTAATTAGTCAAGATGGCTGTCCCTCGCGGGCTTGAACCGCGGACAAGATGATTAACAGTCATCTGCTCTACCAACTGAGCTAAGGGACAATATTTTTATCAACCCAAACAATAATTACTTTATCTGGGTTATCATTAAATATTATATCATCTACACTATCTTTGTCAAGTGATAAAGGCGATAAACAGCTAATTTTTGTTTTTATAGCTTTTAAGGGTTGCGAACACAACCAAGGTAGCTCTTCATAATTACAATTTTTTTTTAAAATTGCGCGACTACATGTTGGGTAATAGAAGTTATTGTGACCTATCTCAGATAAATAACAGGTAGTATTTTTACTCATCATAGTTTTCCCATAAATAATTTTTCCATATTGGACTGATTTGTTTTTTGTTGACATTTCTTAATATATTTGTTTTTGGCTTAAAGGGCGCGCGGATTAAAAACATATTTGCTTGTTCAGGCGTCTTGTTCCCTTTTTTCTGATTGCATTTTTTGCACGCAGTAACTAAATTTTTCCATGTATTTTTGCCGCCTTTGCTTCTCGGCAATATGTGATCGATGGTCAAATTTTCAACACAAAATTTATTTCCACAATATTGACATTGATTTTGGTCTCTCCAAAATACATTTTGTCTTTTGCAAGCCATTGTTTTAAAATGAAATTTAACTATTCTTTTTAATACAATCACTGATGGTAATTTGAAAGTATCATTTACTGACTTAATTTCTGATGTATGTGACTCTATGGTTTGTGCCTTACCAACTAAACACAACACTAGTGCCTCTATTGCGTCAATAACTTCGATAGGTCTAAAGGACATATCTAGTTTTAATGTTTTTGTACTGACCATCACAATATATATGCTTCAATATTACCTATTCGAACTTAGTGTTTTAGATCTTACCGGTGGTACAATGAAATCCTTAGCTTTTTTTGCTAACTCAGAGGAACTATCTACTTTTTCTTTTCCACCGATTCCCCACAGAAGCTTAACACCTAATTCTTCACAAACCGATTGTTCAGGTGTGTTTAATTTTCCTCTGTCTCCACCGTTAGCAAAATAAGTCGGTTCAAGTCGACGAATTGCTTCACAAACGGTGCCATCGGAATCATCTACCGAGTCAACCAGCACAACTCCTTTAATTGCATTTAAGATTTCAACTCTTCGTTCATATTCCATAAATACAAAACCTTTTTTTCTCCAGAGCCATTCATCAGAATTGGCGATAATAATAACGTCACCGTACTCTGCGGCATGCCTAATCATTCTAATATGTCCAGCATGCACGGGGTCAAAACCACCTGACACCATCACAGTGGTTATTTTTTCATCTTCTTCTGTCATTTTTTACTCCAAAACAGTTTTTTCAAAATTGCACAATAATAGTATATCATGTAATTTTGAAGGTGACAAGTCTGATTGATCAAAAATTTTAATTACTTTCCAATCAATAACACATGATATTCTCAACGCATATAAGATCCATTCACTACAATACCATTTATTTTTTTGTTTAATATGAAATGGAATAAATTGAGATAACAACATTCCAAACCAGTCGTATGTAGAGTCGCGAGTAATCTCATAAAACTCCATTATAGACTGATGTTGCTCTTCAGTTAGGGGTATCATATAAAAATCCCAGTTAGCTGGATTATAAACAACATTTTGTCTATCTGTAATTTTTGATTTTATAAATGGACTAATTCCAATCCATGTTTTTTTGTCGCTTAAAATCAATTCTGCGTGGCTATACTTGCTGTTGGTCCATTTTCTAACAATCTTGTTAATATAATTTCCCTCACCTTTGTATAGTGCCACCCATATATTCACCGATATGTCCTCACGAATTATTAAGTTTGTTTATCAACATAATATATATGATCTATAAAAAGTTATTGGTTTTCGTTTAATAAATCAATTAATTCTGATTTTTTTAATCGGGTGTATCCCTTAAATCCACGGGATTTTGCTTCTGCTTTAAGATCTACAACTTTAAATGTAGAATAATCAGTAAATTCCTGCTCGCTTTTCTTATTTTCATTTTGTGTTTGAGTCGACTTAAAAATATTTATCATTTTATCGTAATACTCGTTTAACCATGGGTTATTTTTAAACATCTTTGCTCCTTTTTATAATCTGCTCACGCATGTAGTCAATGTTTTGACGTTTTAAGTTTACCACAAGATCAACTTCTTCTGTAGCTAGATCATATTCTTCTTTGATTTCCCACAGACATTCTTCCATTTTGTCTTGAACATCCGGGATCTCTGAATCCACTGTGATATCTTTCTTTTCTTTTTTCTTGAACCAATTAAACATAATAATTCCTTAGATGGTGGAGATGGCGGGAATCGAACCCGCGTCCGTAATACGTCCAAAATAAAGTCATTCACAAGCTTGGTCAATTTTTACTTTATAAATTGACAAATGCAGGAAGTTTTAAAACAATGCTTACTTCCCTGTTGCATTGAGTTTTTTTGATTTTTACAACTTATCTGTTGGTTTGATTAGATTGGATAGAAGGCTCTAATCAGCCTCCCTACTAAGCGGCTAAGCGCTGTTCGAAGTGTAAGTTGTTATTTGCAACTAAATTATTTGAACTGTTAAGGTCGTATCTAACCTGCTTGCACCGTATTCTTTCTATACCACGTCGAAACCTAAATCACCCCCGTGTTTTTTTCACTATAACTCCTACCGGAGTATGATCTGCATTATCTAACCATATTAAAGTTTCTTTATCTTTTTTGGTTTTTTCTGCAAAAGTAAAATTAATTTCCTTTGCTGCTTTTTTTAATGCAGCATCCTCGCTAGAATGCTTGCTAACTAAGTCACCCATAATATAGCGACCGTCCCATTTATATATTTTCCACATTATAATAATCCATCCAATGTAAGTTTGACATGTTCCTCATTAAAGCCAACATGTCCTGTGTGTATTTTTAAATCTCTATCAATATAAACATATGTTGGAAATCCTCCAACAAGATATCCTGTAATGCCAGCGGGGTCAACTACATATTCTCTATTTCCTTGCAAAACAGGAGCCGTTGTGACGCTATGTTCCTCAACCCATTCTTTTATATCTTCCTGAGTTGTTGGTTCACCGGTGGCTCCCTCTACTAAGATAGTAGCAAATATTACCTCATCACTATATTCATCTTGAATTGGCTGTGCGTGGTATCCGGCTAATTGACAAGGATAACACCAAACTGTAGATATATCAATTACAATTATTTTTCCTGCATAATCATAGAGTTGCCAAATTTCTTCATTTTGATCATAGAGGACTAAATTGCAAACACTGGAACCAATCTCAGCTTGATCACAGTCTTCCCCTTCATTAACTCCAAATACTGGTGGTTCAGAAGGTTCAGAAAACGTATTGGTTTGTTCTGTCGTGTTTAATTCTGCTGCACATCCGATTAAGAATAAGAAACTAAATAATTTTATCACAATAACCTCTAATCAAAATAGCCATTTACGTCATATTGTTTGCAAACTCTGTGAAATTCTTGTGGTGTTAAACCTAGAAATCTTGCTGCATCCTTTTTAGACTTAGTAGTCGAAATTGCAAACTTTAATATTGCGTCTTTCACTATATAACTAGTTTTTCTCCAAATATCAAAACCATAAAGTCTATTATTTATGTGTTCTGCAGATAATTCAAACTTCAAACCAATCAGCTCTTCAAGTGATAGGGAACCAATACATACTAGTAAACTATCATTAACTTTATTATCATCTTTTAAGATCTTTATAATGCTTTTATTGCTAGTAGTAACATTCTTATCTTTCATTTTACTATCATTACTATCACAAGCAGAACACAATTAAAGTATAAACACTTATCAGAAAGTTGTCAAGTAAATACTTTGTGACAATTTTTTATATACTAGTTAAATATCGCGATCATCAAATAAATTTCTTATATATGAATGAACCACTTCAGCCTTAGCATGCGACATTTCTTCTGCTTTTCTAGCTTTATCATTTATGTATTCATCGACAGTCATCGGCGGTTCCTGCTTTAAAGCTGCTTTAGTGATCGCCTTCAGATCACTGTTCTTCAAGTCTTCAAGTCCTTGCCTTGTAGCTGCAGCATCATCAATGATCGCAAATGCAGCTTTAAGCTCAGTCAAGCTATTTAACGACAGATAACGACCACCATCGTAACCGAATTCCTCTTCTAACAGTTCAGGTATGGATTTATCTGCCACTTACAACTCCAACTCTAAATCGTCCTCACCGACAGCGGGCTCTTGTTCTGATTTTGCCATATCATAAGCTTGATTTGTAGGTTCTTCTAGATTTGATGCAATTTCTTCTTCAAATTTATCGAAATATAATTTGATATTAGCAATAATATAATCATAAAAAAGTTCTTGATCTTCAGGAGCGCTAAGAAGCTCATATGCATCAACAATATTAGTCTCTATTTTCTTAAAGCATTGAAACGCTACGTTTCTGCCTGTTTCATCACCCTCAACACCAGTACCAAAATCTGCGCGCGGGTCAGTTTCTACTTCGTCTTCCGCCGCTTTCTCGGCATCAGTGCGAATATCGATAAACTTATCGTCATCAGTATTATCGCCAACATTAATTTCTATCTCCTCTTCCAAATCTGATGCATCATTGTCTTGATTACCAGCTTGGTTATTAATTTTTGTAGGTGTCAGTGTGTTGACCACCGCATTTAGTATATGTGATCTAAATGACTCTCTTTGATTAGAATTTGTTGTTAAAGACTTGTAATCATCTTCTAAAACTGGTACAATCTTCTTGAGCAGTTGCTCCAATACATTAATCCCTGTCGACTTATTTGGCGCCGGATCAACGTCTGCGGTTGCAGTCTCATTTAAATTATTAAGTTCAAAATCAGCAAATTTGCCGATAATTGTTCGAAGTTTATTTTCCTCATTTAACCTTTTATTCTTGACATGTCGTATAATACGTCTTATGCTCTCTCTAAGAGTTTTTTCTTCATTTGGATTCATCATTGGCGCCTCTCTCTATAATTAGTTCCATAACTTCGGCAAGTAAACCTAAATCTATATATTGTTTTTGTTTTTTCTTTTTCTTAGCTTTTTTGGTCGGCTTATCCGACCCAGATGCCAAAGGGGCAGAATATCCCGCTACCGCGCCTCCTGCCATCCCTGACATTTCGTCGACTTTTCCAAGACCTAATATATCTAAAACGCCTTGTACATTTTCTTCGCCAACAAATTCAGCTATTCCCATACGATTTACTGCAGTATCGCCAAGCGCATTACGAAAATCTGTTGCGCTGAATGGCTCTCCACTGCTACGTTGTGTGGGCTCAACTCCCATCCCGGAAGCTAACTCTACTCCATCTTTAATATATTTTTCAGCACCTGCCCAGCGTTTACAATCGCCGCCCTTTGTGCTGCAGCCTAAGATAACCTTGTCTCCCACATTTAGTGGTCCTTCATCACCTACATATTCATATGCAGCGTTGATTGGGGATGCATGGGGGGATATGGACACATCAACATTTGGAACGCCCCTGAGAAGCAGCTGCCATATCTTAAGAGAGTCTTCTGCTGTGACTTCGCGACCATTTGGAAGAGTACGTCCTTTAGCAGTTGGTCTGGAAATTAGAATCTTGACTTCATCGGCAGTGTCGGCGTATTTTAGTACCATGTCTAGATGCCCCTTGTGAGGTGGCTTAAACGCGCCTGGAACAACAGCGACAGTTTTAGGATAATCAGCATCGACCACCGGATCGTCGTCTTCATCATCAATATCAAATTCATCTTCCTGCTCTTTAATATCACCGGTAAATTTATCGCCTTTATCGACCGCAAAGTTAGCCCTACTGAATTCTAGCCTATCTACAAACTTGATACCGTTACCTCTGTGATCAACAGCTACATAACCCTCCGGGTTGCTAGCCACTAAGTCTCCAGAGCCATCATCGACAAAATGCTTAGTATTGTATACAGCGTTATTATACTTTTGAATAAATATGTTTTTTGCTTCAAACAACAATCTGCTTACTTTGAAAATATTAGTGATATCTTCTTTCTTTTCATTGAAGGACTGCATAGTCTCCATGGCATTGTTGGTTGCGCGCTCTCGACCTTTTTGACTTTTTAGATTGTTAATTTTCTTTTGGACTCTCTGCGAATACCAATTAATAAACCCTTGAAATGATTTATCAGCATCTTCTAAGAAGCTACCTTTTTTAATTTCACTGTTAATATAAATGTTTAAAAATGCCGATGGTAAATCGTCGTAATTAATAGAGCTGTTTAATTCATCTGTAACTTTGACTAATCTTATCACTTCTGCTTCTTCTTCATCGGTGAGTGTTACGATACCTGTATCATCAGTGAAAAATGCATCGTCAAACCAAATGCCGGGAGCCCGTCTAAGCCCTGAGACATCTGCACCAAAACTCGCACCGCTATCTAAACTATCGTATGTCGTGTGAAATACAATTCCAAACTTAGACTGCTCAATTTGCTTTCCAAGCTCAGAATCAGCTGGAACAGCATAGACAATCGTGTTTGGTTTAAATTTATAATGAGGTGCACCATCGATATTGACAGTGCTAATCATATCATCATCAAACATAAAATCACCCTGTAGGATGTTCTTAATGTTCAGCGCAGGAAGATATTCTAAAGCTTTGGTTAGTTTGTCAACAAGACCAGGGGCATGCCCGTGATTCTTAACAATATCTTCTTTTGTATAATTAATCTTTGGAACTTTATTAAAGATAGATTTAGTTCCAACAAAAAACTTTCCATTCTCAGGATTTATTCCTGCAAAAATAGCAGGCGCACCGTCCCATTTGACGGACGTTTGTATCTTAGAGTTGGTGTTACCCTTAAGAGTCTTTAAAAGCTCTAGAAGAAAAGCTCTAGCCATTTTGTAACCCTCGGGTCCTTTGGTTAGAACTAATTCTTCTAAATGAGTGAGATGAGTATTAGCTTTCGCCATTAGTCATCTCCTTTTGACTCTTCCAAAATATTGAGCTTTTCTTGGAGCATACCAACTTCATTTTCCATTCTTCGTGCAAATTTTTTAACTTCTCGCAAATGCGTCTTAGCTAGCTGTAGCCTTCTTTTCTCAGTTATAGTTCTAGGTTTAAGATTGGAAATTATTTCTTGGAGACCTTGTATATAAGTAAAGATGTTTTTTTCATCTAGACTTTCACTAAGAAATTGTTGCCATTCAGAATTTAAAGACATAGTATGTTCCTCTTTTTTTTGTAATAATAGTAGCTTTTGTATAAAGCGATTTCTACACTTTTTAAGCTCAATTTTTGTACTTATCGGTTATGATTTTAGCCTTTAAGGTGCTTTTTGAGAAGTTGTACAATAGCTTCTTTTAATTCTTCGCTCTCATCAAGATCTTCTTCGTCATCATCACGCTTCATTGGGTGACCATGTCCTTCCGCTAAAGATGCGTTAGTAACTTGAATATCCTCAAAAGGAACTCCTTCCATAATTGTACCATCTTCAAATTTCATATCATAATGTGTGACTTTTCCAAGATCTTCATTAAAATTATGTCCGACTGCTTCTGCCATTTCAAGAGAACCCTCTTTAGTGACTCCACCATGGTGCACGCAATAATGATTTGGTGCAAAAACACCTTCTTCTTCGTTTATTTTCTCAGATTCTTCAACGACTTCTTCGTTGATATCATCATCAGGCTCTTCAGCTTCAGCCACATTCTTTTTCCCCTTATTTGCCACTCTTGGGGGCGCCGGCGCATTTTTTTCAGTTGAGTCATCATCTTCTTCATCTGCATATTTTGCGCTTTGGTGTGGCTTACGACGCT
>TARA_R110000822_G_scaffold141244_1_pt1 | contig 13134 bp, 22 predicted proteins | sample TARA_R110000822 | Tara Oceans TARA_R110000822 (sample SAMEA4397666) | marine metagenome | biome: Polar Biome; feature: [SRF] surface water layer (ENVO:00010504); material: water (ENVO:00002006), including particulate matter (ENVO:01000060) such as... | depth 5 m | reverse complement strand
AAGAAGTCAGCTCCGAGTACCAGGCTTGTCTCAATTTTAGACACTGCACGAATCCAACTTGGACCGCTTCGCATCAATAGCGCATACCGCTGCGAGTCTCACAATGCTCACGTAGGTGGCGCGGTTAACTCACTGCACCTACCGCAAGATGACGGCAGAGTGTTAGCGGCGGACGTTACTTACTCGGATGAAACAAAGCGACACGGTGAGCACATGCTGAGGCTCTACATAACGCTTGAGAATATCGCTCGAAGATTCAACGATAATTACGGGCTAGGAATCTATTCATCGTTCGTTCATATTGACACAAGAGGTGAAGCAGGCCGGCCTATGGCGCGGTGGGATAAGTACCCTTGGCCTAGATAGCTCACCCTTTATTCTCATATTTAGAATCGCCCCAGGCTTTCCGGGACTCCAGTTCATCATTTTTCACATAGGACTTGCGAGGTAGCGGGTTCATGCATTTATCGCAAAGCCAAAAAGGCTTGCCGTCCGCCAATGTAAGACTAAGCGGAACTTCCGTTCTGATACATCCCTGACAATAGCTTGTTTTCATTTTGGTCATATTAGGATTAGCGCCCCGCCCTAAGTGTTGTAAAATATAAAAATCTGTTTGGGGGATTCGCACATCTCACGTTGCTGCGGGCGAGGCCCCTTCCCTTATCATTTTTTTAAGTGCGAGTCCAACCTGATAACCAACAGCAGGGGTTACTGCGTTTCCGAGGCATCTAACTCGGTCCACCCTATTGGGAATCCCTGTAACCACTCTACAAACTCCGGGTTTACGGTCCCACCTAGAACCTCTGGCAACTGCGGCGTGTGCCCAGTGTCCTTCCAGCCCTTCCCGCTGCGGTAGTCTCGTGCGGTCGGGGTGGGAAACGTTTCTTCGTGCAATGATAAAAACTCTAAACCGGAGGTGTGGGGCACCGACGGCTGAACTCGGTACAGTGTCATATTGCGCATCGTAGCCGATACCGGCCAAGCCCCCGAGAACAATTCCAATTCCCCTGGGGTTAGTAAGGATCCCTGGCGGGTTTTCCACGATAATGAACTCAGGCAGTAGCTCGCCACAAATTCGCAGCATCTCCCCCCATAAACCGGAGTGTTCGCCATCCACACCAGCTTGATCCCGGACGACTTGGCCGCTGACCGAGGTATCCGTGCAGGGGAAGCCACCCGCGATGAGATGAACTCTTCTGAGATTAGAAGCTCCAACTGTTTTGACATCATCAAACCTCTTCACTGCGGGCCAGTGCTTCGCAAGCACTCGGCGAGCATAATCATTCTTCTCAACCTGCCAAACGGTTTCACCCAGACCCGCCGCCTCTAAGCCAAGATCAAGCCCGCCAATCCCAGAGAATAAGCTTCCGATTTTCACGGGGTGTATTCCCCATCCTTATCAGGCAAGTCACAAAGCCCCCAGCTCTGGCAGCCGCGTTCGCTTTCGTCGGCAGGAAGAAAAAGCTCAAGGCCATATTGCTGTCCGCCGCGCTCCGTCTTTGCCCACTCGGCCACTTTATCAATCGGCCAGCATTCTCCCGTTCGCCCTGTCTTTGCTTGGAAAAAAGCAGGCTTGCCAATGCCCCGGCTTTCAAAGGTCTCCCCTGTCTTTGCTAAACGCTCGGCAGCTTTCTCTGCGACCTTTTCCTCTAGTGTCCTAATCAACACTAGGCGCTCCGGGTCAGTTTCGACCATCGCCCTGATCTCACTTTTTTTGCTCATGATACAGGGCCAGCACCCCACTCTCTCAGACGGGTACTTGTCTTTGAGGTACAGTGGACAAGGGCGTAAATTGTTTCGGTTGTGGATATCAATTACGTCTTGAACTACCCAAGTAATTAAAGGCCGCCAAGTGTCGCAAAGATTTTTCCCCAAAATAGAGCCAGGTTCCCACCGGTCCATTTTACTGCGGGCCTTGCTTTCGGCTGCCCGAATCCCGACCGCGTTAATCGGTAGAGGGTTGTTGCCAAGCTCCCGGATATGGTCCCGGATAGGGATCTTTTTTAAATGCTCAGTGCAGAACCTCGACATGCGCGAAGGCATTGCCCCCTTAGAAACTACGAGGTCTGGCATCCCCCCAGGGTATTTCTTGCTAACGACTCTGTGAAAGCGCTCACCAAGCAACGGCTTCACGGTGTCCTCTATGTATTGGTAGAGGACGGGATGCTCCCACCCCGTGTCAGCCCAGACATAATGGACGTCATTGCTTTCCTCGAACCCGTTCTCTCGAAGCCACAGCGCCATCGCAATCGAATCCTTGCCCCCAGAAACAGAAGCGACAATTGGCCTACCTGAATCTTTGATTTCTTGGATGTTCATCCCACACCTTTGTCCGATTTAGTTCTGACGCAATGCGTCTATTAAGCGAGCGCCCCCTGGAGTCAGCACAAAACATGCACCACCCCAGGGAGCTAACCGCCACCGCTAAAAATATTCCAAAAAGCATTACCCACCCCCTGCTATAAGGATACCCCAATTTTTAAGCGCGGCTAAATATACCGCCAAGAATTTGACGACCCACCGCCGCCGGTTGAATCTTCTCTTCTACTAGACTCAGCGTGCGAAATGCTTGGCGAAGCTCCGCTACGGCTTGGCTGTACATGTCACTGATTTCTTTATCCAGCTCACTGTCTTCTATGAGAACCCTTGTTTGATGCGGGTTTATACAATCCGCAGCAAGGACCGCTAGGCTATTAGCGCCCTTCATTAATTGCTGGCAATCGCGAAGCTCACTCTTTCTTAGCTTGCTCATCGCGTCGCCTCCAGGAGCATCCGTAGAGCATCACGGTCAACGTCGCTAATGTGCCCGTGCTCCTCTGCTTCTTCCTTGTGAGCGTCGCGCCGCCGCTGCTCATTGGATTTTGCATATTGGTGTGTTTCATAATGGGCAACCCCTGGAATTTTTGCCAGCAGTTCCGGGTTAGTCATTACGTAGCTGTACACGGCCACCCCCACCGTAAGCGCAACAGCAAACAGGTTGAGGTAAAAGCCGTAGTTCCTTGGGTTATCTTCTATTAGTTTCATGTCTCGCATTGGGTTAGCTCCTTAACCTTACCAGTTGTTTGAACTACCGCCGCCGTCACTGCTACTTGACCCGCCGCCCTGTTGGCCATCGTCCTCTGGGGCCAGGCTCAAGAAGAAGTCGGGATGTCCATCCCCTTCTTTTCTATCGTTCTCTTGCAGTACGACACGCCGCCCGTTAAGCATTACGCCAAGGATACCCTCAAGCTGGCCTGTTAGGACTCCAGGCTTTTTGCCCTTCCAAAGAGCTGCTACTTTTTCCCATCGTTGTTTCTTCTCAGCCATTTCTTTTCTCCACTGTTTAAGTTTAGTGGGTTGACACTAGCATCAACCTGATGTTAACGTCAAGTTCTAAGCTAACCCAAAGGAGACTTTTTTATGGAAGCAGTAAAGACAGAAGAACAGGCAGCAGGGATGGAATACTGGTCACGCCGGAATTGTATAGGTAGCTCTGATATTAAAAGCATTGTAGGTACGTGCTCTGTGCGTGGACCTCACAACGTGCACGCCGCAAAAACGGACGAGAACTACAAGGACAAAGTTACGCCTAACATGGAGGTGGGCCTTGTTATGGAACCGGCCTTGGGTGAGCTAACAAGAATCAAGCTCGCTTATCACGATATTCACGTCGTTCTTAAACCAGGGAAAACATATCATAAAGAGGTTGAGGGCGTGAGGCTACGAGACACGCCTGACTTTATAGCAGTTGAAACCAATAGACATCGAAAGCCTTTATACGTTGTCGAAACCAAGACAGGGTACAGCGCAGACAGGGACTTGTATGGAGATGAGTGGTCTGCTGATGTTCACCCAGGATACAAGGATCAGTGCATTTGGCATTGCGGGATGACCGGCGCACCTTATTGCGTTCTGGCTGTCCAGTTCTGGGCTGCTGACTTCCCAAAGATTTACGTTATCCCGGCGGACGGTGAGCGTTTCGACTACTTGGTTAGGTCAGGGGTTGAGTTTTGGAAGCGATATGTAGACGGTGACGAAATGCCGCCAGTTGATGAGACGGCGGCGTGTCGCAAGAACCTTTCAAGGCTTGAGGAAAAGCGCCACAACTTGATTGAATGCACCGATGAGCAGGTGGAGCTTGCCCAGGAATTAAAGAAGCTCCCGGCGGCTATCGACATCTTGACCAAGCGTAAACAGGAAATAGAAAACGGGTTCATTAAGGACATTGGGGAGTACAAGGGTATCGACTTTCTCGACGGGGCTAAGTTTACGTTTACAACAGCTAAGAACGGCAACCGGCGAATGCACGCTAATTTTAAGAATTTGGGAGAATGAAGATGACAGCACTAGCGCAATTTAATCCGAGTGGGTTCGGCGAACTTATTGAGTTTGCTAAGATGGTTTCTAGGACGCAGATTGTCCCGCAGGCTTATCAGGGCAAGCCCGATGATATAGTCGCGGCGGTCATAATGGGGGCAGACGTTGGGCTTACTCCAATGCAGTCCCTACAGAATATCGCGGTGATCAGAGGGAAGGCCACCCTCTGGGGTGATGGTCCGCTGGCTATTTGTCAGGCTCACCCGTTGTTCGCAGGTATTAAAGAATGGATGGAAGGGAAGGGTACGCCGGAAGCCGTTGCTTACTGCCGGGTCAGAAGGTCAGCTTACGGGGAGATTGAGGAAACCACTCAGCAGTTCAGTGTAGCGCAGGCTAAGAATGCCAACTTGTGGGGCAACAAGGGGCCTTGGAGCCAGTACCCAGAGAGAATGCTGCAGATGAGGGCACGGGGGTTTGCTCTCCGCGATACATTCGCCGACGCTTTAAAGGGTTTTCTCCCGGCAGAAGAAGTGCGGGACTACAGTGATGATGTTCTGGGCGTCCAGCACAAAGCAGTGCCGGCAGAGATTAAGGCTGTACTGCTGCCGGAAGTTAAGCCGAAGAAGGCCCGGACTCCAGCGGCAAACAAGCGAGCTATGGTCAAGGTGGCGAAGTCATTCGCCGAAGCCGGCATTGAGGACGCTCAAATTCTCAGCCATCTCGGCATCGAGGACGCTCTTCAGTTTACAGAGGAAATGCAGTCAGGGCTTCGGGATGTGTTCAAGCAAGTTTCCAGGGGTCAGTACCCCGAAGGTCTTGAGCCAGCCAATATGGTCAGCTGTACCGCTGACGTTCCGACATCCCCCGATGCGGACATGGCAGGGGTAGAGTAATGCTGAGATGGGCGCTCTGGTTTGCCGGCAATGGCTGGCCGATATTTCCCGCGCATGGGATTGTTGACGGGGCATGTACGTGCCACCGTGGACCAGAGTGCTCATCAGCCGGCAAGCACCCCGATACTCGCCGAGGTTGGAAAGACGCAAGCCTGGACCCCGAACAAATTAAGGCATGGTGCGCACGAAATGCACACACGAACCTAGCCCTTGCTTGCGGGAACATAACAGTGCTCGACGTGGACGGCGAGAAGGGCCGCCAGAGCCTTGAAAGCCTGCTGGATGGGGATAAGGCTGCGTACCTGAGAAAGACACCTAGGGCGTGCACTGGGGGCGGCGGGTGGCACTTGTTCTTTCAAGGTGTTGACGTGAAAAACTTGGTGGGCATGAAGCCAGGCCTCGATATCCGAAGCAAGGGCGGGCACGTTATTCTGCCACCGTCGATGCATCTGTCAGGTAAGAGATACGCCTTTGACCGATGCCCGACTAAATTCAAAGTCCAGAAGTTCCCTGCATGGCTGCTTAGGATTGCAAAGAAGGAGAGAGCCCCCGTTCAAACAGGCGTGGCGGCGGATTCTTCCGTTGATTTAGATAACGTCCCAGTGATTCAAGAGTACCGCAACAATACGCTGACATCGTTGTGCGGGAAGCTTTTTAAGCAGGGGCACCCAGTCGATAAGATTTCGTCCATATTGTTGGACATTAACAACAACAAATGCCAGCCGCCTCTCGGTACGGCAGAAGTGGAACGAATCGTTTGGTCCGTTTCACGATATCATTAGGAGCTAACCAATGGCAAAAGAACCACCACTCTCACCACCGGACCCATGCGACGGACCCGAGCCCACAGACAGCGAATGGCTTGAGTGGCGTCTTCAAGAATTAGACTGTTTAATGGAAGACGACAAGCTGGTTGAAGCGTGCGACACGGCACTGCAAAAAATCGGTCAGGCCATGATCGATAATAAAGACATCGACTACGAAAAAATTGGCAAGGCCCTTTTTGGGGCTGTCGAGGTTTACGTCAGAGAGGGAGACTTTAGCGACTTTGAACAAGACGCAAAGGACAAAGCAGCCGAAGACTTTGTTGAGCCGGACCCGCCAGATGACGACGATTACCCTGAGTTTTACGACGGTACAGGAAGACACTAAAGAAAAAGGGACCAAGGTTTTAACGCCTTGGCCCCTTCGAGCTAACCCAACCGCACCAAGACGATGCTGAAGGACAAGACCTAGATTAACATTAAGTTGATGGGACTGTCAATGTCAGACGAACACCGCGACCGAATTATGAATGCGATTGGTAAATTTTATGCAAAAAGCGACAAGAATAAAAAAGGACTCCAGGAAGCCTGGAAAGAGTCAGGGCCAAAACGAAAACGGCGAGCACCTTCCGACGTTCCACTCGAAAGAGAAGAGCAGGTTAGACTTGCCAAGTATCTCGATGGGCTCGGGCTCTTGTGGTGTCACGTCCCCAACGAAGGGCACGGAGGCTACGGTAAAGGAGCCCAAATCAAAGGAGCCCAGTTGCGATCCCAAGGCCTACGCAAGGGCGTACCCGACGCACTTGTCTTCAATAAATGTACGATCACGGAGGACGGGGAAACCCTATCGTATTCCGGTTGTGCGATTGAACTCAAGCGCCAAAAAGGTGGCCGAGTAAGCGACGAACAAAAAGCATGGATAAGAGACCTTCGCGCTGCTGGATGGCGGGCGGAGGTTTGCCACGGCTTTGAAGAAGCTAAAGAATTAATAGAGAGGTTGGGTTATGGGAAAGAAAACGACAAACAACGGTGTGAAAAAACTTCGGCTCTACATGAAGAAGGAGGACAAGAATCAGAATGAGATTAGCTATATGGTCGGGACAAACCCGCAGCACTTGTGCCGGATTATGGCGGGCCGGTATAAGCCGAGTTTAGAATTGGCAGTGAAGTTTCAGACGCTGTGTAAGATTCCGCCGAGGGCTTGGACGATTGATATTGATTAGAATGGGGTGGAGTTGCAATCGCTCCACTCTGCCTTAACTTTCACGAGTAGGTTGAAAGCAGTACCGCCGGAAACTCTTTTGGGTTCGTAGCCGTGCAGCCGAAGCCGTTTAGCCAGTGCTTTATTGCTCCCGTGCTTTCTTCCGGTTGCTAAACAAAAGTCTCTAAAGTCATCGTAGATGTCAGATAGAGGGCTTTCACCGGGACCGCAGCAAGCAACCAAGAAATCTTTTACAGGGTCGCTGTCTTCATGCCACTGCTCTATTGTCTCATTGTGCGAAAGCGGTAGAGTGTACTCGCCTCGACGTAAAAGCCGGGAAGCACCCTCAAGAGCCCAGTGAACTATTGATGGACGCTCGTTTTCAATCTCCCCTAGAATCTCAGATTGACTCCGCCGCTCAAGGGCGTAGTCGCTGGTGAAACTTCGAGTAAACTGCAAGCAAAGAAAGCGCCGAAAGAATCCCGCGCTATAATCACCGCTTCCGATATTTGGAAGAGCATTAGCTGAAAAGATATGGCCGGCTCGCGGTACAAACGAGAACGGTGGTTGATAAGGCAACCGGCCCGAGCACCTATCACCTGCGATGATGCTCTTAAACATATCGGACGATTCAAGTGCTTTGTATTCGGGAAGCTCCGCGACCATGTTTAGCCGGCTATCTCGAAGACTCGCCAGCGTGTAATCATGGTCCCACCTTTTAGGGCTTGCGCTAGTAACTTGCTCTTCAGGGAAAAGAGATTCAACTGCTTTGCATAAAACACTTTTTCCGTTCCCACCTGAACCGATACAAAGCAACGCCCTTGCAAAATCAGTAGCCTTGCCAATCAGACAACACCCAAGCCATTCTTGAAGTGCGTCAACCTTGGAACTCTTATCGTTGTCGTCACGCCAGAGAGAATCTAAAAACCGCAACCACTTCACAGGCTCGGCGGAGCTAAGTTCAAAATCATAGGACCAAGTGCATAGATTTTCCGGCGAGTGCTCTAACATCTCGCAGCCGTTTTCATCGACCGTCCAAAACCCGTCGAGGGCTGCAACGCCTGGTGGTGCGGCGTCAAACATTTTGTCATGCCTGACGTCGTGAATAAGAAGCGCAGTGCTCGCAATCGCCTGGGCTTTCGCCAGATTTACCGTCAACCGCTTGGGCTTGTCGCCTGGAAACCATAAACCATCAAAAAGCAGTGACATGCTCACAAGGTCGTTGTGCTCTAATCGCTCCCAGCAAATCCCGTTATAAAGAAACAGGCTCCCGTCCGCACTGATAATCTTAAAACTTTCCTCTTTATCTTCCAATGTATCAAGTAGGATTTTAGAAAGGATAGGGTCCGAGCCACAAGGCGGCTCGGCATTGCGAAGGGATTCCTCCACATAATAGGTTAGCTCATTCATATATATTTCCCCAGCGCCACGCAGCGCCCCACATTAAAATTGAATTATCACGTTATCTAAATTTGACGTTCGCGTAAACTATTGGATGGAGTTAATTTTTATTACTCCTTCTTTGAAAGCTTAAACTTCACCCGGTATTGATAAAATGCCGTGAGGACATCCTGAAGCTCTGCCCTTACCTCCTCGATCTCGTCCCCTTGTGGCTTGCAGTTAATTTTCAGCACCCCGATTTTGGCACCGCCAAGCTCGTCGTTATCATTGCTGTAAATTGGCACCTCTTTATCCCAACCCTCGACGTACCCATACAGCGCCGAACTGGCGACGTCATCGTCATTAAAAAATAGGTCAATTAGCGGGAAGCTTTCACGAGATGGAAAAGCCACGATAGTGTGAGGGAATATGTTCGTATGCTCTACTCCCGGAATAAATAGCCTCGCGCCATCCAGCCGCTCAAACACGAAGGAGACTTGCGAAACTTCCCGCCCGTATAAGTGCTCAAGTGACCCGGCTTTTTTTTCCTTTACCGGTATCGTCCAATCAATCCATTCGCTCAAGTGCTCACCATGGCGGGCGCTGTAGTATTTTATTTGAATTCGGTCCCCTGTTTTGTTCGTGTCAATCCATTCGACTTCCCCGTAAACCGGGTGCGCGATTGTTGTAGTACCGTGTCTCATTTTGGCTTTCATCTTTCCCGTCCTGACCGTTCGGAGCGAGCTATGTCCTCGTCCTCTTCGGGCTCCTGGTATTCTTCGCCCTCTTCAATCTCGCCATTTTCTTGAGCAATATATTTCCGATACGTCGCGGGGTAACAGGCCCCGCAATCGTAAGCACCGCATAAGCATTTTGGCATTAGTTTCTCCTTAGTTGATAAAATCGCCGTCAAGCGGCTCGCCGTTAGAATCTACAGGCCGCCCATGCTCACCTGAATCAAAAGCCAGGTCGCCGTCGGTCCAGGCTTTTTGGGCTGCGTCGTACTTGAGCGCGTACCCGTCTGATGTCCTGAATGTCCGGGTCGCCGGTTTCATTATGGGACCGTAAACATTGACCCCATCATTAACCACCATTATCGCCCCCGGCCCGTTGAGTTCAGGGTCGGCTGCGACAAAGACCTGAGTGTTATCACTTAGTTCTAGAACAAGAGAAGCACAACGCCAGCCGTGCCGCCCTCGTTCTTCGTCGGTCTGATAACGAATATTAACTATTGCCCTACCAATTAAGGTGTTCCATGCAGCGGGTTTCTCGAATTCGTCCATGTAGTTTTTATAGATTGCGTCTAGGTAATTCATGACCCGCCCCCAATATACATGCACGCAAGGACACTGGCGAAATTCTTGGTTGTGTGAAGGTCCTCTTTACGCTTTTCCGCCAAAACGCTGTCGACGAAATCCATAACAAGGTGCATACCCTTAAACGTAACAGACCAAGACGGTTGGCTTGAGTCGAGGTCTAACCCGTTCGGTCCAGGATGCGCGGGGCCGTACTTGTCATCCTTGAGCGACTTGACGTAATACCGAGAAACAAACTGACCAACCGGCCAGCAATCACGGATATGGCGGGCGTCGTAAAATTCAACCATAGGTTCCTCATTATGAGTCAAGCAATTATCCCGCCCGTAATTGTCGCCTTTTAGGACGACTCGAATTGTCCAGGGCTGTGACGTGATAGGGTCTTTGATTGTCGTATGTTTTAACATGATTTTTCCTTAGTTAAGTTAGCTCGAAATTATTCTATTCTATGGTTGATAGTTGCGTCAAGTCCTGAATGACCCGACCCGAATTGGTGCCTGGTTTTTATCCCGGTGGAAACCAGGCGTGTTGTCCTGAGTCAGAAACAGAGCACGAGACAAAGGAGCCAGTACCCCGCGATGCTTAATATCAGCCAGTCGATAACGTCGCTCATAGCTTCCCCCTGTTTTTAGTTATTAAGCCATTCGTCGAACGTCAAAATAGGTTCGCCCGTTATTGAGTCGTTGCCGTTGCCGTCATCGACGCATTGAACATAAATCTCGTACCGGTCCTCTAGCGTGCCTTGCATAATTTTCTCCTAATTTTGGGTTAGCTCTAAATCTTAATAGACTCTGTGTAAAATCGCTTTAGGTCGGCCCAGAGGTCAAACTGATATTTGTTAGATACCAGTACATTGTAGTAGCCGCCGTCTTTCTCGGACGACACTACAGAGAAAGCGTAATGCTTTTTAATCCACCGCTTAAAATCCTTTAGATTGTTCCCGTAAACCTCGAAGGTCATAGTATCTCGCATAATTTTCTCCTGAACGGGTTAGTCCCGACTAAGATTCGAGTGCACGACCCGACTGATAAACGTACGCCGGGATAGGTAGTCAATCATTTGCTGCTCAGATTCGTGGCACAAGGGTGCACTATGGTGGTCCCATTGAGAGTAGAGAGTTTGGGAAAACTTGCGAACCAGAGAGAAAATAGTTTGCCTGCATTGGGCTTGTACTGCGTCCGATACCTCGGAGTTGTGTGTGCAGTGAACCAGAAGACGCTCTTCCATGACCTCGGTATTCAGGATGTTCGCCTCAAGCTGTTGCTCGTGAGTTTTTTCCAGTGCGAAAACATCTTGAAAAACATAAGTGGGCAAGCGTTCGATGTGGTCGCTTAAATATTGGTAGTTTAAAAAATCGCCGAAATTCGCAATTAACTTAAAACCAGTTGAATGGTCAAATATCTCCACCTCGGCTCCGTATAAGCTGGGCTTACGGGCTTCATATCTTTTCTTTCTTGACATGATTTCTCCTGATTTGGGTTAGCTCAACACATTACGCAGGCCCGCCAGCATGAACTGACGGGGCTGGTAAGGGGCTTAGATGTACTCGCTGGAAACGGTGACTTTCACTGCGTACTGAATGAAACGCCGATGCATCTCAAGCGCACTGGTTTTCTCAGTCAAGGTTTTAGCTGATTTTAATTCAGCAAGGCGCTTGCGAAGTTCAATCGCAGCGCTTTCAAGTTTCTCAAGCGTGGCGGCTGCATCAGACTCGCACTGCTCAATTGCTCCATCGGTCCAGGCGGAGAGAAAAGCACTGAACTCTGCCGGGTTGCTTTTCGCGTACTGATTCACCGCGTCAAGCATTAATCCGCCGGCTAGAATTTTGTGAGTGGGGGCAGGTTCCTTGCACGGGTCGTCAATGCGAGTGCAATAGATAGACTCGTCTAATGTAAATCCCCAGTTAACAGCGTCAAGCGCGGTGATATTAACCCACGTCTTAAGCTTCCGGTACTCTACCCCCCGCAGATTAAAGCCATAACCCTGCATCTCGTCTTTAAGGTAAGGTGAGTTGTAAAATTCGGAGGGAACGTCTGAGGAAATGTGAAGCTGGTTAGTGGCAACCGCCCGAATAAAGAACGCCTTACCAGTTGTAGTCTTAATTTCTAAGTAGTCGCTTTTCATATCAATCCCCTTTCATGGGCAATTCCGGTGATAAGTAAGCGAAGTTTAGCGCCAGCATTACCGCGAGGTTTCAGGCCTTTGGCGTGCGGTAAACCTAGCGCAACGAAAATGGCTGAAATATTGGTGCATTTGGCTTCGTACGAAGACCAAGAACGAACACCGTATTTTTCTGATAGTGCAGTGTAAGCTGATTTTTTAGCAGGTTTAACGCCAGCTTTATCGGCTTCGAGAAATCTGAAGTAGAGATTGATTGTATCCCGTAATTCAGAATCGCTGTAAGGGGTAGGTTTTGGCATTTAGAAATCCTGATTCAGTTAAAGGTTAGCTCCCTTCGAGTATAAATCATAAGTGACGCTAACGTCAAGCTTTACTACATCTTTAGTACATTTATCTACATAGATACACTGCCCGCCAGTGCACCAAATGTAGGAGAATTGCGCAAATTTGAAAGAAGTACATTGGCTAAGTGGCTAGTATGATAGGGGATAAGCAGTGGCAGTGTATCTATGTACTAAACTAGAGTTAAAATATAGGGATTTACTGTTATTCTCTAAGTACGTGTATACAGGTAGAGAGAGAGAGAGAGAGAGAGTAGAAAGTTTAAACACGTACATTTCGTGCACTAAGTGCATGTTTGCTACATGAACCCGGATTTTAGTTGAAATGGGGAGATATTGAGCGCAAGAATTGACGTAACGTTATTACTCCTTGGGCATATGATGTACATTCAAGGAGTTATCGTGTGCTCAAGGGGCCTAATCCGTCTTTAATAACGTAACCCGTCACATAACCCGTCACAATCAAGCGGGCCCGCCCTAAAAAATCCGTAATCTGTACCCGTCACCGATTTCAAGGCCAAAAAAAGCCCCGCATGAGCGAGGTCTCTTTCTTTAGTGCTTTTCTATGCTGCCATGTGTCGCAGCGACCTACCCTCCAGTAATTCAGATATTAAATCACAAGGAAGTTCGGTTTCATACTTTAGGAAATATGCGGCCGATTCTTTAGTGCTGCAAATTTTCAGAGTAATATTGTTCCACGACAGAACCCAAGATTGGTTTGCGTTTGAGTATTGTAGTTTTAACATTGGGTTAGCTCCTTAATATCCAAGCCATGCAAGCAAATCGCATGACTTGTAGTTTGTTTTAATGCCGTGCTCTTCA
>TARA_R110000822_G_scaffold42941_3_pt1 | contig 13145 bp, 14 predicted proteins | sample TARA_R110000822 | Tara Oceans TARA_R110000822 (sample SAMEA4397666) | marine metagenome | biome: Polar Biome; feature: [SRF] surface water layer (ENVO:00010504); material: water (ENVO:00002006), including particulate matter (ENVO:01000060) such as... | depth 5 m | reverse complement strand
ACTTTTAAGAAATCTCTACAAGGTTTTCTTTTCTTATCATGTAAACTTAATTCTATTTCAATTGCTCTTCCAAGTTTAGACCACGCTAATGCACTAATTCTATGACCTTCAAAAGTCTCAGCATATTTTAAAAAAGATCCAAGTGTTCCAAGTATTCCGCAAAATATATTGAAGCCACCAACAACGGCTGTAAATCCGTGCTGATAATCTTTTGGTATATAACTATCTACGGCAAAATTACCAACGCCAGTTAATGTTGATAACACTATAATTGGAATTTGGAGATGTTGATATTTGCGTTTATACTTGCGTGTACTATAATTATGTATCCATGCATAACAAGTAGATATTTCTCCCCACTCACTTAATAACTCTTCAATCTCATCACTCCAATCATCTATATTTTCCGGTAAAGGTCTTGGTGTATGTAATCTATCCATTTAATATATTAATAATATTATTTTATTTTGAATATTAAAATATTGATATAATTATATATGAGTGATTATACCAACCCTTTTGAAACAAAACCGATAGAGAAAGTCAAGAATGACATTCATGCTATAAATAGAAACATAAATCAAATCAAAATGGATATAATAAGTATGAGAAGTGATATATCAATAATTAAACAATTGTTAGATGCAAGAGAAAACAAAAAAGCAATTCCAATATCAAAAGGTTGGATTTGGAATACATATTAACCAAAGGTATCTTAGATTAAGTTATTTTTTTAGAGTTTAAATTTATATTAAAATATATAGTATATAATATATAAATGGAAAAATCCAAAGCAATTAAAAAACCGCCGAAGGTATTCAAAGTTAAAGACCCCGACCCCGATAGTAAATTTAGTGATATACATCCACATCTACCACAACCGCCATCATTACTATTGATTGTTGGAAGTGTCAAAGCGGGTAAATCAAATTTATTGGTGAATTTATTATGCAACCCCGACATGTACAAAGATAAGTTTGATATAGTTAAGATTATAAGTAATACATTAAACGCTGACCCTAAGGGTAAATTAATGAATAAATATTTTGATTGTGAAGATCATTATACTGATGAGATGGTAACTGATATAATTGAAAGTCAAAAGAAATATGAAGATTTTGAAAGACCATCTATAGCATTATTTTTAGATGATATATTAACAAAAGATTTCAAAAAATCTAATGCTGTATCTTTCCTTGCAACAAGATTTCGCCATTATGGTATTGGAATTCTTGGATTCACAACGCAATCATTTCGTGCTGTTAGTGGTTTAATTAGAAATAATGCAACTGATGTAATTATTATGAAACAACAAAATTCAAAAGAGTTAGAGAAGTTAAATGAAGAATATGGAGATTTGTTTCCCAATATATTTATGGACATTTATAAAAAAGCAATAGAAGATGAACCGTATTCATTTCTCTACCTTGACCTTCAAACATCGCCCGCTACGGCATATATTCGGTTTGAAACAAAGATTGCTGACGGTGATAAAAAACTTTTTTAATAAAATAATAAATATAATTATATATTATATAATATAAAAAAATGGACTTATATGGAAGTGGAGCATCTATATCTCAAGCAAATGCACAAACGAATGAGGCAAGACAATTATCTAGAGCTAATCAAGATTTCAATAATAGTTTAGCAGAACAATTAGATACAACTAATCTTGAATTAGATCAAGATAAACAATCTAAATTAAATAAAAATATATTAAGTGGTGCTACTAATGCCGGTAAACTTGGTATTATAAGTAAAAATAAAATGTTGGGTGGCAAAGAAATTAAAACATCATTAGCAGAAAGAATGGCAAAAGACCCCGATAGACTGGCAAGAAATAGTAGAGCAGCAACAGCAGCAAGAGCAGAAGGCGTTGCTCCTAGAGCACCGGTTGAGGCAACTGCTGGAGAAGTATTTGAAGGTGAAAAAGCGGGAACACGACTTGGTTCGGCAGCAGTTGAAGGCGGTGAAGTTGCTGGAGTAGTTGGAAGTAGTGGAGCAGCAAGGGGTCTATTAAAAGTTGCTGAAAGTGGTGTTGGTAAATCATTACTTAAAGTTGGTAAAGTTGGAGTTGCTGGTCTTGGTGGAGGTTTAGATATTGCACAAGATATTGGAAATCTCGCAAGTGGTAAAAGTGGCATGGAAGTATTTGGATCTAATACTGCAAGTAGATTTGGTAACATTGCTAATATTCTTGGTAGTGGTTTAGAAGTTGCTGGTGTTGCTACTGGCGGAATAACTCCATGGTCACTCACATTAGAAGCAGCGGGAGCGGGTATTGGTTTACTTGGAAGTTTAGCAGAAGCGGGAGGAGAAATGGAAGCAAGTGATGATGCTAAAAAAACTGCTGATACTGATATTACATCTCAAGAAAGAGGAGCAGTATTAAGTTCTAATGTTGAAACCTCTGTTGCAAGAAGTAATTAATTTTAATTATCTTTATTTATTTTTTTTTTAATTTATTCAATAAGATTTATTTTATATTAGTATATTATAAAATGAGTTCCTTTTGGAGAAATGATGACAAAATTAAAGTATCACAAACACAAGTTTCCGTTCCATCTACGAATGGTCGTTCCTATACTGGAACTGCGGGACAATCGGGCAGACGTATAGATTTTGAAATACCACCTACTGTAAAATTCATGGATGGCAAAAATAGTTTTTTACAATTTTCCATTAAAATTGGTATTCCCGCAACTCTTACACCAACTCGTCTGCATCTTGATCCGTTTATTGGAGGTCAGTCAGTTGTAAGAAATTTAAGGATATATAGTGGTTCTCGTTCGGTATTACTTGAAGAGATTAGTGATTACAATGCTAAAGTTCAAATGGAGTATTCTTATAATCAAGATGATAGTATGAGAGCGATGCGTGCATTAAAAGAAGGTTCTTTAGTAACCAATGTTGAATCCCGCGGAACTCTCGGTACATCAGTATCTAACAATATTGATATTCAATCTAATCCTTATTATAAACCCGTTGGAACTGTTCCCGCTGGACGCGACTGGGGGACTGCTGATGATTTCCTTACTGCTAAAGTATCACTCCCAATACATTGTGGACTATTTTCGCAAAGTTCTAAGGTGTTCCCAAATATGCTAACTGATGGTCTTTTTGTGGAAGTGGATATTGAAGACCCAGCAAGGTTTGTTAAGCAGTTAGATAGTGTCAATCGCCATCGTCGTATGAAACAAAATCCAATCTTCCACGGTATTAGTTCTGCTGGTGGTGCTTTACCTATTGCTAATGGTGATAATCAAACTTTTATCTTTTTAGGATTACAAAACAATATGATGAGAGTTGAAAATTGTCCATTTGTAAAAGGCGAACGTATTGGTATATGTAGTGCTACTAATCCAAGGAGTGAATGTGCATTAACTCTAACTGCTGGTGGTGCTCAAGGATATCCAAAGATTACAAATATTGAATTAGATGGTTCGGGTAAGATTAAAATAACTTGTGAAGAATTTCAAAATAGTGATAGTGGCACGGGTGTTGAAGCAACATCCAACAACTTTATTTTATTCAGTGCTGCTATTGATACTGATAGACGTGAAAATGATGATGCTACTGCTGTTCTTGTTGCTGCTACTACATCATATCCTATTACTACTGAAGTTTCTAATGCTGAGATTGTTGTTCAGCAAGTTGGTGTTGATCCGCGATATGAGGCTGGTATGATGAAACGAATGCGAGATGGCGGTACGATAGAAATAGATATTCCAAGTGTAACAAATTACAAACATTCATTATTATCATCCAATCGTAATGCCACAATTAATCTTGCTGTATCTAACACTCGTGCTAAATCTATGATTGTCATGCCAACTGATGCAAGGACTTTGAGCGTTGCTGATTTGATGGCGGGAGCAAAAGATGCTTATGAAGAAGAGACGACTGATATGGATGGACGCCTCCATAGTATCCGTAGTGGTCAAGTAGGTATCATAGATCACCTTACATCTTATCAAATGATGGTAGATGATAAACTAGTAGCTCGTCCTATTGTTGTATCTAAAATTAATAAGGGTGAATCTATTGCTGCCCAACCTCTTATTGAATTAGAGAAAGCACTTAATCAAGCGGGAATTGTTCCAAGGTCTTTTACTGATTACAACCGCAATTTCTTAATTGGTCGTGCATATGCCCTTAATGACGGCGTGGCAAATCTTAATAACAAATCAAATCAGTTACAACTATTATATAATGAAACGAATGCTGCTGGTGCTGATAGACCCCCAACAAGAGACAAACTACTCTTTTGTTTCTTATTCCATATTAGACGTATTAGTATAAAGGGAGAAAGTGTTACGGTTAGTTTATAATTAATATAATATTTTCTATGTATCTTTTTTTTAATTTTATATTTAAATTTTTATATATGTATATATATAAAATGACTAAAAAGTATCTCTCCGTTCTCCCAAACAACGTTCCATCTTCCGGCAAAGTTTCGTTTGCTCGTGGTAATCCTATCCTTACTATAACCCTTGGTCGTCAAGATGCTGTGCTTGATTTATCTTCTCTTCGTCTTTCGGGAGACTTGAATATATGGCGTGATGCAGCGGGGACTCTACACCCAACCGATGCTGCTGCTGTTGAACTCCGTGGTTCTCATAAACTTGGAATTTATTCTGCTATTGATCAGTTAGTTTTTCGTCACGCTGAGACAAAACAAGTAATTGAACATATTAGACACTATGGACGTTTCATGAGTTCCTACATGCCGACTATGGCGGGAATGCAAGATGTATCGGGACATCTATCTAAGACTGCTTTAATTATGCCTAACTATCAATCGTATCGTGATAACGTTATCCGCAATGATCAAAATTCCGTATTTTGTATTCCATTACCCGCGGGACTTACCCTTGGAGTCCCCGATGGACTGCCACTTTCAAAAATTCCTTTAGAAATTGAAATTCATTTAAGTCCCGATAGTCAGTTCTTTTATTCAAGTGATGCAACCACTGCTAATATCTCTAATGCTTTTTATGAGTTAAGTAATCTTGAAGTCACTTGTGAAGTTGATAGTGGTGCTGAAACTGCCGATAAAGGTATTTTAGATTTCAATAGTATTACGTCGTATTTCTCTACACTTGAGAGCACTAATTCTATTATTAATTTCAATCTTGGATTATCAAAAGTTCTAGCATCATTCGTAAATTTTGTACCATCTAATTTTATTAACAATTTAGCACAAGACGGTTTTGTAACGTATATGCCGACTAAAGCACCCAATGGTGCTGGTACCGGTTTAGGTGGTGTTGCTAATCTTGAAACTATTTCATTCCTCCGTAATGGTGAACGTTTCCCCGCTGCTTTTGAAGTTGAAAGTGTATATGATGCTACTACTAATGATACTAGTGTTGTTGATCCTCAAGTTATCAAAGGTTTCCTTGGTTCAATTATTCCCGAACAGCACCATACTCGCACTACTGCATCTCCACTAACTACGAATCGTAATTTCACTGGAAATCAAAACGCTGTTACTGGATATCGTCATATGCCCGACACTGGAGCAGTTTACGGTGTTGGTGTATTATATGATATGCTTGATAGTGAGGGTGTAGATTTTTCCAATGCTCAGTTTAGTATCCAAATGCGGAATGGTCTTGATGATGGAAATCCCATTTCTGCTTATCTATTTATTAAATCTAAAGTAGTTGTTGCATGGGATGGTAGCATGGGCGTCCAAGTTGTATCTTAGATAAATATATGAATTTTTTTATAAAAAATAATCTTTGATATATATATATAAACTATTTGGTGTGATAATCCACTCATATACAAATATAAAAATATATATATCAATTTTTTCTATGTAATTTAATTTTATAATTTAATTTTTTATTTTTTAATATATCATATATATATATAAAAATGGAAGACAAACCCGATGTTTCTACTGACCGCATTCCCGACCTCATTAAAATTGGTGCTATCCCTACGTCGTATGGACAAATGCTACATACTGATGTTATAGACCCAGTAACGTTTTCGCAACGTCGTGCAAGATTTACTTTAGATCGTGTTGCTGGTTTTTTACATTCTAATTCTAAAATTACACTTGGTGTAACACCGCTTACATCTTCTACTGCTTTTCATCCATTAGCAATTGGTGTATCAAATCTAATTAAATCAGCAACTCTTTCTATCGGTAATGAAGTTGTATGTTCGGTAGATGACTATAGTGATTTTCATGCATATCAGTCACTATTCATTTCTAATGAAGATAATAAAGAACGTGAACAATATTTATCGCAGAGATGCATTGCTCATAAACCCGTTTATGATGACCGCACAGCAAATACTACTGACAAACCCCCTAACTCTGCTAAAACAATTGGTTTAGATGTTGGACGTAATCCCGTTGTTGCTGCTGCTGGTGGTGTTGGTGCTTTTGAATTACTGCCTTGGATGAAACATAATGGTGGATCGGCACAAGGTATTGCTAATGCTCCCGTATATTCGGTTTATTTAAGTGACCTTTTTCCATTCCTTAAATTCAATCAGTTACCTTGTCAACTTCTTACGCAGTCGGTACATATTGATTTAGTTTTCCAAGATGAACTTTCATCTCTTTCGGGAGCACCTCTATCTCGTCGTATGTGTGTTGCCGTTGCTGATAATGCTAATAATGCTGTATCGTATCAAATCAATCAAGAAGAATGTAAATTAATTTATGATAGTATTACATATGATGGTGAAGTTATGGAAAAATATGCCCAGCAAAACCCTAAACTAAGTTTCCAATATGTTGATTATCGTCTTGCTAAAAGGACTGGCGATCAAACGGCATTTGCTAATCTTACATTCCCTATCGGTGGTAATGGTCGTCTCGTATCAAAAGTTATGTATAGTCTTGCATCAAATGCTAATTTCACTCCATTATCTCTATTGAATGGTGCTACTGCTTTTGGTGAATATAATCTATCCACTAATCTTTTATACAATGATAGATTTGAGTTTAATGTTAATAGAAGCAACAGTGCATTACTATTCCACACGACTCAACACGCTGAGGGCAAAGTTCCTATGATTACACATGATGAATATGTTCAACGTGCTACTGCATCTAGTCTTACTGCTGAAACATTTGAAGGACGTATTCAAAGTTCAAGTGCTGTCGGTCTTGGTGAATTATTTAGATGGACTGCCATTCGTCCCAATAAGGGCGAACGTATAAATAACAAGGGTATGGATCTTACTTATAATACTACTGCTCTTGGAGCGGGTGATTACACTCTCCGTGTTTATGTTGAACTACTTAAATTTGCCACTATTGAGAATGGTGAATTTTCTTGTGCCTTCGCATAAATCAAAAGGAGGACTTGATATAATTTATTTTTTTAATTCGTTTTATAATTTAAATAATAATCTATTATTATATTATAAATATGACAATTGATAGTAAAAATCCAAGTGATGAAATATCAAAGGCTCGGCCATCATTAAAAACAAATACAATAAAACAATATACAACTAATCTTAATAAATTAAAAAAGATGTTTGATACTGACGATTATGATTTTTTAAAAAAGCCAAAAGATGTCATGGATAAATTAAGTAATCTACATTATTTAAGTCAACGTAATATATTGAATGCAGTAATTGTATTATTGATGGCATTAAATGATGATAAAAAGTATGATGAATTATTAGAAGAATATGGAAAATTGCGAGATGACTTGAATAATAAATATAATGATGAACAAAAAAGTGGAGTTATAAGTGATAAACAATCTAAGAATTTTGCAACAACTGAAGAAGTGTTTAATATGATAAACGAGATGGCGGATGAGTTGAAACCTTTAAAAAAGAAATCAAATGATAATATTACAAAAAAAGAAAAACAATTATTACAAGCATATGTATTATTTAATATTTATGCACGAATGCCTTTTAGAAATGATGTTGCTGGTATGATGTCAATTAATCAAGCAGCATATAAGAAATTAAGTGATGAAGAAAAAAAAGAAAATAACTATTTAGTTGTTCCATCTAAGGGTAATTTATATTTTGTATTAAATAAATATAAAACAAGTAAGAAATATCAAGAGTTAGATTTAAAAATTGAAGATAAAGATTTAAGAAAGATATTAAGATATTATTTGAAGGTCAATGGTATGGGTGTTTTATTTAAGACATCAACTGATAAACCATTAACTAGAATTGAATTAAGTAAAGTATTATTAAAGTATTCAAAAAAGTATATGAATAAATCAATAAGTACAACCCTATTACGCAAGATATATTTATCAAGTAAATATGGTAATATGAAAGAAGAGTTAGAGAAAGATAATAAAGTAATGGGGCATAGTAAGCAAGTTGCATTAGATACTTATGTTAAGAAAGCTAAAGAATAATTAAGGTTTATAAGGTATACTTATTTTTTCTCTATCCATAGATGGTAATGGTTTTAAATCTATAGTTACCATATTTGTTAATGAAGGTTTAAAGTCGCTATCACTATATAATTCTATTTTACCCGTAGGGCCTATTGATAAATAAGATGCCTTATCTTCGGCTTTATTTCGTTTCACATTTATAGTTTTGACAATTGCTTTGGCATAAGTAGGGAGAAACTTAAAAAATGTCCCACTATTTATAAACTTTGCTAATGCATTCATTGGTGCTTTATTATCTAATATTTTATAAGTAGCTTTTTTATTTTTTTTCATATTTATACTCAACTCTCTATGAAGAGGACTAAATGTAATTGTTAAAGGTACTTCTTCAATAGATTTAAAATATTTTTTAATTGCTGTTTTTTCATCATCTGTGAACTTAAGAAATCTTATATTTACATCTCTCTCAAAATTAGATTTTTTCTTTGGTTCTTCTTTTTTCTTTGGTTCAATCACTTTAATTTTTGAAGGATCTACCCTTGGTCTTCCTACTTTACTTTTTGGTCTTACTTCATCTTCTTTCTTTTGTTCAACCTTCTTAACATTTCTTTTGGATATAACTTTTTGAAGTGCTGCACCTTGTTTAACACCTTCTGCTTTAATTTTATCTTCTTTTTCTTTCTTCTTCATATCTTTTGATTTCTTTGCTACTGCTTTTTCTTCTTTAGTTTTTGGTTTCGGTAATACTTGTGTTGCTTTGTTCATATCAACAACTGGTAGTTTTTTAACTTTACCTTTACTAACGGGTCTTAATGCTTGTTTTTCATGATCTACCATATATCCCGCCTTTTTTACAATTGCCATAATATCTTCTCTTTTAGATCCTTTTGGGATTTTAATAGATACCAATACATTATGTGCTCTTATTAGTTTTCTAATTTCCGTAGTTGTTAGTTCACCTTTCATTTTTCCACTTTTGTAAGGCATCGTTTTTAAGTATATAATATATAAAAATTTAAATTATAAAAAAGTATAAAATGCGTATAATATTCAAAAATAAAATATATGTTTATAATATAAATGATAGTGGATAAATCTCATAGTAAAAAAGATATATTATATTTGTTTAAAAAGCATGGAGTTAATATAAGTGAAACATTAACAAAAGGCAAGATAGTTCAAGATATTGAAAAGTATATAAATGATTTTCAATATGATGATAAAATAAATAATTGTACTGAATTAAAAGATTACTTAAAAAATGTATCAAAGAAACAAAGACCAACATCACATCAAAAAACAACAATTATGTTTAATGCAAAAAAGATAATAAAGTGGGCGAAGAATAATTATATATTTGATATGGTAATATATCGTAGTAAAGACGATCCTTATCGTGATATTATGAGTATATATATGTGGGGCGATTTGCCGTCGGTGCGCCGTGCATGTAGATTTTATAATTTATCACCATATTGCACAAATAATGTTAATCCCGTAATTAGTGAAGAAGTTGAAGAAGAGATGAATCAAAAAAAAATTATTAAACAACAAAGTTTATATTGTTTAACTATAAGACGTGCAACAAAAGAAAATCCAATATTAGTAACATTTGATTAAACTACATTAATACATTAAATTATCACAATCATAATCATAATTTGTATCATCATAATATATCCACATTGCTGGTGCTCTATTACACCAACTATCAAAATCATAATTAGTTTTTTGCATTTCTTTTATAATATAATCTTTTGTGTGTCCATAATAAACTGAGTTTTTATTATTACAAATAATAAATATCATCTTTTTTATTTTTATGAAGTCATCTTTAATTTTATAAATTATCAAATTATAATTATTCTTATATATTAGTAATTCTTATATTTAAGATTTCATATTCAAAATATATAATTGAAACTTTAACAAACCACCATAAAGATTATCATGATTTTTGATCCAATCCCAATAAGATTTATCTTTATCATGAACATATTTATATGATTTATTTTTATATTTTCCACAATCAATAATTTGTTTTTTACATTCTTTACATTCATATTCATCTTTATTTGTGACTTTTCTCATTTTACTATAACAAACTTTGCAAAATTTTTCGGGATGTTCTAATTTATCTATTTTAAGTAATGCTTCTTTATTCATAGATTTTTCAATATGTGCGGAACAATCACTACCAATAATTAAACTTGTACCATTATACATATTTTTGATATAACATAATTTTTTAATAGATTTATTACAAATACAATGTATATTACTATCATTGTCTGCAATTCTAACTTCAGTTAGATACCATTCTAAAATTCCATCCTTATAAGTATCAGCATTTGAATAATATGTAAGTTGTTCAATAAATCTTTTATGATAACCCGCTGGTGATGTATCCATTTTTATTTTATGAAGTCATCTTAATTATTATAAATTATCAAATTATAATTTAAGACTAATTATAATTTGAAAAAAGATAATTTGAAATTCCATAAGACTAATTATCATACTACTAAAAACAAAGATGTCCCTTATCAACGGAATGGAAGATGTTATGACACACATTAAAAATCAAGAAAAACAAATTGTAAAACTCAAAGAAGATTATGCACAAATGAAAGATTGGGCAAATAGACACCAAGAAGAAATCCATAGATTGAAAGATGAAAAAAATACACTCAAAGAAAAAAATGAAGAACAAAAAGAAATTATTACTGAACAAACACAGTGTTCTATGGCACAGTTGAATGAAATTGAAAAACTCAAAGAAGAGCAAGAATATACTCTTGATGATTTACATGAACTGGTAAAAGATGAAGGGTTTGATAATGATCTTTATGATGAAGAGAATTTTGATGTAGAAGATTTTATTCATGATGTAAAAGAGAAGATGGATGAATTGGATAATGAACTTATTAAACTCAAAAATGATAATGAGATTGTTGATAAAGAACTTATTAAACTCAAAAATGATAATGAGATTGTTAAAATGATGTTTATTGATGAGTTTGTAAGAGATGAAATAGAAGATACTATTGATGAAGGTATTAATCAATATACATTTAGGATTGGAACTGGATATTACGAAGAACATAAACTAAAATATGTAAAAGATATTATTATGCCTCATCTTACTACTTATCATAACGGCGATAGTCAATGTTCATCATATCAAAACGGCAAGTTTTATTACAAAATGGATTGCATGATGCCCTATGATATTGAGACAAACAATAATGGAACATATACATTTAATAGAATTGATGATGATTATTAATAATTAATAATTTATGGATGACTTGATAATAATTTATATTTATAATTATTATACTCACCACTATTTAATACACAATAATTACCATATTTTTTTGTTTTATTAATATTTAGATATTTATATCTTTCTTTACTATAAACTTTATCCTTATAATATACATACCATTTATCTTTATCAATTATACCTTTTTGATTGTAACTATTATCTAGATCATTACATTCATGATATATTGGTTTATCATCTTTAATTAAGTTTGCACGTGATTTTCTATTTTCTCTATATTTTTTAGATTTATTTCTAAAAATGATATCTTCACTATAAGTTATACAATCTTCTACATTTAATAATTTCTTAGTATATGCATAATAATATAATTGATATTTTTTTGTTTCTTTAGTTGATGAATATGGATTATCATAATATCTAAGTGTTTCACTCATTTTTATATTATCATTATTTTTTTTTTAAATTTCAAACATACGTTTAAATATCAAATATTAAATCTATGTTTATACTAAAGATGAATAATAAACAAAAGAGTGATTTGAGGTTTGGTTTTAAAAGTGAGGAAGAAATACATAATATATTAGAAGATGAGTTTGGTACATTATTAAGAAGTAGCAAGAATCCCGAGATGGGTAAATATTATGAGTTTGATAAATATAATGAAGATTATTTTATTGAAGTTAAAACTAGAAGAATTAAACATGATCAATATCCATCATTATTTTTTGGACAAAATAAATTAATGAAAGGAAATGAAATACTTAAGAAGTGTCCAAATTTAAGAATTTTTTATTTATGGAAATGCAATGATGGTATTTTTGGATGGGAACACAAGAGCAGTGAATTTACTATTGAACGTCGTGGAAGATGTGATCGTGGCAAAGATGAGTTTGATGAATGTGTAGATGTTTTACAAAAAAATATTAAACCATTAAGTGAATTACTTGAAAAAGATTAAAGGTTATATTAGATAAGTTTTTTTTTAGGCATAATAAATATATATATATATAATAATGAAACAATATATTCAAGGAGATATACATCAAGTCATCCAAACATTAGAAGATAATAGTATTGATTTTATATATACTGATCCACCATTCAATACTACTGAAGCAGTATATGAAGGTAAATTAAATTGGGAAGAGTTGTTTAAGGAAATGTGGAGAGTTTTGAAACCAAATGGTATTATTTGTTTATATAGTGCAATGCCATTTACTTATGAATTATATAAATATGAAAAACCAAAATATCATTATAGTTGGCATAAAAATAATAGCACTTGTTTTTTTCAAGCAAAGTATCAACCATTAAGATGTATGGAAGAAATAAATATATATTATAAAAAAAGAGGAACTTATAATCCACAAATGGAAGGAGATACTTTTTATCCAAAAATATATAAGAAACAAAAAGATAAACAACAACATTATGGTAGAAGAAATAATATTAGTGAAACTTATACATCAAAAACGGAAGGACATACTGGAAAG
>TARA_R110000822_G_scaffold154236_2_pt1 | contig 13163 bp, 13 predicted proteins | sample TARA_R110000822 | Tara Oceans TARA_R110000822 (sample SAMEA4397666) | marine metagenome | biome: Polar Biome; feature: [SRF] surface water layer (ENVO:00010504); material: water (ENVO:00002006), including particulate matter (ENVO:01000060) such as... | depth 5 m | reverse complement strand
TAAATGATTATGGATGTTTTGATTTCTATAATTTCACTGGCCAAGATAAGATTGCGGCAAATAGAGGAGATAAGCAATATCTACAAACTATGATTAACTATGGAACTGACAGTACAAGCGATGCTTACAATGTTAATAGAAGAGGTACTAAAAATTACTCAACACAACGCGACCGCAGATATAATGTATCAACTCAATGGCTAACACAGGAGTGGGCTGATTGGATGGAGGGTCTATTCCTATCACCTAGCGTTTATTTATTAGATGGTGTCACAGCATATCCTATTAATTTAACTACTGCTACTTATAATAAATTTACAAATGCAAGAACTGAAAAATTAAAACAGTATTCTCTTGAATTTAAATACTCAAACAGCTTAAGAACACTATAAAATGAGTGAAGTATCATTACGCGTATATAAAAAATTCTCTAAAACCGACGATTTAGCAGATTACTTCCTTCTGGATGTAGATAACTCCCTAACCAACTTTAAATTAGATTTATCAGTTAGTGAAAATCAAGATTTAGGTGCTGTTTATGGCATAGGCAGTCAGGCATTTTCTCTACCCCACACTAAGAAAAACGCTGAATTCTTTGAGTATGCTGAGGAGGTAGGTTCATTAGGAGGTGGCGTAGCATTCTCTACTATATTTGACGCCCAAATTATGATTGATGGTTTACGCGTTGCTAGCGGTAAATTATGGTTTAATAACGTAGTTAATAACGTACAATCAATTAATTACCAATGTACGTTCACCGACTCTATTCCTGCGTTAAATACGCTATTTGAAAATGTTAAAATAGGTGATTTAGATTGGACTGCTTACGATATGCCCTATAGCTTAGCAACTATATTTTCAAGTTGGGATAATTCAGGTGCTTTTCCTTTAGATGGTGCTATTAAATTCCCAAATGCATTTTATGGTTATGAGGATGGAGATGTATTTGAGTATGAGTTTGGCGTAGCTACACCAACTGAAGGTACAATTAGAGACAGCGATACACCTCTTCCAATTGATAATTTTAAACCTGCGATTCGTATTAGAGATGTTTTCGATAAAATATTTGAAAATCAAGCTATAAGCTACTCATCTTCATTTCTAGAAGGCGATACTACATTTGGAACGACTGCAAAAACAATGGAGGACGTTTATATGTTACCTTCAGCTAACGACGCAAGAGGTGCTTTCGATATTATTCCAACTAAAGTAGTAGTAGAATCATCTCCAGCTAACGTTACGTATAATTCAGGTGTTAATACTTATAATTCTCTTGATGATTTTAGTACTGAATTATTAGATACAAGTGGACAATGGAATGCACTTACTGGGATATTTACTGCTACAGACACTGGTACCTTTAATATAGCAATTGAAGCCCTATATTCTAATATGGTATTTACAGCTACAGATTCTGCAAATTCTTTATATCTTAAAATAACAAAAAACGCAGGTCAAGACCTTATACTACAACAACTAATTCCAAATGAGTGGGCAGGAACCCCCTCAAGCCAAACGTGGTCAGGGGCTTTATCTGTAGATTTACAAGCTTTAGATTACCTTCAAATTTCAATAGGTAGAATATTTCCTCCAGGAGAAGGTACAGGTGCTACTGCTGTTACAGGTACTATAGGTATTAATATGGAAATAGAGGGTGCTGCTAATACAGCCCAAAACTCTGTATTTATGGAAGAACAATTTGGCGATATGTCTGTTTTAGATTTTATTGCAGGTGTAAGCCATATGTTTAATTTAGTTATGTGGTCTGAGTTTGATGCCCCAAATGTAATTAGATTTGAACCATATAATGATTATATAGACTTAGGCACTTCTCTAGATTGGACAGATAGAGTAGATAAATCTATGGGTGTTGAATTATATCACCCTGCACATGAACAAAATAAAAGAGTAGACTTAGGTTATAAGAAAGGACAGGACTTTTCTAACATTTATGTTCAAGAGAGGTATAATGGAAATGATAGAGGATATTATCAATATGCTACGACAAACGATTACTCACAGGGTACTAGAGATAATTTAAATAGATTATTCGCCCCTACTTCTATGAAACCTATTAAGGGAGGTAATGCTGTTTGGGAAGCACAGAGAATGACTATTCCTCATATTGCTAAGAAGAGTAGCGATAGTCAGTCACCTTTTAACTTCGCCCCTAGAATATTATTTGACAACGGGGTACAAACATTAGAAAGTAACACCGGTGTAGCATATGATTATTGGCTAAGAGATTACGTAGGAACTCTCCTCACAGCGAAAAATACTTATCTCCAAATGTCTCCATTTACTAGTATGGTAGGAGGCACTGATAACTTTTATTTAGGATGGACTTCAAATGACTACTGGCACGATTCGAATTCTATATATGAGTATAACAGTGGTGGCGTTCAAAATCTATTCAATGAATTTTATGCTAGGCAATATAATCAATTATATCGTCAAGGTGCTAGAAAAATGGTCTGTAATATTAAATTTGACCCTCTAGACATTACCACATTTAAATTAAATGATGAAATATTAATCGATGGTCAAGCTTGGCTTATAAATAAAATCAGTGGATTTAACTTACTAAAAACCGACTCCATTAAAGTTGAATTTATTAAGGCACTACAACCGATTAATCAACCTGTATTCACTATAGGTACGGGTGATGGAAATCCCAATCCACCAGATGAAGCTTTTCCTGTTGGCTTTAGCGATGGGGGTGAAGTAATAATTCTACCTGATACATCTAATCCAAGCCAATATGCAGTTAAATGCGTATCATTTGAGGATAATTCAATTATAATCTCATCTTCAGCGGTTCCCGCGATTGTAACTAGACAATTGGGTATAGTCAATGGAAGTGGTAGTCTGCAATTATATAATAACTACACTATAGGTAGAGTAGGACAGCAAGCTGAGTCAGGAGTTCCATTAATGTATGGAGATTCAAATATAGATAACGAAACACCACCAACTGCCCTAGTAGAAGGACAGGATAATATTATACCACTTACATCTAGAAACTTAGTAGTATTAGGGGATAACAACAACACAGGTAACAATACTAAAAATAATTCCTTCATTGGAGATGATAATACTCTAGCCTCAGGCAATGGTAACAACCTAATAGTAGGTGATGATAATATAGTAGGAATTACAAATAATTCATTAGGCATATTTGGTAATAATAATACTATAGGTAGAGATGGAGGTAAAAATGCTGTGTTTGGAGATATAAATATAATAGGAAATAATAGTGATAATTTAGCTATATACGGCAGTAATAATAATATAGGAGATACAACTGACACTGTAGCGATACTTGGTAATTCTAATATCATTGGAACAGGTGTAGCAAATAGTAGTGTATTTGGAGGAGGTAATAATGTAGGTAATTCTTGTATTGCAGTAGGAATATATGGTCCCTCAAATACATTAGGTACTGGTAATATCAAGGTAATGGTATTAGGTAGTGGTAATACATTAGGTACTACTAATAAAGCCAGCCTCATAATAGGTAATAACTACACTATTGGAAATGGCAATGAGAATAGTATACTAGAAGGAGTAGGGACTGCAACCACGGTATTCGATAGGTCTATTATATATGGTAATTCAACTACAAGCATAGAGGGAACAGCAACAGATAATAGTATAATTCTAGTTAATGAAGATTGTGCGTTTGGACAAAGTGCAGCCCTTACTAATCAATTGCTAGTTGCAAATAATAATATATCTCAATCATATCATCAAGATGGTGTGATGTTAGGATGCAGTGGTAATGCATTTAAAATATGGGATTCTACCTCTACTACTCAAGAGAATAAAAACTATATAGGTACTATTTTACCTACCAACTTCGATGTTAATAAAATAGACACAGTAGGAACAAACACTAATAATGTTATTGGTCAAATTGGTTTTTCTACTAATGACTGGGCACCTTCATCCACTGCACTGTTTGATAATACTACATTTATAGGTAAATCCCACCACACAGGAGGTCGTTTCACTAATTATAAAAAATATGTATTTGCCCCTAGTGATACTATAACTCTAAATGAAGATGCTAACGTTTTAATAATGGATTGGTCAGGTGGTACAGGACTTGTAACAATTAATTTACCCGCAGCTACTACAGTTGATGGACAGATATTAGATTTTAAATCCAAAATTTCATCTCCAACAGGTAGGACTATTTTAATTGCTGCTAACGGTACTGATGCTATAGATGGTGCTGCTACTTTCTCTATAAATACTCTCTATCAATACGTTAAAATGATTTCAATGGATGGCGATTGGTGGATTTTAGCTAAAACATAAGTAGTGGCAAGGTAACTATATCTGTAAATGAATAATAACACAACATAATGGCAACAGCAGTAGCAAATGTAGACATCAGGATGGATGTCGATTTCGATGAATCCGAGAGAAAATTACAAGCATTCCAAGGGGCTATCGACTTAATAGGGGGTAGTGTTGAGGCGGTAGTTGGTGGAATGGCTTTGTTTGGTATTGAAACTGAATTCATTGAAGATTTAGAACAAGGTGCCCTAGGGGCGATTGCGTTTGCTGATGGTATAAAGAGAATGTCTGATGGTGCTATTTCATTGGCTAAGAATACCAATATTGGTAGAAATGCCCAATTAGCATTTAACGCTGTTGCTAATTTAAATCCTTATATATTAGCAGCCACCGCTGTAGCCCTTGCAGCAGCTGGTGCTTATTTCCTATTAATGGGAGATGATGCAGCAGAAGCTGAGGAGGAGATAGAGGACTTAAATACTTCTTTAGAAATATTAGGTAGTGAATCAATAAGGGAGGGTATAGAAAAAACTACTGGCACTATAAAGAAGTTGATGGATAAATTATTTCCTGAAGAGGCTGAGACAGATTTAGATGCGGCCATTAATGCTGTAGCAGATATTCAACTTGCAATAGAGGAGAGTGTAAAAAAACAGCAAGAACTTGAGGATGAAGCACAGAATTCATCAGCTGAAAGAGTTCGTTCAACATTTAAGACAGCACAATATTGGGATGAGGAGAGACTTGCTAGCTATAGGGTAACATTGGACGGTATACTTGCAGATGATGAGGATAACATAGCCGCCAAAGAGTCACTATTTGCAATAGACGCAGTTGAACAAGTTAGGGCACATCAAGAATTACAATTTAATTTAACTATGGACTTGGAAAATGCCCTAAGAGTTAGAAGCCAATTAGAGATAGATTCTAGGAAAACTACCACTGATGTAGTATTATTACAGATAGATAAATTAGAGGGTGTAGAAAAACTCAGAGTTATAAATCAATTAGTTCGAATTAGAGACCTACAAAAAGCATTTCTTGAGTTAGATAAGACATTAAAACAATCCACCTATGAAGTGGGGGAGGCTACTGAGACGGCGACGGAGAAAAGAATAACTAGCTACTATAAAGCATTAAATACGATTAGGGAAGAAACAGTAACATCAATAGGGGAAATTGGAACATTATTCCTAGATGATTTAGCAGCTTCTGCTGCATTTGCTGATAATTTAATGACAATATTTATAAAGGATGATGAGGAAAGAAATAAAAAACAATTTGAATTATCCAAGAAAGTAGCCATAACAACCGCCTTAATAAATGGGGCTTTAGCTGTAACCGAAGTATTAAAAGACCCTACTATACCTTCTACCTTTGGTAAGATATTAGCAGTAGCGGGGGTAGCTGCGGCTACTGGGGCACAAGTAGCTACAATTAGTAGAACAAGCTATGGTGATGGGGATATTGGTGATTTAGATGCTTCAGTAGGAGGAGGTGGAGGTAATGGTGGAGGTAACTTCCAGGGTGAAGGAGTTGGTGGTTTTGAAGGTTTTTCCGACATAGCACAATCACTATTTGACAGAGAACAAGCACTTCTAACACCTGGAGGAAACACTGGAGGGCCTGTAAAAGCATATGTTGTAACTGGAGAAATTAGCAGTGGGCTTGAAGCCCAAAACCAAATTAATAATAGACGAAGATTTAACTAAGATGAAAACACCTATAATAATAAAACTAGACATTGATGATTTCTTCCTAGGAACGGAAGCAATAGCATTAGTATCCCAACCAGCAATTGAAACTGACTTCTTTACATTTAAAGCAGTAGAGGATAGAGAATTAACCTCATTTTTTTCAGCATTGGAAGAACTTCCTGCCAGCGAAGCTGCAGCAGTTCGTGCCTTCTTCATGAGTTGTGAGTGTGAGTGTGAGGGTGCCTGCACGTGTAATACCGCAGATAAACCACTTGACACCATAGTCCGTGACGACATTAAGACAATGCAATATAGACAAGGTTTTAGCGTAGTAGACGAAGATAAACGCATGATAGTGTCGCCTGTTATGATACCTAATTTACCTATTCCAAGAATAGATGAAATGGGAGAGAAATTCTATGTTTACTTCACAGATGACACAATTGAAAGAATGGCCCATAAATTTGTTAAAGATAAATTAACAGATAGCTTCAATATAGAACACGATGGGTCTACAAAATTAAATGGAATTCACTTAGTTGAAAGCTGGATTAAAGTAACAGCAAATGATAAATCTTCTAAATTTGGATTCTCTGAATTACCTATAGGAACTTGGTTTACTCAATTATCAGTTGAAGATGATAACTTGTGGAAGATGATTAAAGATAAAGTTGTAAAAGGAATATCACTTGAAGGTGCCTTCAATCAAATACCTATTAATAAAAAGGAGGATAAATTTGTTAATGTAGCTACCTTAGGAGGAACTAGATTATTTATAAAAGAAGATACATTAGTTACTTTTATTGTTGATGATTCAAATGAAATTGTCAGCATAGCCCCCGATGGTGAATATAATCTAACAGATGGAACTCAATTAATTGTAAAGGGGGGGAAAGCAAGCGTCTTCCCAGGTTAATGTAAATGTTATTGAAAGTTAAGGTCACCTTAGGGTGGCCTTTTCTGTTCGATTAGTGCACTATTTTCTATATATGTTTCTGAATTTATTAACCCCTCAATTTTTAATGATGAAATTAAATATGAAAGAATTGGTAAAGCAACACTTTAATTTAGTGGATGCGAATGCTAAGACTGAGGCGTTTACCCGTGTGAAAACTATTGACGGAGAACTCGAAATGGAATACGATGAATTAGCTGCTGGAAAAGAAATCAATCTCATAACTGAGGATGGTAAAGTTCCTGCACCTACTGGAGAGTATGAATTGGAGGGCAATCGGACAATTAGAGTGGAAGATGGGATAATCGCTGATGTTAAAGAAGTCGCAAAAGCCGAATTAGATGAAGCCGAAGAAGACGTTAGTGTCCCTAAAAGAGACGTTGAAGTTGACTACGAAGAACTTGCTGCTGAAACCACAAAAGACAAATTCGACGCCCGAACTGATGCTGAAGAAGAAGGATACCTAGATGGTATCAAAGACGAAAAAGCAGATGAGGCCGAAGAAGACAAAGTCGGTTTATCCGATGAACAAATGAAACAATTAATTACAGAACTAGCAGGTGCGGTTGACGCAAAGCTTAGTGATGTTTTAGTTAAAGTAGCCGCAATGGAGACTAGACTTGAGAAACTCTCAATCGAACCTGCTACCCAACCCACCATTGTTAAATCACAATCCAAAAAAGCTGAAACGTTCAGAAATACATTCTCAAAAACATTTGAAAAAACAAATGCAGTTGCAGAACGTAGAGAATTGCTTTTACAAACAATCAAAAATCAATAATTAAACAATTATGAGTAATAACTTATCAGAAATTACCAACGATTTTGTAGACAGAGAAGCTGCAGGCTTTATGGCACGAATCGTTAATGAAGGAAACACAATTGAGTTGTGTACGCTTCAAACAGGTGTTGCTTACAAAGCAACAGTAAATAGCGTTTGGGCAGACGGCAATTTCCAATATGGAAACTGTGCGGGCACAGATGCAACAGCTACCACTTCATCTTTCGATGCAAGGGAACTCTTAGCTTGTAAAACATCTCTATACGATGGAATTTGTATGGAAGAAGTAGCAGCTAAATTCGGTAACCTAGCAGGCGACGGAAGAAATGAAGCTGCACTTACTGCAATTGCAGAGGGTGCTTTATCACAACTTCAATCACAAGTAGAGGTTGACTTATGGAACCAATCATTAGCTACAATGTGTGGCGGAACTGGTTTATATACTACTATATCTGGTTCTACAACTGGAGTAGCAGTAGTTAGTGGCCCAACATCTCCAGCTACAGGTCCTATTGCAGCTGTAAATGAGGTATACGAGACTATTCCAGCAATTGCTTCTAACAGAGGAGATTTAGGTATCTTCATGTCAGTAACAAATTTCAAGAAGTACTTAGTTGCTTTATCAACATCAACAGGTGCAGTATTAGGTGGATACGACGTTAAGCGTACAGCTAACAACTCACTTATGTATGTAGAACATCCAACAGTACCTGGTTGCCTAGTAATAGGAACTCAGGGTCTAACAGCCAATCGTGTTGTAGGAGGACCATTGAAAGACCTAGTAGTAGGAACAGATACTTCAGCTGAAGCATTAGGATTCCAACTATGGTATGACATCAACTCCGATAAAGTAAAATATCGTGTAACAGCGAAGTTTGGTGCCAATATTGCAAATCCGGCTTTCTGGGCATCTAACGATACAGTTTAACCCTAAAACCAAGCAATTATGGCATGTAATATAACTCAAGGATTCGAATTAGGTTGCCGTGACAATACTGGTGGGATTAGACGTGCGTACATCCTCAGTGGTTCTATCACTGATGTAACAGTAGCAGATGTTGCTACAGCACCATTTTTATCATCTGCCCTAACCGGTTCTGGCGAATTTTTCGCTTATGACCAAGTAAGGCAAACAGCAAATTATGGCGAAACCATAAATTCGAGTGTAGAAAACGGAACAATCTTCTACGAACAATCTCTAGTACTTCAATTCCACAAATACCAAGATACGCTTCAAGACATAATTAATACTTTAGGACAAAATCCTCAGTTGCAACTTGTTGTTGAAACGAATAATGGTGCACAAGATAATGACGCTAAATTCTTCCTTTTAGGAGAGTTTAACGGTCTGACCTTGTCGGCTGGAAGTGGACAAACTGGAACAGCGTTCGGAGATTTAAATGGATATTCTCTCACATTTACAGGGCAAGAACCTGAACCTGCGAAAGAATTAAATGTAGTATACAATTCAGCATCATCAAGCTTAGAAATGCTTGCTGACTTCTGTGATGGTATTACAGTTGGTTACTAGTAACTAACCTAAATAATAATTGAAAGAGGAGGCCTAGTGCCTCCTTTTTTATATTCGTAAGTGAAATAAAAACAAATGCTTAAATTTAATTTAGTTGATAAATTCGGAGATGTAGCTATTAATAAAATAGCATTCTATACGCCTACTGATTTAGGATATTCTGCAGGAGACACAGTTGACATTAATTTTACAAGTCAATATAGCTTATCGCAGTCATTATTGGAGAATAACGTAGTATCCGCGTCATTACAGCATTACCTCCTATTCGACATATCAGGCAGCGATTTACCACAAGTTGGCGGACAATACATTGTAGACATAGTAGCCCCCATAGTATGGAATACTTATGATGTTGATTGGAATGACAGTGATGTAACTTGGAATGAAGCAGTTAATACAATTGACACTGAAAGAGGATTTATTATTGATTTAATTCCTGTCACTGACCATACTTCATCCTTCGAAAATGCTAATTATGTTACCCATGATTTTGACTATAAAAGGAAGTCATTTGTCAGCGATTTTGAGGAGGCTAATTACATAACCGCTTCGCTAAACATAAGTGGGGCAACCCCTTACATATCTGTTAGAGAAGATGCGACATACATAATATACAATGGCTAAAGCAAAACTATACACAAGACAAAAATCAACCCACGATAGACTTCAAGAAGAGTGTGGAGAAGGGGGATTTATTAGATTCGGAAATGACAATGCGTTTCCACAAAGATTAATATGGCTTTATAATCACTCATCATTAAATGGTGCTTGCATTAAAGCTAAAACTGAAGCTATTATAGGTAAGGGCCTAATATCCAAAACAGAAGGCATATTAGATTACGCTAACCCTTATGAAAGTTGGAATGATATATTTAAAAAAGTAGCACAGGATTTTGCAGTATTCGGTGATTATGCTTTGCAAGTTGTTTGGTCTAAAGACAGAACAAAAATTGCTGAAGTTTATCACGTAGATATGTCATATGTAAGGGCTGAGGAGAAAGATGAATATGGTAATATACCTGGATATTACATTTCAACTGATTGGGTATACTCATCTCAAGGCGATGCTAATTACTTACCAACATATAATAAATATAAAGCTTCAGAACAGCCTAAGCAGTTATTTAGAATTAAACCTTACAGACCTGGACTTGAATATTATTCTCTACCTGATTATGTAGGTTCACTTAGAACAATTGAATTAGATACTGAAATTGATAATTTCCACACTAATAACGTTCAGAATGGATTAGCACCAAGTTTAGCTATTACTACTTTTAGTAATTCATCACCTGAAGAACAAAGATGGATTGAAAAAGCATTACGTAACCAATATGGAGGAAGTGAAAATGCAGGTTCATTATTATACATGGATGTAGCATCTAAAGAAGAAGCACCTGTTATAACTCCAATTGCAACAAACGGCAACGACAGCTATTATGAAGTTATGAATGATATGATTGAACAGAAAATATTAACTGGTCACCGTATTACTTCTCCAATGATATTGGGTATTAAAACAGCAGGTGCCTTAGGGGGTAGAGATGAGATGATGGATGCTTATCTATTATTTATGAATACTGTAATTAATCCTATGCAATCCGTGATTTTAAATGGATTTGAAGATTTACTTGAAGTAAATTATGGTGACATTTCAATAGGTGTTGAAACAACTCAATTATTTGAAGATGGTAAAGTCGAAACAGATGTTGTAGTTAGTAATGATGCAAATGAAGCAGATTCTAAGGTATTAGAAGATGAGACCCAAACAGTAGAAACAACTATAGAGTAATGACTGAAGTAATTTTTATAAGCGAAACTAGATTAAGACAGTTTACTGATATGAATAATAATCTATCAAGTGAATTAATTAAAAATGCTATACGTGAAGCACAAGACATCCAAATTCAACGAATATTAGGAACTAAATTATATAATCGTTTAATAGCGGGAGTAGATGCAGCTGACTTAACAACTAATGAAACTGCTTTGTTGAATGATTACATTGCTGATGCTTTAATATACTGGAGTTATTACTACAGCTTAGATGCTATTTACTTGCGTCCTAGAAATAATGGATTAGCTAGACCTGATGGAGGTGAAAATTCAGTTGATGCTGATTTAATCTATTATGATAGAAAGAGAAACACTGTTAGAAAGAAAGCGGAGTGGTATAGTGAATTACTAGCAACTTACCTACAGGAAGAAAATGCTTTATTTCCTGAATTGAATGAGTCAACTAAATTATATGAGAAATCATCAGATACAAACTCTCAATACGCTAATAACCCATTTGTAATGAGAGACACTTCAAGAGGACAAGGTAGAGTATTTGGAATACCTACAGTAGATGGTGCTTATCCCTATGAACCTAATCGATGAGTAAAGAAAAACAATTACCCAAAATATCCTTCAGTGATATTATCCTGATTCTAAGGGCATTATGGGAGATAAAAAAATTAATCAAATTACTTAAAAAAAAGAAAAAATGAATAAAGCAAAAATCATGAGTGTCATCAGACACAGTTTAACATTTATAGGTGGTCTCACAGTCACTTTCGGATGGATTGATGAATCTACATTTACTGAATTAAGTGGTGTAGCAATTACATTAGTTGGTTTAGTTTGGGGTATACTCGACAAGCAATAAGCGTTATTTAGCGTAGTATAACGTAGTTAAACGCATAACACAGAGAGGGCACCGTAATCATCGGTGCCCTTTTTCTCCTCGCAATTAAACAAAAATTAAGATGTCAACTTAAATCGGTGTTTGGTGGGTATTTCATTTTAAAACGTACATTTAATTGTGCATTCCAAAGTTTTTTAATTTGTTTAGCTGTACTCATAAATCCTTCTTTGAAAGATGGTTTATTTTTAGCAGTCATTTCTTTGAGTAATTTAACTCGGTTTGAAGATATAGGCATGTTATTTTATTGGTTTTTATTGGTTTTTATATAGTGTACTGATATATTGACTGATTCCATAATCTATAAGGTAGTATTGTTCTTTTTCAACACCCCAATTATCAGAATTATATAAATCACATCTGTTAATATCAAATTCTTTAATGATAGATTTTGCTAATATAACGGTTGATTTTGGAATTTCATCAACTGGTTCATATCGTTTCATACATACAACACCTAAGAACTCCCAATGGAATACACCTAAGTGATATAAATATTTATACTTATTCCAAATCGCTTTCTCGTTTTTAGACTGCAAATATCCTCTTCGACTTAATGGAAGTTTTAAAACGATGTTAGGTAAAAGTATTACGAGGCGTGTTGATAGTTTAATCACAATATGTTATTTTATTGGTTTTAATTTCTTTAAGTTAGGTAATTTTAATTTAGGCAATGTTTTCTTTACAGGAGATGGGTGATTATATATTTTCTTCTGTTGGGTTACATTCCATTCCATAATAAGCGGCTGTAATTTATTTAAATCCTCTATAATAGGGTGACCTGGATATTCATCTCTTAAAAGAGACATCATAGATTCCATAATGTGATGGAGTGCTGTAATAGGGTGAATTGTTCTAAATCTAGTTAGGTTTTTTAATTCGTGGTCTAGGTAATCGTGTATTTGATTTTTCATTTTTTCTTTGGGGTTAAGTGTTTTAGTATTTGAGGGGCATTAAATAGCTGGGCATAGTGTTTTAGGGCAGCATCAAAGTGTTCTTGTTCATTATTGAAACCTGCTTCCGCCCATTCTTTACATTTAAGTAGACCAAGACGTCTCTTATTATATATTAATCTACAGGGTTTACAGTAACAGTCAACGTCACCTTTTGCTACATTAAGCATATAAAACATTTTAGGTATGTCATCATATGTCACTTCGCATTCAGTACATGTTTTTTTCATTTTCATAATTTTTAATTTCTTATTG
>TARA_R110000822_G_scaffold4388_4_pt1 | contig 13198 bp, 18 predicted proteins | sample TARA_R110000822 | Tara Oceans TARA_R110000822 (sample SAMEA4397666) | marine metagenome | biome: Polar Biome; feature: [SRF] surface water layer (ENVO:00010504); material: water (ENVO:00002006), including particulate matter (ENVO:01000060) such as... | depth 5 m | reverse complement strand
TAATTTTAAAAATTTGATTGATTTGGGTATTAATTTTTCTACATATTGACCCAATCCGTAGTTATTTGTAGGTCTAACTATAACATATGGGATATCATAAGTTCTAGCCCAAGCTTGAATCAACATATCAGCTGATGCTTTAGTAGCTGAGTATGGGTTTGAGGGTTTTAGTATATCAGTTTCAATATGTTCTCCCTGAACAATATCACCATAAACCTCATCAGTACTGAAATGTAAAAGTGTAGGGAGGGTTGAGTTTTCTTGTCTATAGTTTTTAAGCAATTCTAATAAATGGTGTACTCCATTTATATTTGAGTAGATAAAATCATCACTTTTTACAATAGAATTTCCAACATGAGTTTCAGCTGCTGTATTAATTATATAGTCACAATCGTATAAAAACTCAATATCATTGATATCTTTCTCTTCAAATTCAAAATTTTCATAGGTATTAAAAATCTCTAATAGTTTTTTATTAGAAGCATATGTACATTTATCAATCCCTCTAACATACCAACCTTTTTTGAGACATTTTTGGGTTACATATTGTCCTATAAATCCTAAACAACCTGTTATATAAACTACTTTTTTCATTTGTTAAAATATTCTTTTATTTTGTTGCATACATAATCAACATCTTCAAGAGTTATACCATGATGGGCTCCTAGTAAAAAACCATTTTTCATAATATCATCAGAATTTTTAAATTCTTGAAGGTATTCTCTATAAATCGGATGACGAGTTACATTACCCGCAAACGTTACTCTAGTTTGGATATTATTATCCTCTAAAAATGTTAATAAACCTAATCTATCTTCGGTTTGTAAAGGAATAGCTAACCAATTTGGTTTGATACTATCATCAGGCAATGTAATTTCTTTTACTTCTTTAAGGTTTTCAAGGTATCTTTCAAAATTAGCTCTTCTAATACCTTCAAATTTCTTAAATCGTTCTAATTGTACTAACCCAAACGCAGCATTCATTTCCGAGGATTTAAAATTATAACCTAAAACCCCATATAAAAATTTATGATCATAAGGAATACCATCTACTTTATGATTAAACCTATCATCCATAATTTCACTATCATCTCCCATACGACCCCAATCTCTATATTGCAATGCTTTATTATGAAATTTATCGTTATTAAACATTACCATTCCACCTGCTCCACCTGCCGTGATTACATGGGAAGCATAAAAACTAGTCGTTGATATATCGCTATCTTCCGTATGTGTTATAGTGTCGGCTGAATCCTCAATTAATATAATATCTTCTCTGTTGATTCTTTTTAATTCTGATCTTAATAACTTCCAATCTGGTTTATTGCCTATTAAATTAGGCACCATAATAGCTTTAATATCATTAAACATTTCTTCTTCAGGTGATGTCAAAATATCAATTATACTTTTAACTGAAGGAACATATGTAGTTAATTCAACATCCACAAAAACGGGTTTTAGACCCAACTGAATAATAGGGGCTATAGTTGTTGAAAAGGTGCAAGCTGGGGTAATAACTTTACTTCCCTTAGGGAGATCAATACTTGCTAGAGCTAATAAACAAGCAGAAGAACCTGAGTTAACGAATATTCCTAGTTTTTTACCAAATATTTTAGAAATTTTTTCTTCAAATTCTTTAGAGCGAGGTCCAAATCCGGCTAACCAACCATCTCTTAAACAAGCTTCTACGGCTTTTATTTCCTCTTCCCCATAAGCTTCAAATTTGTTGGGGGCATACCATACTTTACCCCGGTGAAATTGGACATTTTTCATATTAAATTATTATTAATGTATAATTCATCACACCCTAAACGTTTTATAAAAGTAAATCCTTTAGGATTTAAAAAATCTAAAAATCTTGAGTCATATTCATTATTTTCTAATGTTATAACTTTAATATTATATTTATTAAAATCAATAGTTTGTAATATTTTTAATTCATTACCTTCAGTATCAATCGATAAAAAATCAATTTCAGTTTGATCTATAATATTTTCAAACAAATCTAATTCTACATCAATATAATTAAAACCTTCTTTAGTACTTTTTAAATTAGAATATATATTTTTTATCCCCTTTTGGGAAAATTCATCTACTAAACCACTTAACATATCAGCACCTTCTGATATTTGAAAGAATTGAGCTGTACCTATTTTATCTGTTATGGCTTTCATTACACATTTACAATGTCTAATAGATTGCAATTGTTTAAATATAATAGGATTAGGTTCAATACACACCCCATCCCACCCTATATCTTCAAAAAATTTAGAATTAGAAAATTCAACTCCATTATGGGCTCCAATATCTACAAAGTAACCATTTGTCTTGTTTTTAAAATAATTTTCATATACTGTTTTATCTTGTTCAAATTGAGAGTAATATTTCATATAAGATTGTTATGTTTAAAAATGTTTACAATTGTATTACTTATATTTTGTTCGTAATGTACATACTCTAAAGCTAATTTCCAATTTTTATCAATTATTTCTTTTTTAGAGTTATAATAATCTTCATTTAAGTTGTTTGATATATAAACTAAATCATCCACATTATTAAATGGTATTATACCTCTTATATCAAAAAAATCTCCTATATTGGAACACCCCCAATAAATGGGAATAGTTTTTAATAAAAAACAATCTAATATCTTTTCAGTAAAATATCCTCTACTTGAAGTATTTTCAACCACAACCCCAAATTGGGAATCTCCAAAAATAAATTCTTTACCTAAACGGGCATCCTCAATATTATTTCTATCTCCATAAGTTTCATAAAACTTAAGAGGAATATTTAATTCATTTTTTCTAAGTGTTACTTGATGTCTTAAAGAATGACCATAAGTTTTAAGTAATTTACCCTGTAAATGAGATAATTTAAATTCTTTATTATGGTTTATATTATATTGATTAGGTTTTAACCAAGTATGACCAAAGGGTTGAAAAATTGCATTATCACAATTATTTAATACTTTATCACTTTGAGTTAAAATAAAATTAAATAAATGTTTATTTTGAATAGTCCAATCATGTAACCCAAAATATTCATTAGGTTCTTGAAATGAAATAATATTGATAGAAGATAATTCTTCTTGAGATTGTGGGGAGCATTCAATAAATAATGAAAAATCTAAATGAGATAAATGTTGAAGTTTTTCTTCAAAAACACTTTTATCAAAATGAGAAGATTTTATTTTCATATTGTGTTATATAACTGATTTTGTTTTTCTTGTTTTTCTATGGTTTTTTCATGGATTAATGCAAATAAAGGATCAGCAGGCAATTCAGATACTGTTTTATAACCTGCAATAATTTCATGTACAGGCCTTTCCCATCGTATTTCTTCTTTATTTTTAAGAATTCGATCTTGATAATCAGGCCAATTTACCCAACCCTTTTCATTTACATTCCATCTCCACTGTTGTATATGTTGTTGAGTAATCCCTTCAACCGTGTTTACTCTAGGAACTCTAAACATTTCTACACTACTATTAGTTTCTAGAATGTCAGGTAATTGATTTATAAATTCTTCAGTTAGCATTTCATCGGCATCTATCTGAAAGATATAATCTCCATTACATTCCTTTTTTAAACTATTTTTTAACTCAGAAAAGTTTTTATTAAATGTGATAGCATAGAAATTAATAGGATTGGAATTATAAAATTCCTCTAAAAAATTTCTCAATTCTTCGGGACCATTATTATCCCAAAATACAACTATTTCATCTTGCTCTCTAGAATGTTTTACTAAAAACTTAAGTAATCGTTTAGTTTCTTCTATTTCATTATAGCAAGTAATTGCATAACTAATTTTCATGTTTTTAACCTTCTTGTTTATCAAATATACCAATAAAATCTAAGGCATCCACGAAATCTTTTTCATTATAGTGGGTAATTGTTGACATATCCATCCTCCACTCATAAAACTCTCCTTTTTTACTAGGAATAGGATATTTTTCTTTTTCCTCTTCTTTTACAGGTACTGCTTTTACTGATGACCATCTCCAATCACTAGCTTTAGTTCCATTAGCAAACACCATTCCTTTAGAGGGTAAATTAATAACAGTAGGCATCCAAACTTTACCTTCATCATCTTCTCCCATTAATTCTTTATACAAATCAGGGAGTGTTTCCATTTGTTGTTCGAAAAATTCTTCTCCTTTTTTCATTAAAGTGTTAGTTTGAAAACCACATCCATAACACATATAATTAGTAATAGATTCATTTACTTCTTGGGCATAACAAGCATCCCCTTCGCATCTCTCACATTTAATCAAATTGTCGTGACTCATAATTAAAATTATTTTGTAACTGCCACTTTTTTCTTAGGCAATTCTATTTTTTTAAGTTTTGGTAATTGTAATTTTACTTGTTTAGGGAACTCAGGAATATTTTTATCAAGATATTCATTTAATTTTTCATCCATTTTATCCCAACTAAAATTAGTTTTAGAAAAATGAGCTTGTCGTTTACCTAATTCAGCATATTTTTTATAATTTTTAAATATATCTTTTAAATAATGTCCAACTTCACCGGGGTTTGGAGTAAACCATTGAGATTCTTTTAAAATCATATCTTTAACTACAGCTGAATCATCTACATTTTTTAATTCTCCATTGATTAAAGAAGTAAATTCTGAGTTGAGGAAATCAATATGCCCACTCCAATTTGTAGCTAATATGGGTTTTTTAGTTAAACTAAATTCAAGTAAAGGACGACCAAAACCTTCACCTTTAGTTAAACTTACCATAGCTTTTACTTTAGGATGGTTATAAATTTCATTCATCTCCACATCACTAAATTCACCATGAAGTAGATAAACATTAGGTAATCTTTGATCACCCATTGTAGCCTTGATTTGAGTAATCTTATCTATAATTTGATCTCTACCCATATATGAAGCTCCGGTAACTGCTGTTTTAAGAATTAATGCAGGAGCATTTTTTACGTTTTTAAATAACTCAAAAAATGCTTTAACTAATAATCCTACATTTTTTCTATCTTCTCCTAAATTACCCTGCATCCAATGTCCTACAAACAAATAGGCAAAAGATTCTTTCATTTGGGGTAAATCAAAATTAGATTTAACAGGTTTGTAAACATCTAAATTAGCTCCTTCAAATAATACTTCAATAGGTTTTTGAATTTTAATCTCGCCAACAGGTTGATTTTGTTCGTTATTTTTAGTATAAATTGAATTTAGGAAGGTTTGTTTGGAATGTTCTGAGGATACGAAATTAATATCCATTCTATTCATTCCCTCAACCCAACTATGGTGAACAATTGTAGTTTCCATCCCCGCAGTCATACCAATATTATATTTCCCTACAGGATTAAATTCATTTGGGACAGTAATCTGCATCCAAACATCAGGTTTTTGGTCTATTTGGGGTTGATTGTAGATGTGGTTGGTTAAAAATCCCCATTCTTCTTCATGATCATTTACAAACCCATGAGGTGTATTACCCCATCGTTGAGGTAAAAGTTTAACGTCGTATTTTTCGGATTTTATGATAGATTTAATAACATCTCGAGAACGAGCTCCATAACCACTGTATGTATCAAATGGAGCTGATATAAAAAAGGTTGATTTTTCCATATAACTGTTTTTTAATAAATTAATTCGTGCATTAGTTTTTCTTCGGGGAGCTCTGTTACATTAATAAATTCATATTTTTCTCTTGGTTTCCAAGTTTCAAATAATGTATTAATATGAGTAATAACTCTATTTCCCATTTCTTTTCCTGTAAATCCTGCTTCATTACCTGTAACCCATTCATATCCTGCTTTACCACATTCTTTCCTTTCTTCAGGACTCATGTTATAAAGTTTCATAATTTGTTCAGCTGCATCTTCAGGTCTACATCTATCATCCCAAATGTAAGGTGTTGGAGGTGAACCTTGTAAAGAACGATTAGTTGGATATACCGGGAAAGCCCACTTACCATGTTTTTTATACCTCCCTGTGTGGTTGGATGGAATATCTTTTGAAGGGGTAAACCATTTACCATCTTCATCTTCAAATCTCATTTGATCTTGCATCCCTCCTGTAACGTTGGCTATAATAGGAGTTCCTGTTACTAAAGCTTCAGTAAGTGAAAGTCCCCATCCTTCATTAGAAGTTAATAAAATTTGAGCATCAGCTAAATTATATATTTTATTTAATTCATGAGGTGATATTTTACTTGTGGAAAAAATTATATTTTTAGAGTCTTTACCAAATAAATAATCCCTAACAGCAATTAAATTAGTACCATGCTCACTAACAGGTTCGGTATGGAGAAGTAAACGACATTTGTCTGCTTTTTCTTTAGGTAATTTATCTAAGAAATATTTAAAAGCTAATAAAGTATCTGGGATTTGTTTTCTTCTAATGTTTCTAGAATTAAAGAATAAAGTAAAATCAACTTCATTTTTACCATAAACTTGATCTTTTAGTTTTTGAAGTTCTTCATTTCCTTTTTCTAAAGGATAGAAAACATTAGTATTAATACCATGAGGGACGTATTCAATAATTTTACCCTTAGTCTTATCACCTAATGCTAATTTATTAATTAAGACGGTTTGTTTTGAAATTCCTAATAAAGCATCACATGATTCATAATAAGGTTTATTGTAAAGAGGAACAGGAAAATCATCCCAAATATTTAAATAAATAATGGGGGTGGTTTTTCTAATTTCATTCTCAATATCAAATAACCAAATAAAATATCTAGGGTCTGTAATTAAAAATATTGCATCTGGTTTTTCTACCCTCATCATATTTCTAATAAGATTTGCATCCCCATAACCATTAATGGGGTAAATAATTACTGAAGCATCATTTATACCAGCGGCTTCATTTGTGCCTTGACTGATATCTAATCTTTTATCCTTATCTGGGTGGTTGATAGCACCACCAATATTTACCCAATTGTAGTGGTGGCAAGTATTAATAATTAACTCCTTGCCTACATTTGCTACACCCGAAGGCATTCTAATATCATCACAGATCAGAAGGATTTTTTTTCTTTGATCGGGTTTTAAATAACCATTTTTCATACTCTAAACTTGATTTAAGATTTTAATTCTAAATTGTTATGATTGTGAATTTCTTTTCTGAATCCATCATCTGTAAGATACAAATGAATTGCTCGTTCGGCAAGTTTTTGGAAAGAAAACTTATGCCTAACACATGCTATTTTAAATTCATCAAATAGTTCACTATCAATTTTTACACTAGTAAGTGATTGTTGCTTATCTGCCATAATCTTTGTTATTTATTTACTTATTTATTGACATACATATATATTATTTTTCTAAAGTCGCAGAACATAAATGAGTTTTATAAAAAGAACAATACGAACAATAATTGTTAATTTTGGGTTGATGATCTTTTTCTGAATAACCCTTTCTTGTGAAAGCCGAATTTAGAAATTCATTTAATTCTTTATCTACTTTGTTTAATTTTACTTTCCCTGAAGCAGGAGTGAAGGTTTGGATTCTAGAAGTAGGGTAATCACTGTTTTCCCATACTTTTCTTTTTACAATAAAAAACTCAATATTAATTCTATCTAAAGGAATATTAAACTGCTCTGAAAAGAATTTTTTGTATAAAATAAGTTGGAATTGTTTAATTTCATCTTTTTTAGTTTTACCATTCCAACCACGTGTAGATGTTTTAATGTCTATAATCTTGAAAGATTCCGTGTTTTCATTGTATAAAACAACGTCTAAATGGCCTTGATATATTACATTAGGATATAGTTTATTAGGCGTTAAAGTTACAGGTACTTCACATCCTACTAAATGCCACCCTCGTTTACTAAAATACATTCCTCTTTTCTTTTTGAAGAAATCCAAGATAGCAATCCCATCTTCATAAAATTCTCTTAATTCTTCTGCTGAGCTGAAGTGGAGGCTGTTGTTTTTCTTATATGCAGCTTGATACTCCCGCATAAATCCACTTTTAAAATGTTCTTCAATATCAATTTCATCAGCCCCTGTAATACTTTTTTCATACATCGTATCCAAATAATGCTGTAGAGTTTCATGGAAAGAAGTACCAAAAACGAAATGAATAGATTGTTCAACTGTTTTATGCCCATCTCTGTAATTTAATGCCCATTTTTTAGGACATTGCTTATACATGGAAAATTGAGAATAAGAAACATTTTTTTGGAAACTATAATCTATATTTATAGGTTCAAAACGTTTAATTTCTTTAATTATAGAAGGGATTTTTTTAGCCAAAACTTATTTTTTCCATTTATCTCTGAGTACTAGCATAGCGATAATTCCATAATTAGAAATATCGATAAAACTATCAATCATAGGTTCATCTTTAACATAATTCTTACCCTGACGTTTGAGCATGTTTTTTAGGCGGTTTATCTTGTCATTACAACGCAACCAAATCCCAGTTAATGAGAGATGTATGTCTTGTTTTTCTTCGAGATTAGACCCTAAAGAAATATTTGATAACCCATAATCCAGCATCTTTCCAGCAAATAATTCATATTGTTCTTTTTGAATTTGTTGAAATTCTTTAGCTAATCCAGGGTATGTTTCTTCAAACTCAATAATAGTGATTTTTTCATACTTTTCTTCTTCTAATTTATAAGCATTGTACTTTGCTTGATCTCTTTCTGTTCCGGTAAAGGCCATAACTTTTTTGTATTATTATATAACTTGTTTTTTAACTAAATACTTTTCAATTGCCTCTAATCTATCATCAGCATCAGCTAATGCTGAAAGTGCTTCATTAGCATTTTTGTAAAAATCATCTGTTGAATGATCTCCAATACCTGCTGGATGGTTTTCTAGTAAGTCTAGGGTTAATAATGCTTTTGATTTTTCAGCAAGGGCTGAGTGGTAAAGCATGTCTCTTAATTTACTCATAATTTAGTTCCTTTTAATAATTTATTGGCTTCTTTTTCATCAAACCCTACTTCACAAAGAATATCTTTAACTCCGGATTTACGTAAAATGTAAATATGCTCATCAGCTTCCCTAAGAGAACATTTAAAATATTCTGCTATGTAGTTAGAAATTTCTTTATAATTTTTTTTATTTTCGTTTTTAATGTACTTAAGCCATAGTTTTTTCTTTGGTATCATTTCTTTATAAATGGTATAGATTTGTTGTTTATTTTGTGGGTTTATCTTTTGAACATAATTTACAAGGTCTATGTAATTTATATTCATAGATAGATATCTATTAACCATATAAGTATTCCAGTTATCCCATGATTCTTCAGAAAAGGATGGGAGGTCAGATTTATATAACATTATTTCATCTAACCACTCAAAAAGATTATTTACTTGTTTTTTCTTCAAACTCTTCTCGTAATTCTTTAGGTAACATTTCTTGAATAATTTCACCTGTTACTACATCATAAAATACAGGGATAGGCATAATAGCATCCTCGGAGGTACCAGCTACAAATTTAGATACTTTACGAAGAATAACTCCTTCAGAAAATACTTTTCCACCTGTAGAAGATAATATAGGTTGAGTATTTTTAAGATCAATGTTTACATTTAGTTCTTGTTGTTGTTTTGCCATGATTTATTTATTTAAGATTAATTAATTTTTGTATTAAACCCATACAGTTTATTTCTTTATCGATTCTAAAATTTGCTTGATAGGAATACTCGTTAATAAGGATTGCCACCATTCCTTCATTATTAGGAGCATGAATTGTAGCATTATCATAAAGATAACGATAAAACTCTTCAAAGTCTTGAATATTTGCATTTGTGATTATTTGTCTAATTTCTCCCCAATTTGGTTTGGATTTGGATAATTCTTTAAGCACTTGAGCCATATAATTAGATGATACAAGTATAGATTTATCAATTATAAGTTTTTGATTTTGGGTTGATAGTTGAATTGTATTAAGACATTTCCGTAAATCTGGGTAGAATTGATTTACAATATTTTTAAGATCATCTCGTTCAAATTGAATATTTTCTTGATCCATTATCCCTGCAAGATGAGTCGCAACATCTGCTTTTGATGGAGGTACAACTTTTAATACTTGACATCTTGATTGTAGAGGATCAATAATACGTTCTACATAATTACAAGTTAAGATAAATCTTGTTGTACGTGAAAAAGTTTCAATTACATTACGGAGTGAAGCTTGAGCCTGAATAGTAAGAAAATCAGCTTCATCTAAAATAACTATTTTAAGTGGTTTAAAACTAGCAGTTGAAGCAAACCCAGATACTTTATCTCTAATAGTTTCAATACCTCTTTCATCTGAGGCATTAATGTAAATAAAATCACACTCGAGATTTTTAACAATAATCTTAGCTAGGGTAGTTTTTCCAGTTCCTGCAGGCCCATAAAATATTAGGTTTTGAATATCATTTTGCCCCAAATATTGTTTGATAGTAGTTTTGATATGATCATTCCCTACATAATTTTCTAGTTTTATAGGTCTGTGTTTTTCTACTAATAATGAGTGATCTTTCATTTATGCTCCTTGTTTCCAATTAAATTCCCCATACAAACTATATTGTTGAGGTTCTTCAGGTAGAATTTCTTCTTCTTGTTGACGTATAACATACAATTTACTATCTAGGGGGGCAAGTCTAAATTCGGCTTTTTGTTGAGTTTTTTGAAACCAAGCCTCTAAAGCTCCCGTAAGTGATTTATGTACTACGTTATCGCCGACAAGCACCCAAGAATCTCCTGGGGCTTGTCTATTTGCGATTAATTCATTGTGTTCTGTAGTTTTTGTCTCCATTAAAACATCCCATTCATCATTGAACTAGTATCTTCTGTTTTATCCTCAACATCATCTACTATAACACATTCTGTAAGTAATACGGTCCCTGCAACAGAAGCAGCATTTTCAAGAGCTATACGAGTTACTTTAGTAGGATCAATAATTCCTTCTTTTTTCATATTAACCACTTTTTCAGTCTTAATATTATAACCATCCCATCTACCACAATTATAAACATTCATTTCCCATTGAATAGAAGTTGAATCGTCAACACCAGCATTTTTTAGAATTTGAGAGAAAGGTTTACTACAAGCCTCAAATACAATTTTTTCTCCAATACTATTTTTAGGATTAAGACATTGTTTAGCTTTAACTAATGATGCACCTCCACCAGGTATAATGCCTTCTTCAATAGCTGCTTTAGTAGCATGTAAAGCGTCATCAACTCTATCCTTCTTTTCTTTCATTTCAGCCTCGGTATTACCTCCTACATGGATAATAGATACTCCACCCACAAATTTAGCTAAACGTTCTTGAAGTTTTTCAATTTCAAAAGAAGATTGTGCTTTATCAATTTGAGATTCTAATTCACCAACTCTATTATTAATAGCTTCTGCATCTCCCTTCCCATCAATAATAGTAGTTTCATCTTTAGTTATAGTCGCTAGACGAGCTTCACCTAACCAATCCCAACTAAATTTCTCAAGTTTCATCCCCTTTTTATCATCAAAAACCTGACCTCCTGTAGTAATAGCAATGTCTTCCATTACGAGTTTTCTTCTATCACCAAAATCAGGAGCTTTAACAGCACAAACATTTAGGGTTCCTCTAATTTTATTAACAATAAGAGTAGCAAGAGCTTCACCTTCAATATCCTCAGCAATAATAAGTAAAGGTCTATTAGTACTTGAAATGCTATCTAAAACCGGAAGTAATTCTTTTACTTGAGTAAATCTATTATTAGCTATTAAAATCCATGGATTTTCAAGAGTACAAGTCATTGTGTTGTTATTAGTAACAAAATAATGTGACTTATAACCCCTATCAAACTGCATTCCTTCTACAGTTTCAAGATAAGTTTCACCTGATTTAGATTCTTCAATGTGAACAATTCCTTCTCTGCCTACTTTTTCCATAGCCGTAGCAATTAGTTTTCCTACTTCTTTATCATTATTTGCTGAAATAGAAGCAATTTGTTCAAGCTGTCCTTCAGAACTGATTTCCTCACTTAATTCTTCTTTAAGGAAGTTTACTACTTTTTTAACAGCACCATCAATACTTCTTTTAATTTCAACGGCATTAGCTCCATTATTAAGATAACTTAATCCTGTTTTAATCATTTCTCGAGCTAGAAGAGTGGAGGTAGTCGTTCCATCACCTGCTATATCAGCTGTTTTAATAGCAGCTTGCTTTACCATTTGCACTCCTGCTTCTTCTACAGCATCTTTTAAAGAAATAGATTTTGCTACTGTAACACCATCTTTTGTTGATTGGGGGATGCCGTTTTGTTGTGAAATAATTACGTTTCTTCCATTAGGTCCTAGTGTAGCTACAACAGCATCTGCTAATTTATCAATACCTTGTACAAGTTTTGTTCTTGCTTCGGGTCCAAATTTTATAATTTTACTCATTTTCGTTATATTTAATTTTACTTAGTACTTGATTTTCAGGGCCAATCCAATATTCTTCATCCCCATATTCGAATTTAGTAAAACCCATAGAAGGTAAGATTACAATATCTCCTTCTTTAAGTTGGGTTTCTATAAATCCTACTCCTGGGATGTTGTGGCCGGGGCCTACTCCTATTACTTCTCCTTTCTTGGAGGATTCTTTACCTGTATCAGGTACGATAATTGATCCATATTTGGATTCTGTTTGCTCGATAGGTTTTACTATCACAGCATTATACATAGGTTCTAGTTTCATAGATTAAAATGATTGATTAAACGGTCTTGTAATTCTCTATATTCTGTAAGATAATTTTGAAGGGATTCAAAATTGTGACCTTTTATTTGATCTTTAACCATTGCATTAATACAATTCCCTAAATTTTGATAAAACCCTAGCTTTGATTCATAAGAACCACCTTCTTGAGTAGGAATAAGTTTACACAAAGCATAATTATAATCATCCATTTGGATGTAATAAGGTTCTAGGATTGGGTCCTTAATATAGGTTAAAGTAGTAGATCCTTTTTGTCTTCCGGCCATAATATAACTGTTTTTGTTTTAAATATATAACGTGAATATACGAAAAAATATTCGGGTATCCTAATTAAATCAAACCTAAGGGCGCGTTTAGGTTACTTAATTTTAATTGATTTGGGTTTTGCTTCTTTAGTAAGTGGTAATGTGATTTTTAATAATCCATTTTCCATTTCAGCATCTACCTTTAAAAGATCAAACTTAGAGGCAATCTTATACCCTAAATTGAATGATTTTCTACTTAAACCATGATAGATGTAACCTGATAAATCAGGA
>TARA_R110000822_G_scaffold90073_6_pt1 | contig 13243 bp, 11 predicted proteins | sample TARA_R110000822 | Tara Oceans TARA_R110000822 (sample SAMEA4397666) | marine metagenome | biome: Polar Biome; feature: [SRF] surface water layer (ENVO:00010504); material: water (ENVO:00002006), including particulate matter (ENVO:01000060) such as... | depth 5 m | reverse complement strand
ATTAACATGTGGTAGCTTGATTGCAATCCCCATGCGCTTGGCCTCGATAAGGTACTCCGTACGAACGTCCTTATCCTTTTCGTTCTTGAGGATAGAGTAGATAAACTCTAGTGGGTAGTATGTCTTTAGCCATGCCGTCCAGTAAGATAGAGTAGAGTATGCTACAGCGTGAGACTTGTTGAAGGAATACCCTGCGTGGGCTTCAAAGTCAGTCCACAGGTCTTCTGCAAGGTTTGGAGATATAAACTGGGAAGCACCCTTGACGAACTTATCCCTAAACTGGTCAAACTCTTTTGCATCCTTCTTCTTACCAATGATCTTACGAACCTTGTCCGCCTCAACCATAGACATACCGCCAAGCTCAACACAGGCCTGCATGACCTGCTCCTGGTATAGAATACATCCATACGTCTCTGCAGTAAAGGCCTTCATTACTTGGTGGTGATAAGCAATGTTCTGCTTACCGTGCTTACGTGCAATGTAGTCCTTACCAATAGTGTTAGCTGCACCTGGTCGTACAAGAGCGTTAGATGCTGCTAGCTCTGAAAAATTCTTTACACCCATCTTTACCAGTAGGTTTGTATACGGGGCAGCTTCACACTGGAAGACACCCTTTGTGTAACCCTCAGAAAGCATTTGGTATACCTTTGAATCATCCATATCAGTCTTTAGCAGGTCTAGATCTATGCCATGGCGCTCCTTGATAATCGTTAGAGTATCTTTAAGAACGCTAAGAGTCTTGAGGCCTAGAGCATCAATCTTAATTAGACCAATACGCTCTGCCTCTCCCATGTCTACCGCTACAACTGGAATTCTTTCCTTGCTGCCTGGAGATGCCCTAGTCTCTAATGGAGCAAACTTAAAGATTGGCTGCTTAGATGTTACAACTCCTGCAGCGTGGATGCCAGTGCCACGAATGCGGCCACGTAGCTGTTCTCCATAGATCTCGATTTCTGGATACTTCTCTCGGAACCAAGCTGCCTGCTTTGACCTGCAGTAGTCTTCCCATGTGTCAATAACTTTTAGTACCTTGTTGACATCTGTAAGCGGTATATGAAGTACCCTGGCAATGTCTCTAACGACTCCCTTGCCCTTGAACTCTAAGAATGTGGCAATAGAAGCAACGTGCTTGTACTGTCTTACAAGGTAGTCCTTGACCTCTTCACGACGGGTATCCTGGATGTCAGTATCGATGTCAGGGAAGTCGTCTCGGTCTGGGTTAATAAAACGGAAGAACAGTAGTCCGTGTACGATAGGGTCAATGTCTGTAATGCCCAAGGCATAGCAGAGTAACGATCCAGCTGCAGAGCCACGGCCTGGACCTACCATGATTCCCTCTTTCTTTGCCCAATGAATCATTGAGCGTACAACAAGGAAGTATGGTCCAAAGTTCTTGTTCTTAATGACTACAAGCTCTTCGTCTAGTCTTGCTAGGTATTCGTCTGTGTGAACTCCACGATCCTTTAGACCTTGAATGGCAAGGTCTAGCAATTCTCCGTCAGGGTCCTGGTACTGCACTGGAAGAAGATCCAGGTGGTCCTGTATTTGGTAGTCTTCAACCTTATCGGATATCTCCAAGGTAGACCGATACATGTCTTCTCTGTCGATGCCTTGAGCTTTCATCGCATCATGCATCTCTTGGTCAGAGAGTAGGTGTATGTCAAACTTGGTAAAGGTGATTTGTCTTTCACCGTAAAGGTAATCTAGTCTGTCCAAAAGGTTTTCGTGTTTCTTGGACTTCTCGTAAGTAGAGTCTTTCTGTACCTTGTTGGAATAACTGTTAAGGATTAGCTTTAGCTCCTGGATTTCTTTCTGTCCAGTGTGAGCGTGGTGGCAGTCTGGAGTTACAACTGGTGTTACCCCGAACTCGTCAGCAAGGGCAAGCAACTGCTTGTTTACCTCTGCTGGGTTGTGTGGCATGATCTCAATGTAATAGTCTTTGCCAAATACTCGCTTGTGCCACTCGATGATACGCTTGGCTTCTGCAAGCTCGTCTGCTTCGATGGCTTTTGCTAGGGCTCCAGAGAGGCACCCAGAAAGGACAATTAGTCCCTCTGAGTACATCTCTAGAACCTCGTAGTCAAAGCGTGGCTTCTTGAAGAATCCTTCAGTCCACGCAATCTCGTTGAGCTTGTTTAGGTTTTCTAGTCCTACCTTATTCTTGGCAAGTACAATGACGTGGTTGTAGACTAAGTCAAGTAGGCCGTCGCGTACGTCTGTAGCACGTTGGTCCTTCCTATCATTAGTTATATAACCTTCGATGCCTAGGATTGGCTTAATGCCCTTTTCATTAGCAAGACGGGCAAACTCTCTGTGACCAGAAAGAGAACCGTGATCTGTAATTGCAAGGGCTGTCATGCCCAATTCCTCGGCGCGAGTCAAGTACTCCTCTGGTGTGGCAATGCCATCAAACAGGGAATAGTGTGTGTGGACGTGAAGACCGTTATAGCTCAACGGGGGCCTCTACCAGTCGATGTTGGTAGAGGTTACGGATGGTGCATCAAACCCAAGATAGAATGCCTCTTGCTCTGGATACGGAACCTCGCGTACAACCTTCTCTAGGTTTGCAGCATCAAGTTCTCCCCAAGCAAATGGCTCTGAGTCGGGACCTGTTGGAATAAGAGTGTAGTTGGTTTCTGTTCCAACTCCATTCCTCTTTAGCTTCCAGGTAAGGTTAGAAATGCTTCCAGTCTCTAGTGCATACTCACGAATGGTATTGAAAGCTGATTGCTTGCTAACACCCTGTGACCATACAGCTACATATGGATCCTCAGTTCCGTCATCTACTAGCACGTTGCAGTAGAAGCGAAGCTTAGAGCGCCATCCAGCTTTTGGCTCTTTGCGAGACATTTCACACGCATAGCAGCGACCCTCAGATTCCTGAGTACATGCTGCTTTACGCTTATAGTCTTTTGGATTTGTGTGCTCTGCGATAACTACGGAAAGACCTCGGTCATCCGCGTAGTGTGCTGAATCAGAATCCAGCTCTTCAACAAAGCGGATCTTTGCTGCCTGTCCGTCAACCAGCTTGGCCCAGCGTACCTTTGGACCGTTGCTTTCGTATTTTGGCTTATCGAGTAGTGCTCCGATATCTTTTAGCCCTTTGATTACGCTCATGTTTTTCTCCTGTTTTGTTTGGTTGTTTATTGTAGCATGCTGGCAATAGTGTTGTCAAATGAAAGGTCTAGCTTTTTAATCTCTTCATCTGGCATGTCTCCAACATCTTTGTACTTGCTATTCAGTTGTATTGCAGAGACACGAGAGGTAAGTTTCTTTGCGATTCTTTCCTTCATGCTGCTGCCTGCTTCATCATTATCCGCAACAACAATGATACTGTTGAAGTATTTTTGAAGAAGTTCTATTTGTGCGTTGGATACGTTAGATCCAAGAGTGGCTACCGCTGGTAGTCCGCACTGATGTAGCCTTATAGCATCAAATGATGACTCGACTACAAAAACTTTACTTGAGCTCTTAACTCTATGGATGTTGAACAGGGTCTTGCCCTTAGGTAATCCTGGGGTATTCTTAAAATCTTTACCCTCGATCGAACGACCAACGAAGCCCAGGGGCATACCATCTGGAGCCTGAACTGGTACTGTGACCATGTCCTGCTTCTCGGAGTAGCCCAACTTAAACAATTGCATTGTCTCTTCTGAGATGTGTCTTCCAGCGAAGTATTGCTTAGCCCTGTCTGAGGATAGTGCAGCTTCCGACAATCTATTTATAACATCCATGGAGTACTCTACATACTTTGGCTTCTCTACAAGTTTTTTCTCCAGGTCTCTGGATAGATCAGAGGCGACCTCTTTACTCTTTATGAACCTGATAGACTCAAAGTAAGTCCTGCCAGAAACATGCATTACTAGCTCTATAAGGTTTGCCACGTGGTGACATGCGAAGCAAAAGAAGGTTCCCTTTTCTTTGTCAACTTCTCCTGCAGGAGTTCGGTTGTTTGGGTGAAACGGGCAGTACAAAATATAGTCAGAGTCTATCTCGGACTGTATTGTTAGCCCTGCACCCGTGATGACTCTTTGGATTTGCTCGTCGGAGTATGATGCACTACCAGCGTGCCGTCTAGTCCTAGTATCCATTCGCTCTGTCTCTTTCCAACATAGATTCCGTATAGTGATAGCTTGAAGTCAAAACTCTGTGTGTTCTCATTATAGCTTATTGTGAAGTCTGGGTCAATATCTAATCTTGGAACATACCCAGAGATTCTTAGTTCTGTTATAAGTATTCTTGTATATTCTAACTTGAATCTTGGTAACGAAGACTCATCGTAAATAGTTCCGTCAAGGTCGAACCGCTTGATCGGCTTGTGGTGCAAGTTTCCTGACATACATATATTATACTAGTTATCTGCAAAATCTCTGTATTTATAGTAGCCTTTATCAAAATCGGCTTGAATAAGGAATTCACCCATAAATCCATTACGGTTCTTTCTAAACACACACTCAATGACATCTGAGTTAGGTCCTCGTCCTAGAGCTAGTACCCAGTCGGCGTCGTAGGCGATCTGACGGCTCCAGGCAGTCTGGCCTAGTGTTGGGACCGTATCTAGCTTGTTGACGTCGTCAGGGGTCGCTGAGGAGATAGCTATGATAGGTACCTCTTCTGAGATAGCCATAAGTTTCAGCTCGCGAGAAAGATTCTTCATCCTGACAGTCTCGTTCTCTGACTTCTGGTTTGGAGACATCAGCTGCAAGTAGTCTACAATAATGAAGTCTGGCTTGTACTGATCAATCTTTCCTCTTAGTACTGCTGGAGTTACTTCTCCGCCAGAGTCGTTTGAGATAATGTGAAATTCTGGTTTGCCAGTAACCTTGTCCTTGTGCCAGGCTTTTAGATCGTCGATGTCTACCTGTCCAGAGCTTAGCTTTCTGTGTGAGAATAAGCCTTCACCCATGATAGTAAATACGCGGTTACGAACTTCCGTCTCTGACATCTCCAAGCTAATTACCATGGGGGATTTTCCCTGCTTCCATGCTTGAACTGCAAAGTATAGGGATAGCCATGACTTACCAATACCTGGATAGGCTAGGAATACCCCAAGCTGTCCTGGCATAATGCCTGCAGGTAGGTAGTCATCAAACCCTGGCATGCCAGTCTTGATTCCAGTAGAGCCTAGCTCTGCCTGTAACTTTGCGTTCTCGTAATATGCAATTGCTGACTCAAGGTCTGTTACATCAATGTCTCGGATGACAGCAGAGTTTTTCTTTAGCTCAGAGGTTCCAGATATTAGTAGGTCTAGGGCCTCCTTGCTCTTGTCTCCTTGTACTTCAACAGCAGCCGAACGAAGCAATTCTTTTAGCTTGTTATTAGTGTACTCGGCCTGTAGCTCATCGAGGTGGTGCTTAGTTGCTCCCACACCCTTAACTGGTGTAAAGTCTCTAAACTTATCAACGACAAGTTCTACTGGTGGTACAGAGCTATTGGTCTCTGTGTAGTTACGAATGAACTCCCAGATGTCCTTGTGTGTAGTTAGTATTCTATCTACGTTAGCTTGCATCAGTACGTGTGCCTGCTTATCCGCAAGTACCGCCGATATTAGTTTGTCCTCTGTATTACTCACTTAGCCACTTCTTCGCTTTCTGCCTACGCTCTTCGCGTTCCAGGAGGTCTCTCTGGTATTGGTTTCGTTTGTCTATGATATCCTGAGCATAGTTTGCAAAATATTTCCATGCAGGATTATGGGCTACTTCAAAATAGTATTCTAGCAGGTCATAGCAGTATTGTAAAGTGTATGACTCAATTAGAGCATCTGCTGCCCATTGCTCTACGTTTAAATTTACCTGAGGCTTTTCCTCATAGCGTGCAGTGTGTAGCTTACTGTAGCGGCTGAGCAAGGAAAACCTCTCCTTGCGATCAGCCATTACTTATCTTCTAGCTCGGAGGTGGCTTCTTTTACTTTTTCAGCAAGCTTCTCTTCTACAAACCCATATACTCTATCGAATGCTTCGCTTGTATTTTCAGACTCTCTTTTGTTGTCTGTAATACTTATGTCGATACGGAGCGATTGAAAGTTTCCTAGGTTGAGGGTATAGCCTAAGCCTACCGCTACCTTTGTCTCTTCGTTATTCATACCCGTTCTCTCTCTTAAATTGATTCAGACCAAATTGGAATGAATCTCCCATCTTCTGTTCTTGTATAAGTCAGTATACCATCACCCATACGTCTTGTCAACTCCTGTTTCGTAGGAGTAATATCATTGGTTATAAGGTTATCTTTTCTTGGTCTACCAATGTGGTAGGAAGCTAGTATATCACGAATCTCATGTACTTGTGTCTCAGAATAATAACTTCTTACTTGCCATCCTGTGGCACCGCCCTTTTGAGATCCTGTGGCTGGTGGTATGACTCCTCTCTTAACCAGGCTTGGCATGTACTTCTTATGCCTGTTAATAAGTTCGGCTGTCTGCCCTACAGTAAAAGCCTTTTTGCGATTCTTCTTAAAGTCACTAATAAGACAACTTTCGATCTGGTCTTTTACTATGTTGAACACGGACATAATACCATTTGATTTATTGTAGTGGTGTGTACGAACCAGATCCCCATTAAGAAACCAGACATTCTTTGCTGCCCGTATTACGGGGTGAGCATTGTAGCCCTCGTTCTCGATGCTACCCTTGCGAATGGACATTGTTTTAGTTAGGGACACCTAGAGCCAAAATATTTACCCTAACGGCTAGATTACCAGAGCTGTTGAATGTTACAATCCCGTCTACACGGTTTGTGGTAGTACTAGTAATGATTACAGATATGTCCTGCCCTGCAGAAGTTCCGTCAATGATAACTGGTGTCGCTGTCACGATTGGGGCGTACTTGTACTCACCCTTAAAGGAGTATGAGAATGACTTGGAGGTACCAGGAGTTACCTGAGTTTGAGTTGAGTAGATATCGACAAATGCTGCTACAGCCTTGGTCTCAGTCATAAGCATATTCTGTATGCCTTCAGAGGTCTCTACTGATGTGTACTTGTATGTGGCAGACGAGGTCTGCTGGGTTAGCTCATTAATCGCATCCACTATCTGATAAATATAGGATACGTCTAGAGGCTGTCCTCTAGTTGGAATTGGAATTCTAGCCATAGTAATTAATTATATCACAGAGTGACGGTCAGTTGTTCGTATAATTTATGAGCTGCTAATTCTTTTGGTGGGTTTATCTCTGCATATATTCTTAGAGAATATCCGACTGCCCCTGGCGGAACCATTATAGTTGTAGAATTTGTCCTTGATGTCTGCTTATATTCCCAAGAAGTATCGTCCCAATTAATCCAAACATCGTACCCTTGAACATTGCCGTATCCATTTGACACTGGATCCCAAGAGATCACGATAGAGCTTCCCAGTGTCGCATTACTCAATTCTCCAGATACGTAAGTGTAATCTGGCGCTATTGAATATACGGGAGACCACTGAGAGTACCTGTTCTTGTCTGCAGAGATCATCCTATAACGAAGAAGGTAGGTCCCAGTCTCTCCATTTATTGCAGGAAGAGATGCGTTGGGTATTTTAACTTTTTTAATATCTGCCATTAGGCAACCCCTACGGCGAACCTAAACTCTATATAGTTAGATGTGTTTTCATACTTTACGATAGGTAGACCAGAAGTTGACTGAATCCTTGAGTACCCTGTCATACCGTATAGTGGATTTAGGGAAGAAACGTTTTCAAGCCTTAGTGCATCTAGAGCAATGAAGAACTCTGAGCTTGGAGCATCCTCGTAGTATACGCAAGCAGAAACTTTGACGACTGTCATTCCTGGCCAGGTAAATCCAGAGCTTCTAACTAGGTCCTCTAGCTTTGTAGAAACTACGACATACCTATCGTTGGTAAAGTCCTGCTTTTGTGTGTTTGGGTCCACGGAGGATATGTCATCGACAATGATCTCTGCTCTGGCTGACTCTCTTATGTCCGTGTCTGATGATGCAAATTCTACTAGGATTCTTGCAGACTGTGGTACTGGCAGTGTTCCAGATGAAGCAACCTTGTTCATTACAGAGAAAGCAACCCTTAGCTCATCTTTAGGAGAGTTCTTCTGTAGTGCTAAGTTTGCTCCGTCAATGTGTATGTGAGATCCAGTATCCGTTAGGTTGGTGCCGTCCCAAGCAAGGTCCGATGAGTCTCCTTGCATAAGAATAGAACTGTTTAGGAACCTAGGAATTTCATAGCGCTCTACTCTTGCCGAACTTGTAAATGCCTTGTTGTCTGCGTCTGTCAGGAATGCGCCATCTGTTTTGACAATGTCGTAAGGGGCACTATCATCTCCAACGGTAATTGGGTATGCTGTCAGTGGGTTAGCCAAGAGGCCTACGTGGTATTCCCAGTTCTCTGTATCGCTAAAGGAGTACAGGAGCTTACTGTCTGTTGATCCCGCTGCTGGATTAGTTCCCTCTGAGAACACACCTACCTCTGAGATCTCGTACCTGCTCTGGGTTGGTAGCTCGGCAGTTAAGACTATCTTGCTAGAGCCGCTCTCAGTTACGTATCCTCTAGAGGTAATTGGAACCCTGAACATCTCAAAATCTAGGTTATCCTTCTCCAAGAACTCAGCCTTCTGTTCTACTGTAGCGCTTACAGATAGCGGCCTTGGGCCACAGCCCACTGCAATATAAGATGCGTAGGCTGGTGCTTGACCAATCAGGTACTTGGCAAGTATGGCTTTTCCATTATTAGTAATCATATTTCATTCCTAGTATATTGTATCATTAAACAGCGTCGTATCTGTTATAATCTGAACATCAACTTGCTCATCATCTTTAACGTTTATTAGATTAATTACAAGGTCCCCAGTTATTGCATCAATGACTACTGGTGGTGCTACCTCGAATGGGGGAGTTCTGGCTTCTAGAAGTATAGTGAATAGCTTAAAGATCTTTTCTGATGAGTCCGATCTAGGCAGCATGTTCATTGGGTTGTGTCTAAGTGCTACTGCCTTGATGTTTGATATTGGATTATACAAAATGTTCTGGCCATTAAGAGTATCTGTTCTACCAATGTTAATTAACTCCTGGCCACCAATATTTTCAAATATCAGATTGGTCATTAGCTCAATTGGCAGAGCTTCGCTGTCTAGCATTATGTCTGCTGTAGCGGGCTTCACATACTTAATGGAGGTTACAGAAAAGTCGTTAGGATTTATGGCTGGATAGTTGGGAGTGACATTAGACATCTGGGACCTCGCTTAGGTATATGGTATTTAGTGTATCTCCACTAGTGCTTCTAGAGTGATCTATTGCGTATACCGTGAATTGCTTCAGGTCTGATGTTATCATGTCAGAGCCGTCCTGGTTCTTGGCATAAATGGATACTACGTCTCCCAGCTGAATAAGTGGGTTATTAAGTATAGTTACGGACATTGCAAGCCTTGGCTTAGTCGTCCTTGCAGATAGCCAAGCCATCAAGTCTCTTGCCGCGTCATCGGACTGGACATAGGTTGCGTCCAGAGAGAACTCTTGCTTACCATAGGTCATCCTGCTGTTCTTAATATCCTGGTACATCTTCTTTGCAACTAGGGCAGAAGACACAAGGTCGTCTGGTACGAAGTCTATATTGGAAAGATTGCTTGTCTTATTAAAGTATGAGTCCATGGTGAGTTCTTTTTGACCAGACTGAGTAAAGGTTATACCCTGGATTCTTAGGTGGTTTCCACTGGTCTCGTCAAGCACTAGCGCTGTGTCTGTGGCATTAAATACCAAGAACTCTGCTCCGTAGGCCCCTGCCCTAAATCCAGAAACAACATATCCCTGCAGCTTATTGAAGGTGGGTGACATCTTTGCATATAGTGCTGGGTAGGCCTTGTCGTACTTTATGTCAAAGTGAGCTGCCTCCCTCATGATAGTTCCGAACTCCTCATAGAATATATTAAACTTAGTTCCTGAAACCGATATTCCAGATAGATACGTGGCTTGAACCACACCAGAGATAGAATATTTCCTAAATGCATCCGAGGCTGTCAGGCTTGAGGATGAGAAGACTGTGCTAATAGGTGCATCTACCTTAGAGGATGGGTTTTCGCTATAGTTGTTAGAGATAGCGTAGACATGCTCAAACATACACTTGGATGATCCTCTTACGAAGACAGCCATGCTTTGGTGTATTGGTAGCGGTCTTGGGTCATCTACCGTCGCTACCTGAGAGCCATTGAGGTATAGGTAGAACCTTCTGTAAGATGCAAAGTCTTCATACTCTACCCCAAGGTCATATACAGTTGTGGCATCCTCTGCTATGATCCTGGATTGACCAGTGAAGCGACCATCATCGACTAAGACGTTTGAAATTCCCTTCCACAAGACTTCTGTAGAAGCAAACGGTGCGTCAGAGCCCAGGGACTGTGACTGAGCCCATGCATCATCTGCGTAAACGGAGCTTCCATTTGCAGCAATAGATAGGTCCGAGAAGGAGCCGACCTTGTAGAATACTAGGTTGTACAAGTCTGTGGTATCAAACTGATCAATGTTTGAGTCGGATAGTGCGGCCATCTCGAAGTAATACCCCTGGTTTGTAGTAGGATTTAGCAGCACAGCTAGTCCTCCAGATCCGCCAGACACCGAGGAGTTCTGGTTTGCGGTAGAGTTGTTTACAGTGAAGTAGGTCATAGAGCCTGCAGGAGCTTGTCCATAGCTTTCTCCGCTGTCAAGCTTGCCTATGACTCTTAGTCGCGTTCCAAAGCTAGTCATTTTAGATTCTGACCCGCTAAGATCTTTGTGGACATATGTTACGAAGTTCTTTAGTGCTGGACCATTGCTTACAGATGATGTGGTTTTAGGATAAGCAATATAGTCTGTTGCGTTTCCAGAGCCCTCGAGGACAAGTGCCGAGGCTTGTAGGGTGTCTGGAGAATAAGTGTTGCCATCTAGCTCAGAGGAGTACTGGCTTCCAAGGAAGTTTTTTATCTTTCCAGATCTAGAGGACCTGTTCGCATAAGAGTCTACCTTTCCTGCAGTACTAGATAGTAGCAAGTCTGTAGACGGCCAGGAAAGCTCTTGGGTCTTGGCGTCAAATGGGCTTTGGTGAACCATGCCTCCGACTGCAGAGGATCCCATCCAGTACTCGCTTACACCAGCAGAGTGATATTCTACAGTTGTTGAAAATTGTCCGCGACCGTGCTTGGCTACAGGACCATCTTTAAGAGAAACAATATCATTAAAGGTTTCGTAATTTGGTTCTGTAAAAATTCTAACTCTACCAGTTGGGTATATCTTACCATTGAACGTTAGCTTAGAGAAGTACTCTTGGTATTGTTCAACGCTCGTTATCCATACAGTGGCGTTTGAGGTAGCATTTATCCCAGACACTCCAGTTGGTACACTATACTCTACGGCATCAAACTTTATGATTTCTCCGTTAGCATAGAAGTATCCGCTATACCTAGGTATCCAGTAAATTGCTTCTCCGATATCAATCACATTATTTATTACGATACCGTTTGAAACAGAGGGAACTTCTGCATTCAGGTCTGAGTTAAGTGGCATTGCCGACAGTACGTAGCCAGACTGAGATGTTAGCTCTTCGTTTATTGACTTTGTGCTGTAGTCTGCAGGCACTTCCCACAATAGGGCTGGCTTGTATATCCACTTCTTGTCTTTGTCAAGCACGTAGGCCTGCTTCAGGCTACCGTAAGTCTTTTGAATATAGTTTGTGGAATAGTTTATTACTCCAGAGTTATAGACCTTCATGTCCTCGGATAGTACTGAGACTATGTTTTCAGAATACCCAGAAGACTGATCCTTAGTTCCGTAAAGAACGGTGTCGGTAGACCTCTCGTTTAATTCTGGTAGAGCATACCCCTTAGACATGCATATAAAGTTATTGTATTCGTCAAAGAACATCGCTGTCTGAGTAGAGATGGCTAGCTGCTCCAGGATCTCAGAGACCATCTTTCCTGGTGGAACGTAGAAGAAGGGAATGATTGGGTCTGATTCATTTGGCATTCTCCTAAAGCTATAATTAGAAAAGCCTATTGAGTCAAGCAGCATGGACACGGCGTAAGACAAAGATACGTTCTGCAGCACTACCTGTGGAGCTTCTATTGACTCTAGATAAAAGAATAAGTCTCTTAGCGTTAGGATTATTGTCCTGTCTCCAGAGTTGATTGTTGGGAAGCCATCGGCGTACATTGTTTTAATTGGAACATGGTAGTCTACTGAGTCAACGTCGAAGATAGACTCGTAGAATCTAAGCTTTAGGTTTTTGTTTATATACTTTCCAATAATGCTAGACAAGTTATCTTTACTAAAAGCCTTCTCTGAATCAAACAGAGATACTGATCCAGTTGCAGCAAGAAGCTGTCCTACTGGAAGACCGCTTACTCCGAGGTCTGACATGGTCTTCATAATCTCGTAGGACTGAATCATATCGGATACGTCAGCGACAAGCCTAGGGGACAGCTCTATTAGGTCAAGGGTTGAGTTAAGCCTGTTCATGGTAGTTGCCACTACCCTTAGACCGCTAACAAACTTTACTTCTCGAAACTCGGTTTGACCAAAGTTTCCCTCAAAGAGTTCTGGCTTTGTAATCTGTCTAACAAAGTTCTGGTAATTTACATCATCGCTCTCAATGAGCTGCCATCCATACTCTGCTACAACCTGAGTGTAACCTATACCATCTGAAACATATAGCGTGCCTATGTCTGCCTCATCAGTCTTTACCAAAAAGGCAGAGCCCTTTGTGGCATTTGTTGGCAAAGAGAATACTGAGGAGGCCACTCCTATGTACTTAAAGTTTGGTCTAATTTCATCTGGAAGTATAATCCCGTAGCCTACTTCAACGTGGCCATCGGATCCGATTATGGGTGAACCGTCTGATCTTGTAGAAAATCTATCAAAGCTGATTGCATCTATCCAGTTGTTGTCTGCATCCAGGTATTGGATCTTCCACTTCCTCGGAGTTGTCTGGTTTTCGTAACCGTATAGTGGGTCGTCCTCTGAGCCATACTGTCCAGAGAATGGTCCTCTATTAACAGAGCCAACATTCGTTTGCATCTTTACTGTAATCCTATTAGCAGGAACCTGCTCCTTATAAATTACAAATGGAGAAGCGTCATCAATGTAGTACTGTCCATTAAGAGTCTCTAGGCTTACCCCATACTCTCTTTCGGACCCTTGGTCATCTGCCTCTGTTCTATAAGATGTCCAGTACTTAAACTTATCTTCTTTGTCTGGCATGTAATACCTTGGCCTACTGGCCATGTCTTTGTTAGCTTCATTGGTATAGTTATTGTTAATTCCTAGACGAAGCTTG
>TARA_R110000822_G_scaffold66313_5_pt1 | contig 13375 bp, 11 predicted proteins | sample TARA_R110000822 | Tara Oceans TARA_R110000822 (sample SAMEA4397666) | marine metagenome | biome: Polar Biome; feature: [SRF] surface water layer (ENVO:00010504); material: water (ENVO:00002006), including particulate matter (ENVO:01000060) such as... | depth 5 m | reverse complement strand
ACACCATTCCTCTATGATAATTATACTATTTCCATTCTACCCGTTTTTGAAATTGATTGCTTTTGAATTTTTGTTGAATTTTTCATAATTGTTTTGTTTTAAAAGTTTTGCCCCGTAGGGCGTTTTTTATGATTTTGTAATTAATAATATTCTATTATTTCTGTATGATACCCATACGTGATTAGAACCTTTCCCGTACTTTAACAATGAGTTTGTAGGTAAAGCCGATTTACGGGAGGTCACTTTCCCGTACTTTAACAATGAGTTTGTAGGTAAAGCAAGATCAATTAAATTAATTAATCTAAGTAAAGAATTATTACTTTCTTTCGTACAATCAACTATACGCATAAGGTTTGCCATTTCGTCAAGGTCATTTAAAGAATTTTCGATTTCAATTTTCATAATTTCTAATTTTTTTATAAAGCATTAGCTTGGAGAGTTTATTTAGTAAAGGAACTAGGACTCGAACCTAGACTGTTAGTACCAAAAACTAAAGTGCTACCATTACACCATTCCTCTATGATAATTATACTATTTCCATTCTACCCGTTGAACTTCTAGTTTTCATATAAGTACAACCACTATCAGCAGTTGCCATATCAAGAATTGAAAACATACCTAAATCATTTTCTTCCATTAAGTCTTCATTAGCATATCCACTATAATATTTAATATCATCATCATCGTACAGTTCAAAAAATACAGTAAGATTTTTCGATTTAGCTTCTGCCTTTTCTTCCTTAGAAGCCTTGTAGTTGTCTAAAAAGTTGTTTAAAACGCAGAAATAAGTTTTTCTGTTTTCTCCTTTGCCTTTTCCGTAAAATATTGCTTTATCTCTTATCATAACATTATCCTTTATAATTAACACTTATCCAATTTGCAACCAACTCTTGATTTTCTACATCAAGTTCGTGCCATAGCTTTAAGAACCCTCTAGTTCCATTGTTGTCTTCACGTTGGCTATAATCTGTGAATTTCTCTGCAAGGTGTTCGGGGCAATGACTTGCCGTTAAACATTCGGGAGCATAAAACCTTCCGATTTTTACGCTTCCAAAGTTCCAAGCGTACTTCATAAACTTGTCGATAATTTGACTTGCTTTTAATTGTGTGATTTGATTTTCCATAACTCTTGATTTTAAATGATTTTAATTGATTTATCTTTCTCTCCACTCTTTTGTACTTCTTTGGCTTGTGTAAACACTACCACCGTAAATCATTCTGTAATTTTCTTTCATCGCTTTTAACTCTGCAAGATACTCTTTGCGTGTTGCAAATAATTCTCCGTTTATCTCGCCAACTGTTTCAACTCCGAACTCTGTTTTTACATTAAAGTAAACCATTACATATACTTTCATAACTCTTGATTTTAAATAATTAATAATTGTGATTTCTGTTTTAAAGTAAATAGGGTTAGAAGTACGTTGCCTATTGGCTTTTGGGACGATTTAACTTCGGACTAACTCCATTCCGATATTCTTACCTAACCTCTATCTTACTTATTAGTAGCGATTTAGGGAGTCGAACCCTAAAAAGACCATAATCGCTATATATCCAAGATTTCAATGAACTACCTACCCCCTCTCTCAACGACAACGCTAATATACAATAATTAATTGTTTCTAAAAACAATTTTATACTTTTTTTCACTTTATAGTGATTGTTTTTAAAAATAACTATATTTGCGGATATGGTTAAGACAATAACTCATAAAAAAGTAAAGGAGATATTCGATAAGATTAGTAATAGCTTTACGGTTGTTAATATGGGTACTCATATAATAATTAATGAGATTAGCCGTAACGAATCAACCTCGTACACATACAATAGTAATTTTGTGTATTTAAACTATTGTAAAATGATACGTTGCGAATACATTATTGCGGTTAATGAACCAATGCATTATTTCAATTGGAGATACGTAGGTCTTGAAATGGCTAGTGAACGTGAAAAGTATTTAACCAAAATAATTAATAAGATTATAGAATATCAATGCGGATTTAAAAACAAACAGTAAATAAATAGATATGGATAACAAGGAAGTAAAAACATCAAATTACGATGATGTACGGAAAATGCAAAACGCTATTGCGGAAAATAGTGAGATGTTTGAAAAGGTCGGATTAGCAAAGCTAGTGGGCAGTAATAAGTCTATTGAATTTGAACGTAAAAGGCTAAAGGAGGAAATTAAAAAAAATGGCATTGCTCAATGTGGTGCGTGTAATCAAAAAATAACCCTTCTTAACGAGATACCCGTATTAGGGTATCGGACGTTGAAAAATGAAGCAAATCGAATAAAAGAAACGGCTAAAAAAGGAACTGTATGTCAATGTTGCGGAAGTGAAGCAAAACTAATTACACATACGTTGGATTTTAAAAAGTCAATAGCGTTATTAGAGATAATTAAATTCTACCGACACAACGAAAAAGCCGAACAAAATAACTACTATACAAAAGAAGAGTTTTTTGAAGGTGTATTGGATGAATACAGCGAACTGTTTGAGGGGTTTGAAACATTACACTTATGGGATTTAATTGCACGTATGCCAACGCACCCAACAAAGGTTATTTACAAGGAAGGCTACTACGGTATTACAGAGAACGGAATTAAGTTTGCTCAACGTGAAGTAGGTGTTCCAAAAACAGCTTATTCTTACAATGGAGAAATCGAAAGTTACGAATCAGATTTTATCACTATCGAAAAGATAATCAACGATGCAGGATTAAATTATGACGAATTAATAAAAGTATAGTAGCTATGACAAAAATTAAACAAATACTCGCAGATAGGTCAATGTCGCAAAAAGACTTATATAATGCCATTGACGATAAATGTAACACTCCAATAGGCTACGATAGAATTAGTAAAATTGTGAACGGTAAAATATGTAACTATTCAATTTTTACATTGCTTAAATTTTGCATAGCGTTGGACTGTACTCCTAATGATATTATCGACAAAGAAACTTTCATTAAAAAAGAATGTAAATAAAATATATTTTAAAAAACAATTATTTATTTTAAAAAACAAGCCTAAGTACTTCATTGTCAAAACTTAGGCTTTGTTGTTTGCGTATAATTAGTATATTTAGATAATTATTAGATGAAATAATTGATTTATGAAATATAAAGGAGGACTAACAAAAGGTAAATCTCACGCAGAAGGCGGTATAAAAATGCGAGTTGAATCAACGGGGCAAAATATCGAAGTTGAGGGTGGAGAAGTTATCGTTAATAAAACGAACGTAGCTGACGAAACCACGTTAGAGTTTGAGGGAGAGCAAAAGACGACTTGTGAGATACTTTCTGACTTAAACAGCAGGAATGACAACGGGGTTACTTTAGAGTGCGATAGCGTTGAGGGGAAGAAGTATAAGCATAAAGAGGGTGGTAAGTTACCTAAATTAAATATGGAAAATAATTCAGATTACGATACTTATTTAGATAATAAAAGAATTGACTTGTTTGCTGAATACGGTATGAAAATAGCAAACATTATAAACCTAGAAAACTCATTGGGTATAAGTCGTGAGAATATGCCACAAATAAGAAGTTTTGCTTTTAACGACTTCTTAGAGCAATTAGACGAGGATAACATTAAACATTCATACGAACTAATTGAATCAAAAAAATTAAAGCCTACGCAATCACAAGTTAATGTTGATAAGGCAAACCAACTAACCAAAGAGTTTGTAGATTCCCGTTTTTTAATTGCTTCTAATAACGATTATATTTTAGATGGACACCACCGTTGGTATTATGGATTACAAAACGATGGTATTTCAAAAGTCCTTAGAATTGAAATGCCAATTAGAGAATTACTTGATTACGCTAAAGCATTTAGTAAAACAGAATTTGCAGACATTTACGCTGAAACAATATTTGAAAAAGGGGGCGAAGTTTCTAATGTAGAACTTTTTACGGAAACAAGGAATAAATTAGTTCCTAGCCAACAAATAGGTTTTTTAATGGAAATGGACGACCCTATTGAGTCTAGGGATATGCTTTCAAATGTTGTAAAAGCATATAAACACATTCCTTCTCTTTACAAACAAGATGGTAAAGGATATAACGCAGTTGCTTATTTGCATTATTTTGTAGGTGGAGCTGATTGGTGGGTTACAGAGTATAATAGGTCAACGGGAAAAATGTTTGGACTATCAAATTTGAACAATGATTGGACTTTAGGTTATTTTGATGTTAGCTTTTTTAAAAACAACGACTTATCGCCACTTCAAAAACCCGAACTAGATTTTTATTTCAAGTATCAAACACTCAATGAAATATTAGAAAAAGTATATCCCGAAAAAGTACAACCACCTATTGAAAGGTACGAGCAAATAAAAAAAGCAAATCAAGAAATGTTAGTCGGTGGTACTGATTGGCAAAAGTTAATTGATGACAATTCTTTTAAAACCCCTTTTGAAAAAGTACAAGCAATAGAAAGGATGCTTGATGAAAAAGGAGAAGACCCCAACAACTATTCAATTACAGAAAAGAAGTTTTTAACTGAATATACGGGTGTTGGGGGAATGGAGAAATACGGTGCTAAAAGTAGAGATGTTGGACAAGGAAAAGATGCCGATGTAGGTTTGAAGTATGAGTTTTTTACACCTGCTAGTCTTTGTCGTATTATGTGGGGATTGGCTTATAAGCATAGCGGAAATATTGATATAAAAGATGTTTTAGAACCTAGTATGGGGGCAGGAACATTTATTAGTCAAGCACCATTAAATGTAAATGTAGATGGGTATGACATAAACAAATATTGTTATATGATTAATAAAATCCTTTATACAGATAAAAGATTTAATTTTTATCACGATAGTTTTGAGCGTCTTTTCATTCAAGATAATAGGTCGGTTATGGGAGATGTAACACCAATGTATGATTTAGTTATTGGAAACCCACCATACGGGACTTATAAAGGAGAGTTAGCCGTTTTAGGAAGAAGTAAGTCAGAAAAGAAACATACAAAAGCAGATAACTTTATTGACTACTTTGTTTCAAGAGGATTAGACTTATTAAGACCTAATGGATTACTTGTTTATGTAATTGGCTCTTTACCCGTTTTTGGTTCTTTACCTTTTTTAGAAACAAAAATGACACCAAGTAAAAGTAGAATAATGTCAAAATGCGACTTAGTTGATGCTTATAGATTAGGAAGCTCAATGTTTGAATTTACAAAAGTAGATGCAGATATAATTATATTAAGAAAAAAATAAATATGGACGTTTCAGAAAAAACAAAAGTTATTCAAAAAGCAAAAAGATTAATAAAAGAATTTATTGATAAATTTTGTAATGAGAATGTATCATTTTATGTGTGCCAATTATGTAGTACAGATAAAGGGTATAAGTCGGTAGAGCAATTTATTCTTCAAAGAATGGCTAAAGGAGATACTATTGGCACAGCGATAAATTTAAAAGAAAGAATTTTAGACCCAAATAGATTAGTTGATTAATATGGACGAAAAAGTTATTGAGTTAGAAGACAAAGTGATTGACACCAATATAGATAAATTTTCTAAATGGTTTAAAGACAATCCCGAAAAAATATTAGGCGATACACTAATAAAGACAAGTACAATAAGGGGCAAGGAAAATGCTTTTACATACACTACGGTTATAAGTGATAAAGAAAAGTTGTTTGCGCTTAATATACCTGACTATATGCAAGTGAGTGATGAAGACCCTTTGGTGTCTACGGAAAAAGAAGATATTACTGAAACTAAAGCAACCCCAAAAGAAATTGAAGAGATAAAGAGTTCTAGCGAAAAATCTGAAAATAAAATTAATCAAATTGAATCATCTAACTTGATTAGTGATTTTATACCTTCTTCAAACATTTGGTCTTACGAGGACGTAGATAAGACTTATAATGGCGATAGGTATAATGAAAAAAATGAATTAATAGAAAAAGCTATTAGTGAATCAGAAAAACAAGCTTATGTATTATATCTAAAAAGATTTACGGGTAAAGAAATTAAAGGAGGTTTCAAAAAGTATCTAATTGAGGACACTAAAGAAAACCGCTTAAAGTTAATGAAAGAAGGCTCGTTAGCTTTTGATAATACCGAAAAAGAAGAAGATAGAAGATTTAAACCTAGCTTTTATTATGCTAGTGGAAACATAAGACAAAAACTACAAGAATTAAAGGGTAGTAAAGATTTTTACGTAAATAATTTTGGAGAAGACGTTTATTCAAATCAGTTAAGCATTTTAAATGAAAAATTAGAAATAGTTAATGAGAAGAAATTAAGTTTAACGTCTGATAAAAAAAGTAAAAGAATTTACATAAAAGTAGATGGTGGATTTGCTATAAACACGAAAGTTTATCCTTGTATTCCTATAGATACAGTGTCATACGAACGGAACAGAAGTACTTGGATTAGACTAAATCAAGATGGAAATATTGAATGGAAAGTTAATAAAACTGCAAAGGGTTATGTACCCGAAGCAAGAAGTGGTAGGGACGCATTTTTTGGAACTTATCAATTAACATTAAGAGAAGCATTTATATTTTGGTACAAAGATTTTAACAGATATACTGCATCAGACTATGATATTATTTACCCTAAAGCCGTAGATTACGATTTAGTAATGGATTGGTTTGTCAACGGAAAAAACACGAGAGAATCAAATATACCCGACAACTATAAGAGAATAGAAGGCAGAAAAGTAGTTGTAAAGGACACTTGGCTTCCAAAACTGCAAGAGATTAAAAACGTAGGAAACGATATTTTTGCTTTATTTCTAAAGGTAGGACTTCAAGAAAAAGATGTTATAAAAATTGAGGATTCTTGGAATACAAAATATAATTCTTTCTTAAATTACAATGTAAATAAAGTTCCCGTTTTATTTCAATTTGTTAAAAATGTTGGATTTAAAGAAGAGATGGACATTAGAACAGAGAAACGTAGAGCCATTGGATTTAATATGCTTACGGGTTCTTCTTGTTTGGCTTATGGTGTTGGAATGGGAAAGACTTTTGCTTCAATATTTACTTTAGGTCAAAATTTAGATTTAGGACTTTGTAAAAGACCTTTAATTATAGTTCCTAATTCTGTTTACCCTCAATTCTTACAAGAGATTAAATTTTTATTGCCACAATATAAAATTAACGCACTTTTTAATTTGAAAGGTATTTTATCTGAAATGGCTAATTCCATAGAGGATAATACTATTACAATTATTTCAAAATCAGCTATTGATTCAATAGGATTTGAAGACAACGATACGGGGAATAAACTTTTAAAAAGGTATGAAAAAATATTAGACCAAGGAGCAGATGAAGAAAGTTTTGATGAAAAGACAGAGAAAAAACGACAAGATGCTCAGGAAAAACTACGTGAATTTTTAGGGTTAATAAAAAGTAATGCTACTGTATCTTTTGATAAAGTAGGGTGGGATTATTTATGTGTTGATGAAGCGCATAATTATAAAAACCTATTTACTTCCGTAAAAGCAAAACTAAATGTAAACGAATCAGCCGACTTAGAAGGGAATGAAGTTTTAGTCGTTAAAAGACCTAAATCAAGTGGGTTTAGTATTAATGGAAGTCAATCTATTACTGCCGTTAAAATGTTTGCTATTGCTCAATACGTTCAAATGAACAATAAAAATGGTAACTGTTTATTATTAACGGCTACACCATTTACAAACACACCTTTAGAGGTTTACGCAATTCTTTCACTTATAAGATGGGATTTTCTAAATGCAAACGGTTACGGGTCAATTCAAGACTTTTTTGAGTTTTTTGCAGAAATAGGCAATGTTAGTGCCGTTACTACGACTTTAAAACCGATTAATAAAATGGTGGTAACGGGTTTTAAGAATGTTGTTGCTATGCAAGGGATTATTTACGCATTAATTGATAAGCCAACTAAAGAAGAGGAAGCTTCAAAAGTAAGAAGACCTAATAAGATTGTCTTGCCACTTTGGGATAAAAGAGTTGGAAATGAAAATTTAAAAGTTTCGGATAGTAACCAAATTACTACTTTGTTGAAAATGACACCTCAACAAAGTGAACTTTGGGAAAGATTATCGTCTTATGCAGAGGGCAAAATTAAATACGCAGAATTATCAAGTCAAGAATATTGGAATAACTCTAAGTGTAGTAGCATAAAACAAATGTTAAAAAATGCTCAAAAGAAAGTAAAAGATGGGGAAAGTCCTGCCGACTATGATAGTGGCGGTATTCAAAGCGTTTTTGCATTGACTTATGGAAGGACAATTGCTTTGTCGCCATATCTTTATAGATTTTTTCCCGTTGAAAAAAACCCAACCCCTGCTGAATTTGTTCAAGCAAGTCCAAAAATAGAATACGCTATTGAATGTATTAAAACGGTTAAAGAACACCACGAAAAGACAAAAACCCCAATGTCAGGACAAGTTATTTTTATGACTAAAGGTGTTTCTTGTTTTAATCTTATTACAGATTATTGCGTTCAATATTTAGGCTTAAAACAAAATGAAGTAGGTATAATAGCTAGTGAGAACTTTATAGGGAAGAAAAAAGTAAACAGTAAGGACATTGTTCAAGATTCTTTTTTAGGTAGACGACTAGACTTATCCGACCCTTTAAACCCAAAATATGTTGATATACCCGATGAAGAAAGGGTAAAAGTATTAGTAGGTTCTACTGCGATTAAAGAGGGTGTAAATTTACAGTTCTATTCTACTTGTCTTTATGTTTGTGAGGTTGATTGGAATCCAACGGATATGACACAGTTAGAGGGTAGGATTTGGCGACAAAAAAACGCTTTTGCAAATGTCCGTATTGTTATTCCTTTATTAGAAAACAGTTTAGATGCTTTTATTTATAATAAGCTAAGAGAAAAAACGGGTAGAATAAATGAAATTTGGGAACGTGATGGCTCTAATGAGTTTGATGTTGAGCAATTAGATAACAGCGAAATGACTAGGCAAGTTTCAAGAAGTCCTTTGCAAATTGCTGATTTAATTAAAAAGGAAATGGTTCTTGATTTTACTGAAAAAATTACTGAGCAAACTTCACAGTATAATTCATTTAGAAAAGTAAGAACGGTAAGTGGGGAAGTTATAGATGTATATAACCTTTGTAAGAATTATAGTGGGTATAAAAGAGATAATCCTCTTCAAATTGTTTGGAACTTTTTAAACACCTTTAGACCTAGCCTTATTGATAAGCCTTTAGTGAAAGACTTAAATCAATTCCTTACTCCAACTTCAACGCAAGAATCAAGACAGTTAAAAGTAAACCCTAATGGTTTAAACTACTCTTTTGAGGACTTAACATCGTTGATGAGCCAATTTAGAAAAGATGCAATAATAGAATACCCTAGAGGGTATATGAGTGGATGGAAAGAAGAAAAAGAAAAGCCTATACCAACATTTAAGGTTGGCGAAAAGGTTACTTTTGAAACTCGTAGGGGTGCTAAAGAAGGGAAAATATTTGAGGTTTTCTCATATAACTATGGTAATGAACCTAAGAACTTAGAGTACGACATTCAAGTTGGGTTAGACCCTGACAATATAAGCGAGGGGGTTAAAACTATTGACAATAAAATCGTTTCCCTTGACAACCCAATTAAAGAGGTTGAAAATGTAGACTTAGGAGGTACTGCTTTTAATATCGGAAGTAAAAAGGCTATTGAAACTATAAAAGATATAAAATCTTGGTTTATAAAAACTAAAACTACAAGTCTTGAACAAAATTTAGAATATTACAATCGTCCCGATTATCCTTTTGGGTATGTATGGAATCTTAACGATGACGTTGATAGTTTTTTATCTTTTAATAAGATTAGCAATTATTTTCTTGATGAATTTTTAATCCCACAAAAATATTCTACAATGTGGACTTTTTGGGTTAAAGAGATTAATTCTTATTGGGAAAAACTTATTCCGTTAGGAATAAAAAACGAGGATGAATTAACAATAAAATTAAAAACGCTAAAAGAAAGCATATCCATATTAAAAACAAAAATAGATGAGATTGATACTGATGAATATTTTGAGGAATTAAAAAAACGAGCCATACTCGAAATTAAAGAAAGAGCAGAATTAGGCGATGAGCCTTTAAGTCCTATCAAATGTGCTAAATTATTTGCTTCTTCTAATGCTGACTATAAAGGAAATGAATATTTAGATATATTCGATTCAAAGTATTTAAAGAAAAAGGAATCCAAAGTTGAAGAAGCTAAAATTGTTGAGGAAAAGCCTAAAGAATTAAGCGAGAAAGCCAAAACGATAAATGCTAAGATTAGGATTTATGAAAGGCTAAAAGGAAAGCTAAAAGGCGAAAAGTTAAAAACAGTTGAAGCAAAGCTAAGAATTTATAAAAGATTACTTAAAAAGGCTTAGTATGAAAGTTGGTTATAGAAAAAATAAGTTCAGCGAGTTTCCTATTGTAAAAGGTAGGGAACGAGTTTTGCTTATCGGTGCTGATGAAAGAAGAACATCGTTGTTTGCAATCGTTGAGTTAGATAGTATAATTGCTTCTCACAATGAAAAATCGTTTGGAACTTCTAAAGACTATCCTTTGGATGATAAAGGAAATAATGTAAATGATAGGAATTACGCAAACGATAAAAATGCACAAGCAAAAGTAAAAAGTGTTGCTCAAAATTTAGAGCCAAATATGATTATTTCTACTAGCGTTAATCCTAGTGGTACACCTATTATAAGTATAGATGGTATAGTAGTAAGTGGTAACAATAGAGTAATGTCTTTAAAGTTAGCTAAAAGCGATTATCCTAAAAAGTATAAAGAGTATTTAAGTGCTTTAACGAAGGAGATAAATTACGGTGGGTATGGAATAAATTATGCTCAAATATTTGGGGATTTTAATAATCCCGTTTTGGTTCGTATAGATAAAGACTTTAAAGAGTACAATTCAGCAGAACTTAACAAATATAACGTAGTAAGGGAAAAGTCTGAAAAGGCTATTGACAAATCGGTAAGGATTAGTAAACTACTACAAAATAACGAGGGTTGTAAAAATAAGTTAATTGATTTAATAAACGAGCAAGAGGTTGTATCAGAACTTTACAAAAATATATCTAGTGTCGCAAGGTTCAAAAGTATTCTCTTGGAATGTGAATTGATTAATGAAAATGATATTAGTGCTTTGTTTTCAAAAGGAACTTTAAGTGAGCAAGGAAAATTAATTTATCGTACTATTTTATTAAGTTTAGTCTTAAATGAGGATAGTTTAGAAATTTCACAGTCTGATGGTATTAAAGTGTTTACTAAAAACGTGGTAAATGCTATATTACCATTGATTAAAAACAAGTCTTTATCGAAAGGTAGTTTAATTGGCTTTGTAAACGATTCTTTTTTAATTCAGAATGATTTAGTTAATGGTGGCTTTAAACATTTAAACGACTATGTAAAGCAAAGTAAATTAGGTTTTGAAGAGGTTAAAACAGATTACAAAAACAAAAAGGCATTAATAATAAACGAGGTTGTAAATAGTGGGTTTTCAAAATTAAAAAACACTCTTATTAGGTATAACAATTCAATGGAGAAAAACATTGAACCCGATATGTTTGGAGAGCAATTAGGAGAGCAAGAAATATTTTATAAAACATTTGGTGTTGAACTAGATGAAAAAACACTTAATTTAATTTCAAAAATGGGAATGAAACAACAACCGAAAGAAAAACACTCAACAAATAGCAAGTTAGATATGCTTTACAGAGTTTTAAATAGCAAATATGAGAATCAAGGTATGTCTTTAAAAGAAATCTATGATGAAGTAATATATATGCAAGGAGTTAAGGATGGTGCTTTAATATTTTCTGATTTTGCTTATAGAAAAAGGCAAGAAGGAGATAAAAGGTTTACGGATGAATTTAATAAAACTTCATTTGTGGAAAACATACAATCTAAAGAAACATTTGAGGGGAAACCAAAAATATCAAAAAAATTTGATAATGTAAGTCTATATTATAAAGGTGTTTATTATTTTCCTAACGATATAATTAAAAGCGATAAAAGAGAAAATAAACCTTTTCAAATACAAGGAGTTTATTACAATAAAAGTAGGCAAAAATGGATGCAAGACACTTTTTATATTTCTAAAGACTTTAAGGAATTTTTGCTTGATAATTATAAACAAAAACCCAAACCATCTTCTGAAAAGCAACAATTAGAAGAATCTTTTAAACAAAGAATAAAAGTAGGTAATAGATATGGGGATTGGACTGTTACTATATATAAACCCATAAGTTATGATGACTTAGGGGGTGTTAATGATGGCTATTTAAAATTAGTTAATCAAGATAATTTTGAGTTAATAGAAATATTAAATGATAATGCTTTAAGAAGAAACTCTTGGTTTTCAGAAAGTTTAAAAGGTTTACAAATTGAAGATGTTACATTAAAAAACGCTTTAAAGAAGTCTATATTAGCTTATCAAAAAACAAAACCATCTTCTGAAAAGAAAGAGCCGAAAGAAACCGAAAAGCAAAAGTCAATTCAAGCAAAAATTAGGATTTATGAAAGATTGTTGACAAAAGCAAAAGGCGAAAATAAAAATATTATTGAAAGTAAAATAAGAATATATAATAAATTGTTAAAAAACTAAATTAAATAGATATGTTAGAAGATTTTAAAGACTTAGAAAGAGGTATCAAAGGAGCATCAGACAAAGAGGAAAAGGATATGTTTATCGACTTGCTTAAAGATGATATTAAAGAAGCAGATGGTAAAGTAGATGCAGAAACTCAAAAATTAATTGACAAGTTAAAAGAGATGTATTTGGGTGCGGAAAAAAAGGAAACTCCGATGGAAAAGGAAAAAGAACCTTTAAAGCCAAAGGCTAAACCAAAGCCAAAGGCTAGAAAAAAAACTACTCCCGAACAAAAAGCACAAAACAAAGTGAAAGTTCAGAACGCTACGGGAAAGAGCATTGAGGAATGTAAAGAGATTCTAGCTAAGTATGAAGCATTACGAGGTAAAACTACTCAAAAGGACAAGCAAAGAGTTGATAAGCTAAAGGATGAGGATAAAATCATTGATGGAACAAATGTAAAAACTGCTGATGCAATTACAGAAACAACCGCAAAGCAAGTTCCAAAAAAGATTAAGCAAGAGGTTGATGCGATTGAAAAAGAAGCGGAAAAAGAAGCTAAAGAGGAAGTAAATCCAAAAGGTAAAACAAAAGCCGAAGTAAAGAAAGAGGTTGAAGAAGTAAAGATTGAAAAGATTGAGGAAAAGGTTAAGGATATGACAAAGGACTTAGCCGATAAGAGTTCTGAACTTATCAAGGCTATGTCAAAAACTATTTCTGATTTATCCCCATCAAAAGATGAGGTAAGGAAATTCTTATTAGACATTAGAGGTCAAGTTGATGTTTTACTTAAAGCGTATAAATTTGGTGGTGCTGTTCA
>TARA_R110000822_G_scaffold302508_1_pt1 | contig 13414 bp, 21 predicted proteins | sample TARA_R110000822 | Tara Oceans TARA_R110000822 (sample SAMEA4397666) | marine metagenome | biome: Polar Biome; feature: [SRF] surface water layer (ENVO:00010504); material: water (ENVO:00002006), including particulate matter (ENVO:01000060) such as... | depth 5 m | reverse complement strand
GGACCCAAGAACGTACCAACCCCCCACCCCTAGTTTGCTTGCGCTTAGTGGCCACACCCAGTAGACTCCCCGCAAATCAGTACTGCTAGGTACTTGCGCACAATGCCGAACGTAGCCATCGAACCAACGAAGGATAAGCCGATCCCATACGATTTGCGGGAGCAAAAACCTGCTAGCCTTATGGAGGAGCTTGCTGTTGCGGGTAATACCGCGGAACTTCAAGAGGCACTTGGCGCCGCACTAGACTTGGACGAGGCAGACTTAGAGCGGGAAAAAGCGCTCATCGACGCCGTCCTTCGCCAGAAACAAACCCAACACCTTACCCAGCCAAACACTGCATTCGCTGCAGCCGCGTTCCTTCGCTCGTACGGCCAGCACCTTGCTATGGATGCAGCCCAAGCTCGCGCGGCCATAACCAACAAGCTCATGGAACTTGCAAACTGCGGAGACCCCCGGTACGAGTTAAAGGCGCTTGAGTTGCTAGGCAAGCACAGTGACATCGGAATCTTTACTGAACGCAGCGAGATAACGATTAACTACAAAAACCCAGAGGAGCTTGAGAACGAGATCAAGGCCCGGGTCAAGCGCTTGCTAAACGCCTCTGTTGTATCCACCCAGTCGCTTGAGGTTTCGCTAGATGAAGAGCTAGGAGTGTTCGTGCTGCCGGAGGACCGAGACACGGCAGAGGAAGAGGTGCAAGATTTTGATGAACCCTAGCCTGCTGGATAACATATCACTGCGGGACATCCCCACCATACTGCCACTACTAACCACCGCGGAGCAGGAGCAGCTGCTAGCCCAGCTAAGCCACCTAGAAAAACTTAAGCACAAAACACTGGTGCAGAAAAAGTTCATTGAGTTTGTGCACCACGTGTGGCCGTCGTTTATTGGCGGCAGGCACCACAAAGTGATGGCAGAGGCGTTCGAGCGGGTGGCTAGCGGGGAGTGCAAGCGGCTAATTATCAACATGCCCCCGCGGCACACAAAAAGTGAGTTTGCGTCCTACCTGCTGCCAGCGTGGTTTCTAGGCAAGTTCCCCCACAAGAAAGTTATCCAGACCTCGAATACTGCGGAGTTAGCAGTGGGGTTTGGCCGTAAGGTGCGAAACCTTGTGGACCAAGAGAACTACCGAGAGGTGTTCCCTAGCCTAATACTGCAAAGCGACTCCAAGGCGGCTGGCCGATGGAACACAAGCCGAGGCGGAGACTATTTTGCAATCGGTGTTGGCGGCACGGTAACGGGCAAGGGCGCTGACCTATTTATAATTGACGACCCACACTCGGAGCAGGATGCTAAGAACGCGGAGATGGACCCTGCCATATACGACAAGGTGTATGAGTGGTACACCTCCGGCCCGCGCCAGCGTCTGCAACCCGGTGCGGCCATCGTCATAGTTATGACCCGGTGGGGTATGCGAGACCTGACGGCGCAAGTGATTAAGGCCGCCGCGCAGCGGGGAGGTGAAGAGTGGGAGGTCATTGAGTTTCCGGCGCTGATGCCCTCGGAAAAGCCACTGTGGCCAGAGTTTTGGCCGGTAGAGGAGCTGATGGCGCTAAAGGCCGAGCTGCCAAACTCAAAGTGGATGGCCCAGTACCAGCAGCAACCGACATCTGACTCAGCTGCAGTCATAAAGCGGGAGTGGTGGAAGCCGTGGGAAAAGGACGAGCCCCCAGAGTGTGAGTTTATTGTGCAGTCGTGGGATACGGCGTTCGAGGCAAACAACCGTGCCGACTACTCTGCGTGCACCACGTGGGGGATATTCTTCAACAAGGCCACTGAGGTGTACAACATAATACTGCTAAACGCGTGCAAGGACAGGCTCGAGTTTCCGCAGCTCAAGGCGCGGGTGATGGAGCAGTATGACGAGTATGCCCCAGACTCTCTGATCGTGGAGAAGAAGGCTTCGGGCGCACCACTGATATATGAGCTTAGAGCCATGGGCGTGCCTGTGCAAGAGTACACACCGGTTAGGGGGGCGGCCAACAACCCTAACAACAAAATGGCGAGATTAAACTCGGTGTCTGATATATTTGCCTCGGGGTTAGTGTGGATACCCGAGCGCGCTTGGGCAGAAGAGCTGGTCGACGAGGTTGCAAGTTTCCCAGCTGGAGACCACGACGACTATGTCGACTCCACTATAATGGCGCTAATGCGGTTCAGACAGGGCGGGTTCTTACACCTGCCAAGCGACGAGGAAGCTGAGACTCCCTCATACAGAAGGCGTGCTGGTGGATACTACTAAGGGTACCTAAGATGGCAATTGAACGCAGTATATACGGCGCCCCGCAGGGGTTGGACATCGAGGGCGATCAGATGGTGGGCGTGGAGTTGCTTCTCAGCGGGGAAGAGCCCGCGCAGACGACCACCATAATTGAGCTGGACGACGGCGGTGTTGAAATTACGCTGGGTGACGAGGAGGAGCTTGACCTAGAGAGTGCCCCTTTCGATGCGAACCTTGCTGAGTACCTAGACGAGGGCGTGCTGCAGACTATCTCGAGCGACCTGATTGATTCGGTTGACGGCGACATACAGTCTCGCAAAGATTGGGCAGACGCGTACGTCAAGGGGCTAGACGTGCTTGGCTTCAAGTATGAGATACGTACAGAGCCGTGGGAAAATGCGTGCGGTGCGTACAGTAACATCCTTGCAGAGGCGGCCATTCGGTTCCAAGCAGAGACAATGAGTGAGACTTTCCCTGCTGCAGGCCCCGTGAAGACAAAAATTATTGGGGAAGTTACGCCGGAGAAAGAAGACGCCGCGGTGCGTGTGAAAGACGACATGAACTACGAGATCACTGAGGTGATGGCGGAGTACCGCCCGGAGCATGAGCGCCTTTTGTACAGCCTTGGCCTAGCCGGTTCGGCGTTCAAGAAGGTGTATTACGACCCAGCCAAAGGGCGACAGGTTGCGCTATACATACCCGGCGAAGATGTCGTCGTGCCGTATGGTGAGTCCAATATTGAGTCCGCTGAACGTGTTACGCACATCATGCGCAAGACGAAAAACGAAGTGGTTAAGCTGCAGGCCAGCGGGTTCTACCGCGACGTTGAGCTTGGGGAGCCAGTTTCCTTTTTTACCGACGTAGAAGAGGCTAAAGCGGAACAATCTGGATATACATTGACCTCGGATAGCCGGTACGCCTTCCTTGAAATCCATGTAGACATGGTGATTGAGGGGGTTGACGACGACGAAGATGACGAAATTGCCAAGCCGTACGTGGTTACCATAGAAAAAGGCACTGGAGAGGTGCTGTCCGTACGCCGAAATTGGGACCCAGAAGACCCACTAAGGCTAAAAAGGCAGCATTTTGTGCACTACGTGTACGTCCCGGGCTTCGGATTCTACGGTTTGGGCCTAATTCACATCATTGGCGGGTATGCTCGAGCAGGGACGTCCATAATTCGTCAATTAGTTGACGCCGGAACCCTGTCTAACCTCCCCGGAGGCTTAAAAACGCGCGGTTTGCGTATAAAAGGTGACGATACCCCCATAGGACCCGGTGATTGGAAGGATGTTGACGTCCCTTCGGGCTCTATACGCGACAATATTATGGCGCTTCCTTATAAAGAGCCCAGCCAGACCCTACTGGCGCTTTTGCAGCAGATTACTGAGGAAGGTCGGCGTCTGGGCGCAATCAGCGACATGAACATCAGTGATATGAGTGCAAACGCGCCAGTGGGGACCACCCTAGCCCTGCTAGAGCGCACACTAAAACCGATGGCGGCAGTGCAAGCTAGGGTCCATTTTGCAATGAAGCAGGAGTTTAAACTCCTACGCAACATCATTGCTGACTACGCCCCAGAAGATTACTCGTACGAGCCAGAGCGTGGCACACCGCGGGCCCGCAGAATGGACTACGCGATGGTGGACGTAATCCCAGTAAGCGACCCCAACAGCTCAACCATGGCTCAAAGGGTTGTCCAGTACCAAACGGCACTGCAAATGTCCGCTATGGCTCCACAGGTGTACGACCTACCTCTGCTGCACCGACAGATGATTGAAGTATTGGGTATAAAAAACGCGGACAAAATTGTGCCCATCGATAAGGACGTGAGGCCGATTGACCCTGTAAGCGAGAACATGAACGCCCTAGTTGGCAAGCCCATAAAAGCGTTTATAAATCAGTCGCACGAAGCCCACATAGCTACCCACCAAGCGTTCATGCAAGACCCTAGTATTATGCAAACTGTTGGGCAGAACCCCATGGCTCAGCAGATTATGGCTGCGCTGCATGCACATATTGCCGAGCACGTTGCATTCCAGTACCGCCAGCAGATCGAGATCAAGATTGGTGCTCCGCTGCCCGCCTACAACGAAGAGCTCCCGCCAGAGTTTGAGGTCCAGCTGGCCCAGCTGCAGTCAGCCGCAGCGATTCAACTTACTCAGGCTAACCAGCAACAACAAGCGCAGCAACAAGCGCAGCAACAAGCGCAAGACCCGCTTATCCAGATGCAGCAACAAGAGCTGCAGATAAAGGGTTCCGACATACAACGTAAAGCTCAGAAAGATCAAAACGACGCAGCCCTTGCGGCCGCGAGGTTGGCGCTGGATAAAAAGAAGGCTGACACTACCGCCATGCTTGAAGCCACTCGTGTGGCAGCACAGACAGACCAAGCGCAAGCGAGGAACGATCTGGATGAAGCTAAAGCAATACTAGCCTCCATTACAACGCAACAACCACGTGGTCCAGAGGGCATGTAGCCATGAGTAAAACCGTCTTTGACGTGCTAAGCGACAAATTAACTGAGCTTAAACGCTCGAGCGAAGAATTCTTGGTGAAGGGTAGGGCAAAAGACTACGCGGACTACCGAGAATCGTGTGGGGTGATTCGGGGTCTAACCGCCGCACAAATAGAGATACAAGACCTTGCGAAAAACTACGCGGACCAAGATTATGGTTAAAACAGCTATTTCAGAGGAAGTACTAACCGCTCTTGAACAGAAGAGGCGCGGTAAAATTGCTACTGAGGCCAAAGAGCAAGCGGCTTTGGAGGCCAAGATACCGAAACCAGTGGGGTATCGCTTGCTGATTGCACTGCCCAACGTTGAAGAAACTTTTGCCGGTAGCGGGATTGTTAAAGCGGGTAAGACTCTGCATGAGGAGTACATACTTTCAACCGTTGGTCTGGTGTTGGATATGGGCGAACAAGCCTATACAGACAAAGATAGGTTCCCTACGGGGGCATGGTGTAAGCGCGGGGACTATGTGATGTTTCGGGCTAACACAGGTACACGCTTTAAACTGGGGGGCCAAGAGTATCGAATCATGAATGACGATTCTATCGAAGCCGTTGTAGACGATCCGCGTGCGATTACGCGTGCATAAAAGGAAAACATCATGGCCATGCAGGAAGTAAAATTTGAATTCCCGGACCCCAACAAAAAGCTTGGTGCTGGGGAAGTCGATGTTAGCGTAGAGTTAGACGCCAACGACGAAGGGGACCTTGAAATTGAGGGTAACAAAACCCGAGAGAATATGAAGGTGCCTAGCCGAATAAAGGCTGGGGACATAGAAATTGAGGTAGAAGACGACACTCCGCTGGAAGATCGCGGGCGTAAGCCGTCTAAGCCGCCTGAAGAAGTTAGTGACGAAGAGCTGGAAAGCTACTCAGAAAAAGTTAAGGCTCGCATCAATCGCTTTAACAAGGGTTACCATGACGAGCGCCGTGCAAAAGAACAAGCGGTTAGAGAGCGAGAAGCACTGGAGTCTTACGCCAAACAGTTGATAACAGAGAACAACAATCTCAAGGGCACTGTTAACACGAGCCAGACGCTGTTAGTCGCCCAAGCAAAGAAAGTTGTTGCCGCCGAAATGGAAGACGCTAAGCGCAAGTACCGTGAAGCGTATGAAGCCGGAGATTCCGAGGCTATTGCAAACGCACAAGAGTCGATTACCACCGCCAAAATCAGGGCGGATCGCGTAGATAATTATAAACCAGTGGCTTTACAAACTAAAGAAATTGATGTACAAATACCCCAGCAACCAAATGTAAACAAGCCTGTTCGAGACGAAATAGCCGATGCTTGGGCCGAAAAGAACCCTTGGTTCGGTTCAGACGACGAAATGACCGGACATGCGTTGGGTTTGGACACAAAACTTAAGAAAGAAGGGGTTGACCCCCGATCAGACAAATACTACGAGATCATTAATGCTCGTATGCGCGAGAAATTCCCAGAACACTTCGACGGTGATGATGGGGAAATAGTAGTACCCAGAAAAAGATCAAGCAATGTGGTTGCTCCCGCTACGCGGAGCACAGCGCCTACGAAAATTAGGCTAACGCAATCACAAGTAGCTATCGCTAAAAAACTCGGGGTACCACTAGAAATATACGCCAAACAGGCTGCACTTTTGAGGGAGAAATAGGAATGGCTGACAACAGATTAGATCGTGAGTTACTCACCCGGGATAAGAATATTCGTAGACAGGCGTGGAAACGCCCAGAAGTTCTGCCCTCCCCTAACCCCCAACCGGGTTATGGGTTTCACTGGGTGCGAGTAAGCACACAAGGTCAGGCGGATGCCACGAATGTTTCTTCAAAACTGCGTGAAGGTTGGGTACCCGTACTAGCTAAAGATCACCCCGAGATTTTCATGATAGGCGTTGAGAACGAACGCTTTAAGGATAATGTCGTGATTGGCGGTCTTATGTTATGTAAAGCACCAGAAGAGTTGATTGCGGAACGGGCTGAATACTACAGTAACCAAACCCAATCCCAGATGCGTGCTGTGGACAGCAACCTGATGCGTGAAAATGATCCGAGGATGCCGCTGTTTAGCGAGCGAAAGTCTTCGGTAACTTTTGGTAAAGGCTAATTTTAGGAGTTTATCATGGCTACAACTGCCGCACCGTACGGGCTTCGGCCCGTTAAACGTGTAGACGGAATGCCCTACGCGGGCGCCTTCTCTACTTACTTGATCGATCCTGCTGGCGTTAATACCAACATCTACTACGGTAGTGTTGTGTACAACAATGCCAACGGATACATCGCCATCGTCACCGGTACCGGTGCAGATGCTACCACTAATGACTGGCCCACAGGCACCACCAGCGTCACAGGCGCAATTGGCGTATTCGTTGGCTGCAGCTACATTAATACCAACGGGCAAGTGATTTTCAGTCAGTACTACCCTTCTGGTACTACCGGCGTAGTCCAAGCTTTTGTTGTGGACGATCCCATGGTTCTGTTCCAAGCGCAACTTGATGGCACTGCCACACAAGCCGCAATTGGCGCTAACACGTTCTTTGCTGCTGCACAGAGTACTTCTACGGGCAGTACCCGTACTGGCAACTCAACCAGCGCGATAGAGTCTTCGACGGTTACTGTTCCAGCAGCCATGCGTATCGTGGCGTTTGTTTCCCCCATTTCAGACGCGTTCCCCGACGTGCTGGTTAAAATCAACCCCGGTTTCCACAGCTTCTCTGTGAACACTGGTCTATAAGGAGTAGACGAACATGGCTATTTCACGCGCACAGCTACTCAAAGAACTGCTTCCGGGGCTTAATGCTCTGTTTGGCATGGAGTACGCAAAGTACGGCGAAGAACATAAAGAGATTTATGAGACTGAAACTTCTGAGCGTTCATTTGAAGAAGAAACAAAGCTGTCAGGCTTTGGTGCCGCCCCGGTTAAAAACGAAGGCGCCGCTATTTCTTACGACAACGCGCAGGAAGCGTTTACTGCTCGCTACACGCACGAGACCGTCGCAATGGGCTTCTCCATCACTGAAGAAGCTGTGGAAGATAACCTGTATGACTCACTGTCTACTCGTTATACCAAAGCGCTGGCCCGTGCTATGGCGTACACCAAGCAAGTAAAGGCTGCTGCTATCCTTAACACCGCGTTCACTGGGTCGGGCAATCCGACATACGGCGACGGTCAGGTGTTGTGCTCTACCGCGCACCCGCTGGTGTCTGGTGGAACTAACAGTAACCGTCCTACCACTGGCGCTGACTTGAACGAGACTTCCTTGGAAGCCGCCGTTATTCAAATCGCTGCGTGGACTGATGAACGTGGCCTGCTGATTGCTGCCAAGCCACGTAAGTTGGTTGTACCTCCGAGCCTGATGTTCGTTGCAACTCGTTTGCTCGAAACTGAGCTGCGTGTAAGCACTGCTGACAACGATATCAACGCCCTGAAAACCAACGGTTCCATCCCCGAAGGCTATACAGTCAATCACTACCTTACTGACACCAACGGATGGTTCCTGATGACTGACGTGCCGAACGGACTGAAGCACTTTGTTCGTACGCCTATGCAGACATCTATGGACGCCGACTTTGACACGGGCAACGCTCGTTACAAAGCGCGTGAGCGATACAGCTTCGGGGTTTCTGATCCTCTGGGTATCTTCGGGTCTCCGGGCGCGACCTGATGTAAATTAACGACTCACGTCGTTACGAGAGGGCCCTTCGGGGCCCTTTTCGTTTGTGGATTGACACCATCTCCGTTAGCTGGTAAAAAGGCCGTAACCCCGGAACATTTTACGCGCTGCAGACCGACCGGGCGGACGACATGCAGACTGAAGCGCACCCTACTCGCATGTGAGGAAATAAAAATGGCTACCAGCACATTTAACGGTCCCGTAGTATCTCAAAACGGCTTCATTGCAGGCCACCAAGTTACTGCCGCCAACGCTATCAATGCAACTGCAACTGCCACTGCAGCCCAAGTTGCCACCGGCTACATCACTTCTACTTCCGCCTTAGCAACTGCCATTACTCTGCCTACGGGCACTTTATTGGGCGCAGCTCTTGGTGCAACTCAAGGTACTAGCCTTGATCTCTACATCGACAACACTGCAGGTGCAAGCACGGTGACTATGGTTGTTGCGGTAAACGGCATTTTGTCTACTGCCGCTGCCGACACTGCTGGTAGCTTTGGCGACCTGACTGTTGCTTCTGGTGTAACTGGACTGGCCCGCTTTACACTCATGTTCTCAAGCGCAACAGCGTACGTGTTCACACGCACCGCTTAATAGGGGAGTGCTATGGCTATGCAATATGATGTCAAACAAGGCCACCTCAACCAAAGCGGATTTTTTGTTCTTGGGCGAAATCGCGTAAAAGGCGTTTCTTACTACGGTGGCAGTGGGACACTTGTGCTGTTTGATACTACAACAGCCCCCGTGACTTCGAGCGTTACCTACGGTAGATCGGGCACTCTTGTGACCGTGGCAAAAACGAGCCACGGCCTGCTTACGGGTGCCGTAATTGGTATCCATTTTGTCGCCGGTTCAGGCGGTGCCGCAACAGATGGTAACTACGTAGTAACCCGAATTGACGCTAACTCTTTTAGTGTCACCGACCTCAATACCGGAAGCATTACAGGGTCTCCGGCGGCTGTGTATTCTTCTGCGTGGATACTAACCTACGAAACTCATAGCACTGATGAGTTCCAAAACGCCCCCGCTATTCCGGGGGAAGGTGTATTGGTGCAGAACGGAATATACGGGTACTTAAGTGGCATTGACGCTGCACAGGTTTATTATGGCTAAAACTCCGGCGTGGACTCGAAAAGAAGGCAAAGCGGAAGCTGGCGGGCTAAACGCCAAGGGCCGCGCGAGCTATAACAAGGCAAACCCGGGCAAACCCGGGCTAAAGCCCCCCGCGCCGAAGCCTAAAACAGAGAAAGCCGCAGCGAGAAAGAAGTCATTCTGTGCCAGAATGTCAGGGATGAAGGCTAAGAATACCAGCGCTAAGACGGCTAATGACCCAAACAGCAGGATAAATAAGAGCCTCCGGGCTTGGAATTGTTGAGAGGATTATGTGATGGCAACTGCAGCTGAAGAATTTGACCGCGCGTTTGCAGCGGCCCGAAGGCAGGGGAGTGGCACTTTTACACACAAGGGCAAAGAGTACTCGACCAAAACCGCAGAAGAAAGCATGTTGGAGGAGTACCAAGACAAAACTGTGCCTGAAACGGGTTATGGTGTGCGCTCCAGAGATCAAGCAAGAGCTTATCGAGACTACGTAGTCGATAATGCTTCAGAAAAAGATTTATCTAGGGGCGCTAATCTTAGGGCGGATGCGGTAAAAAAGCTCCGCAAAGAAGGCAAAATTGACGACAGCAAGCCAAGACTTACACCGAATATGCGCTACAAATCGGGCGGTAAAGTTAGCGGCGACGGTATCTGTCAGCGCGGCAGAACTAGGGGGAGGATGGTGTAATGCCAGCCGTATCCAAACGCCAGCGCAAGTTCATGATGGCCGTAGCAAATAACCCTAAATTTGCCAAACAAGTGGGCGTTCCCCAGAAGGTAGGCAAAGAATTCAGCGGCGCTGATAAGCGCAAAGGAGCAAAGAAATGATGGATATGAAGATGATGTCCCCACGTAAGCGTATGGATATGGAAGGCTCTGGCTCCACGAAGAAAATGGCAATGGGCGGTTCTTGCGGCACCAAGAAAATGATGGGCGGCGGTATGGCCACGGGTTACCTCAAAGGCGGCAGGATCACCCGCGGTGACGGCTGCTGCATGAAGGGCCACACCAAAGGTCGGATGGTCTGATCGTGATGCCTTGTCGCGGGATGGGGGCTGTAACCCCCACTAAGCTGCCCCGGCCCGCTTTTAAAAAAGGCGGAACCGTTAAAGACGCCTGCTACCATAAGGTGAAAGCGTCGTACAAAGTTTTTCCATCAGCGTACGCCTCTGGTGCCATTGCCAAATGCCGTAAGCGCGGGGGCTAGAATGGCTATTCGGAAAACTGAGAAGGGCGCGTCGTTAAAGCGCTGGTTCAAAGAAGACTGGAAAGATGTTCGCACTGGCAAAGCGTGTGGGCGCCAAGAAGGTGAAAAACGCGGCACGCCTTACTGTAGACCGAGCAAGCGGGTCTCCGAGAAAACTCCAAAGACCTCAAGTGAAATGACTTCTGCGGAAAAAAGCTCGCGCATAGCCCAGAAGAAAAGTTTAGGTCAGCCTGCCGGGGCCCCCAAAAGGGTTGACCCCCTCAAGAGGAAAAAGTAATGGCGACGTCCGGCACTGCGATTTTTAATCTAGAGTTTACCGAGATTGCAGAAGAGGCATGGGAGCGGGCTGGGCGTGAGATGCGTTCTGGCTACGATCTTCGTACCGCAAGGCGGTCGATGAATCTGTTGACCATTGAGTGGCAGAACCGTGGCATTAATATGTGGACGATTGAAGAAGGCACGATCAATCTAGGTCAGGGTGTCGCGTCTTACAACTTACCAGCAGATACCATAGACCTGCTAGAGCACGTCGTGCGCACTGGAGCGGGCAATGCTTCTACGCAGTCAGACTTGAATATCACCAGAATAAGCGTCTCTACGTACTCGACTATACCCAACAAACTCAATCAAGGGCGCCCCATTCAACTGTACATCGACCGGGGGCAAGAGAACCCAGTCGTTACGGTGTGGCCGGTTCCAGACCAAGGCACCATTATCGCCCCGTACTACATAATAAAGTACTGGCGTATGCGCAGGATTGAGGACGCGGGCAGCGGGATACAGACCCCGGATGTAAACTTCAGGTTCTTACCGGCGCTGGTTGCAGGGCTTGCCTATTATATAGCGCAGAAAGACCCGGCGCTGATGCCGCGCGTGCCGATGATTCAGGCCGAATATGAGAGGCAGTTTGAGTTGGCTGCAGGCGAAGACCGTGAAAAAGCTACCCTTAGTTTGGTACCACGTGTTTATGGTCCGAGGTAAGTATGAGTCACAAGTTTGCTTCTGGCCAAAAAGCACTCTCACTGTGCGACGTGTGCGGGTTCCCGTACAAGCTGCGACAGCTGCGAGAGTTGATCGTCAAAGGTAGAGAAACCAACGTGCGTGCTTGCCCCGAGTGCTGGAACCCCGATCACCCGCAGCTGCACCTTGGCGAGTTCCCAGTGGATGATCCGCAAGCGCTTAGAAATCCAAGGCCAGATGTTAGTGAGTTTCCACAAGAACGCGCGCGGATTCTCCCGATACTTGGCGTGCACGCTGGCGGTACCGTAGGGTACGTAAAAATAGTGATATTCTAGGAGATAGGTTATGAAGACTAGCGGTAATGGCCCCAAAGTTGTAGTAATGCCCGCAACACCCTCAGTGTACAAAGTTGAAACCGTAAACTTGTCCACCGGGGTAAAAACTACTGGGTATGTAACCCGTGGCAATGGCGCGGCAACCAAAGGCACAATGGCCCGTGGGCCGATGGCGTAAGGGGTGATCTGTGAATTACAGCGAACTGACAACAAACATAGAAGACATCTGCGAACAGACGTTTACAGCAGGTCAGCTCGCCATGTTTACGCAGCAAGCCGAACAAAAAATATACATGGTTGTGGATTTGCCCGCGCTACGCAAAAACCAAACGGGCACAGTGACCCTTAATAACAAGTACCTGACGATGCCAACGGGTATGCTGTACGTATACTCTTTGGCCGTAATTGACGCTAGCGGCGACTACGAATTTTTAATAAACAAAGACGTGAACTTCATACGCGAAGCGTACCCCGGGCCAACTGACACCGGACGGCCCAAGCACTACGCTGTGTTTGACCAGAATTCGTTTATCCTTGGTCCGACCCCCGACGCAAGTTACAACTCTGAGATTCACTTCGCGTACTACCCAGAGTCTATTGTTACGGCGGGTACTACTTGGCTTGGAGAGGAGTTTGACTCAGCACTGCTTAATGGTGCACTGGTTGAAGCGATCCGATTCCAGAAGGGTGAAGCTGACATGGTTGCGTTGTACCAAAGTATGTACATGGATGCTATTGCGCTACTTAAGAATCTTGGAGATGGTAAACTGCGTGGAGACGCATACCGCGACGGGCAATTGAAGATACTTAAGTGAGGAACTAACAATGCTTAGCGCGTTGGGTGGTGGAGAAATAGGAGAGATCAAGGCAACGCTGGTGTCCGGGCGGGGCTTTACTCCTGAAGAAGTAGCTGAGCAGGCGCTGAACAAGATAATCTCGGTAGGCGGTAACTGCCACCCGGTCATCCGCGATCAGGCCGAAGCGTTTAAAAATGATATTCGTGGGGTGCTGGTGCACTACATGAAACAAGCGGTGCGGTCTAACCACACTACGTTGGCAAATAGATTCCGCGCCGCTGGGCACCCGGAACTCGTAAACTTACTGGAGAGTTAACATGCCTATCAGCATAACAACCGCAATGCCTACCAGTTTCAAAGTTGAGCTGTTTAAGGCCGTACACAACTTTACTGCGTCCACTGGTAACACGTTTAAAATTGCGTTGCTCAAAGCAGCAGCTTCTGGCTCCGGCACGTATGGCGCTGCGACCACTAGCTACACCAGCCTTTCTACGGACGAGCTGGCTAACGGCAGCGGTTACACCACGGGCGGTAATACGTTAGTCTCCATCACCCCGGTGGCATCTAGCACCACAGCGATATGTGACTTCTCGGATACTACGTGGAGTTCATCCTCGTTTACTACGTCCGGCGCT
>TARA_R110000822_G_scaffold190302_3_pt1 | contig 13492 bp, 15 predicted proteins | sample TARA_R110000822 | Tara Oceans TARA_R110000822 (sample SAMEA4397666) | marine metagenome | biome: Polar Biome; feature: [SRF] surface water layer (ENVO:00010504); material: water (ENVO:00002006), including particulate matter (ENVO:01000060) such as... | depth 5 m | reverse complement strand
TATTTTGTAAGGAGAATTGTGATTACTGTGGCTAGATTGCCAATTAGACCTGCACAAGCAACATATAAGATAGTGGTAACTTTGTCTATGTCTTTTTGCATGTGAGCTAGATGATTATGAGTGATTGTGTCAATCTTTTGTTCTATCAAACTCATGCGTTTGTCTAGATCATAATAGTTTTCTTCTAGCTTATTAGGTTGCACTGATTGTCGCTCCCAGGGCAATTTTCTTCCATGCTGTACCGTTGTAAACAGCCACACATGGGTCTCCTGCATCTCCATTGGTACAATACACTAGGTCTCCTTCAACAGGACTAGCTAGTGCGTTGGCTACTGTAACACTAACAGGAGTTAGTCTCAGTCTGTCTTGAATGTTTACAATACCATTGGTAGGTGCTAGGTTGAGTGTGCCAGTTGAAACCATTGTGTTTGGAATAACTGTAGCACTAAGTTTTCCACTTGAGGTTAGAGTTACAACACCACTAGCGCCATTGGCTTCTGTGATGATTGTGTTTAGTTTAGTAACTGCATCTAGTAGGTCTACACGAGCCAATGCTGGATCGTCTGTGCCTGCATCTAGATTTGTAGTTGTTACTGCTGTTGTTGGAAAACTCATATTTTTTGTTCCTCTCTGTTATTTACCATGTAAAGGTAAATTCGCCTATCTTATGGTTAAATTTCCGTTTGAATCTACATATTGTTCAGCCATTACATTTACTTCTACATCAAAACTACTGTTTGTAAATGTACCAGTGTCAGTAATAAACGTTACTTTAGGTGATGTTCTGTCTTTGTCTTTGATTGAAGGTATAGCAGGCACTGGTTCACCAATGTAGTCTGTGGCCACATAGTCTGTTGTAAAGTATGGCTCTGGACTTAGTGGTGTAATACGCATACTTCTAACTTTACTTACAATTCTGCCTAGATCAAGTGTAAATCCTTGACTCACTGACCCTGCAAGATCTATGGTGTTAAGATCTGTTAACAGTATGTTAAAATTGGTTGTACTTGCTCTTAGACTCACACTGTTGATCTGCGGAACACCTTGACTACTGTCATAGGGTACGCTGATAATAACCACTGCATATCTACCTCTAAAGGCTGCAATGTTTGAAGCACCTGCAGAGATTGCTGTTGATGTTTCTTCACCTGTGAATGCACCTGTTGTTGAAGTATACACTGTGTAAGTGGCTGTTCCTTGTGCTTCTATTTCAATTTCTAGGTTAAAGTCTTGTGTACTGCCTAGATCTACAACTTCTGTTGCCCATGTAAGTGTGCTAGGTGTAGTAGCCCAAACATTCCATGCATCCCATGTGGCTATATCTGTTCCTGCGCCTAGTTGGGACCACGTGCCTGTGTTAGGTCCTGTGATTGCATTTTCTGCAATATCAATTACGCCATTTGTGCTAGGTAATGCCATGCTTTATTTCCTCACTGGGCTTGTTGTTATTGTTGTCATGCTATCAAGTGTTCTATAACGACTTGTACGTGACGTTATTGCTGAGTCAGCAAATGCTGTTACAGCTTGATTGATATTCTTTTCTAGTGCAGTGTTCCAATTGTTAAAATCTGCAACTGTAACTTCTGTTACTTTGTATTGACCCCATAGACCACTAATTAACCCTTCATCTGATGTTGGGTTCCATACGCTAGGCAATAATATACCTTTGGTGCTTTCACCTGCAGTTGTTTCTGCTATCAACATGAATTGATATTTGCCTGTTTGTATACCTGCATGTTGCTTTTGAAATATACTGTCTTTGTACAGACTGTTACTTGTGCTAACAGCATTATCTGGATTAAAATACTGGTTAAATTCATATTCGTTTAAAGGACCACGCAAATTAACTGTCACATCACTGCCTGACGCTGTGGTTGTAACTGCAACCTTTTCCCAACGTCCAACGCCAAAACCATTAAGTGCATAGAATTGGCCGCGAGGATCAAAAGCTCTACGATAGATGTTTACTGCAACAAAGTCTGCAATATGATCTTGTCTATACTTTAACACTAGGTGTTCATTGTCTGCTTTTGCATACTGTCTTACTGGCAACACATTATGACCCCAAAAGCTAACGTTTACTCTTGGTTGTGCAGGTGTTGGAAATGGTTTAGTTGCATCTGCAACGGCATCCGCAGTAGTCATACTCTTAAATGCAAGTTTTTGTGCGTAATCAAGTGTTAGAGGAATATCTGAACCTTCTATTCTATTTGTTACAAAACCTTTGCCTAATAAACTGTATTGGCTTTCTTGGCGATCGTAACTAGCATCATAATATAATGGTGTAATAATCATTTCATATTCATCTTCATGATCAATTGAAAAATCACAGATTACTTTTTGCGTTAGAGTATCAATTCTAGTGCTTAGATACTTTTGTTCTTCTAGCACAGGATTTGAACCAACAGCGACTTTTCTTGCACGGAACAGGATACCTGCCCAATCAGCAAGTACTGATGCTTCTGGTGGTGTAATTAAGAAACGTATGCTTCCTTTTGCAGGCCTTGGTACAGAATACACTGCTACTGTCATTGAAGTTTTAGCAGCTGGTGCACTTGGATCAATTGGCTCTACATAAAAGTCAGCTGTGTTTTCTTTTTTACTCCCAACACCATAGAATGGATCAAACGTGTAAATGCCAGTGAATATTTCAGTTCTTATACTAGTTCTTACTTGACGTGTTGCTTCAGTTCCATCTGAATACAAGAAGCGGAATATTACATCATAGGTCTGTTGTGCATCACTTGGCGTACTAGGATAGCTAGGTGCACCAAACTGTGTTAGTGTAATTGTTTGTGCAATACCAGGCACATAAGGTTGTGTGAATACATGATCAGTTGCTGTCCAACCACCTGAGCTTAGACTTGCCAAACGGCTTAGAACTCTAAGACCTACAATATCAAAGTTTGCACTTTCGTTGTATGTGTCTTGTTTGAAACTAACATTTAGTTCTTTAGGAGTTTTTGGAGCACCTCCTGTTAATTGGAATGTACCCGTTAGTTCTCTAATAATGTTGTCTCTACGACTTGGCTGTTGTTCTGTGTCTAATTCCCAACCTGCACCTACAATTTCAATTGAATCACTAGGTGTTGCTGTATCTTGAGCAGCCAGTGTATTCAATTGTGTTCTTACTCTTTGTGTGCTGTATTCACCAGTTATATATTTGACTCTAGTAATAACTGCATAGGTAGTTGAACTACGAATGAGGTTAGTCAGTGTAAAGTTAACGTCTTGATTAGGACCTGGTTTGTCTTTGACTTCAAAATACTGAAAGTTTTCATTTTTATTGTCACGCTTCCACCAAACTTGTAACAAGTCATATGCTGGATGTTCTGGTTGCTGAAATGTTAGTTGTACATCAGCTAGTGCATCACTTTTAACAGTGTAGTCAATAAAACTAAACTCTGCAGTATCATTTAGAGGCAACGGTTCTTGTTCTACAGGTGGAGGATTTGTTATTGGTGGTCCTATAACAGGTGGATCACTTGGTGGTGGTGTTACAGTATCATCAATTGGATCTTCAACTACTGGTGGATCTTGTATTGGATCACCAGGTGTACTGTCACTGTCACCTGAGGTAACTTTTACTGTTAGAACATCGTTAATTCTTGCACTCAAACTACCATATGTTGATGAGTTAGTAACCAATAAATCATATGGGCTATTTGTAGTAGGCATTGAAGCCAATGTTTGAACTTGTATTTGATTAGTGGTACTTACTACCACGCTGGTGGCAGCATAGGTTGTGCCATCATTACCAATCCATGTTGCACCAATACCTGCTTGTAGATTAGTACCATTAACTGATATTGAATTTACGCCTGCACCTACATAACTTATAGGCAGAATGTTTACTAGTGTTGGTGGATTGTGTACCACTGGCACTGTTGCGTTTGTAGGCGGTATAATACCAGTTGGAATAGTAGTTTGAACAGCTGGATAATAAATCGTTGCTCCTTTAGGAACATATGTAGGCACAACAATATCTTCTTCACCATGTCTTGTGTGTGGATAGATATCATCTGGATTTGCAACACAACCTAGTGTAACACTCATGTCATTGTTATAACGCATTGAGATAATTCTAAAAGGATCTGTTCCAAATGTTAACATTTCATTTTGAATTGCAATGTTATCACCTACTTCTAGTTCAATTGCTCTTGATGTAACAGTTAAACTAATTGAATCTTGTCTACGTGATTTATTAAGCAATAATTTTGCAAAGTCTTTGGCAATAGCATAATTGGTAACACTGCCTAGTGTAATTGCAAGTGTGTTTTCTCTACCACCATCTTCATCAATAAGTGTTTGTCTATCACTTACACTTTCAGGAAAGATAACACTGTCCATTGACCATTTGTTGTCTGGGTTTACATATTGAACACTTACGGAACTGTATTTTGAACTTCTATCAATACCACTGTAGGTTACTGATCCAATAATATCATCTGAAGTAAATGTTTGTTCAATTGTTGCAACACCACTGGTAATATCAGTAGCGTTACCAGCATCTTCAATACGCAATTTGTATTTGCCTTGAATAAAAGGCATATATGCTCTAAAGTTCATTAACAATGTTTTAACATTGTTGAATATGGTTTGTTCTGTAGGTACAACTGCATTCAGTGTCATAATAGCTGAACTTAGACCACTAACGTGTTCTACAACAGTGTTACATTTGGCAGCTGACTTTTTCCAACTGTCCCAATCAATGTCATCATTGATCAAGCCTTTACCATAACGTGGATTGCGTAGATAATCTAATAATATTTCTGCTGGATTTGTTGAATATCTTGTTGGTGCGTTTGCATAGGTATATGAATCAGGACTTGCAATGGTTAAACTAGCAATCTTTTTACCCAATAAGGTTGTACCAATTGCAGGTATTGATCCTCCAAAAGGATTTTCTTCTGCATCTTCATTGGTTTCAATCTTCTTCCATTCATAACGAACAAAAAGAACAGCAATACCATTATAGATCATGCTGGATTTCCAACTAGGCGAATCTTGCATAATTGACCAAGTGCCTACTGTTGAATCGCTGGGTGTGTCAAAATACTTACCATGGCTTAGTTGCATTTGTACCCTATTAGCATACTTGCCTGTGGTAATGTTTACAGTTTGTCCATTGTTTAGTAGAGGAATAAAATTGTTTGGTATTTGATAATCATCAATGTATAGATCCATAACACCTTCAATAGGACCTTCTGACAGTGCGTATGCTACCCAAAGATATTTGTTGTTGTCTGCACCTGTTTCTGCAAAGGTAATTGTACCACCAACTTTTCTGTGTCCATAAACAATAGGTATGTTTTGTGTACTGCCTTGAGTTGTTATTAAAACACCTTGTTCTTGTGCAGCCGCTTGATCTGCACTGGGCATGTCTGGTGTACCAAACAGTCCTAAGAATGGTTGTGTTACAAAGTTTACAATTGACTTAGCAACATCTACAACTGCTTTGACAACGCTTTTAACAACCTTGACAACACTCTTAACTACCTTCTTGATGGCTTTTACAATACCGCTCATTCAGCAATCTCCTTTGACATAAAGCAACCTTCTTTAAATCCAATTGATTGATATAGTTTGCGTGTTCTCTCAGGATTGATACCAATATCACCTGCTGTAATTTGTGTTGCACCAAAGCCTTTGGCCCATGTTTCAAATTCATCAATTAACTGTTGAAATACTCTCATGCTACGCTTTTCTTCTAGCACATAGATATATTCAACGTGTCCATAAAATATTTCATGGTTCCATGCCGCTTGTGTAACTGCACCTGTAATAAATCCTATGGGTCTTGCATTATCAAATATATTAAAATAACAAAATTCAGGATGTATTGTTCTGTGTCTAATTGAATCAACAATACTGCCTTGATCCCAAGTATCTTGGATAGCACTAACTGCATCACTTGCTTCTATATAATATTGACGCCAAAGATTAACGTTAACATCAATCTCTTCTGGTCTCATAGTTCTAACTATCACTTGACAAACCCCTTTTTTTGTTGTATAATATACTTATGGCCAGACCTAAAACAGACCCTATTAAGAGATTCTTTTCTAAAGTTAACAAGACATCATCTTGTTGGCTTTGGACTGGTGGGCTTGATAGTGACGGATATGGTTTATTCCAACTTAACGGTAAACAATGGAGAGCACATAGATATTCCCAACTTATGCACAATGGCTTAGACAACCATTTGCCTATAGTGATGCATACTTGTGATAATCCTTGCTGTGTTAATCCTACCCATTTAGTAAACGGAACTATACAAGATAATAATTTAGACAAATTATCAAAAGGTAGAGCAGTAACAGGTACTAAAGGTAAAAAGAAACAGCCTGATGGAACATTTAAATAAATCATTAGTTTGCTCTGCCCCACCTGAATTCTGTGTTGCCAACATAACCTGATTTTTCCATGCTAGTATCATACTGAACACCTTGATACTGCCAATTGCTCCAGTTGTTGGTTTTGCGTCCTGCGGCTCTTTCAAAGTCAGCAAATTGACTGCTAACTTCTACACCAATATTACAAGTTTCTCTTGATTCTTGTATTGTGTAATTGTAAATGGTTCCATCATACATTAGAATAGGTGTGTTAATAATTGCAAATGTGTTTAGATCTAAAAATGCTTTGTAAACACAAACTCTTTTACCTTCTGTTTTCTTACCAATAAACTTATTGATATATCCACTTGGTAAACCACTTAGTGTGATTTGAAACTTGCCTATTTTAACATCAAAGTCTTCATTGATTGCTGTGTAACTAATAAATTCACCTTGTGCTGAATAAGTGTTAGACCCTGCATCAGGGGCAGTAGTTGTATCAGCATCAATGTCAATACCTCCACTGGCAAGATACAGTGCATCACTGCTACCAGCGCCGTCCTTTAGTTGTAATTCAATTAGATCAACTGCAAATGCGTGATCTCTATAAAATTCATCTCTTGTAGTTTGTGGATATGTTTTCATTTACCAGGTTTCTCGCATCTGTAAACTTAGTGTTGACATTCCGCCCATGCCTACATTTACTTGATGTGCGTCTGATTCCATAATAGCTGTAAAAGGAACTGCTGTTGTTGTAATGTTTGCTCCTGAAGTAACATCTGCAACCAAATTACCTGAAAAATAAAGTGTAGCATTGCCGCTGCCGTCTGCTGTACAAGTGTTAGTGGCTTGATATACTTTTGAATGACTTGCAAACTTAAAGAAGTCACCACCTAACAATATTGTTGAACTTGCTGTAGCACCACTAACAGTTACTTGACTTACTCCAGCACTTATTGTTTGGCTAGTTGAAACTGTGCTTACGCTTGGGTTTGAACTTTTAGTGTAAGAAATCTGTGGTAATACAATTTCAAAACTCAACAAAGGTCCTCTTGTTTGTGCAATAAAACCAGCAATAGGTCCTAGTTGTGCTTGTGTCATGTTTGGGTATTTTACAGTCCAGCTGTAAAAACTATGTCCATAACCAACTCTGCGGACTTTGCCTGCGTTTGTTTCTGATGTAATTGTTGGTGTGTTAACACTAAAGTCAACAGCATTAAACCAAGGACTTGTTGGGTAATACCCTGCTAAATCTGCCATTAGAACCTACTCCTTTGTCCGCTTTCTAACATAGCATCTGAAACAACTTGTGTGATAACACTTCTGCGTTCTACAAGTAGTTCATCAATGCTTTGTGTGTCAATTGCGTTAATGTTAAATGTAATTTCTACAGGTCTTTGTTGTTGCAGATCACCATTTCTAGTTACGTTTCCTGTAGTTGAAGGTGTAAACATTTCTGGACCATTTTCACCAACAATATAACTTTGGCCACCCATAACAGGACCGCCTAATTGTCTACCTGAATATGATTGACTTTTAATTTGTGCTACTTGTGCAAGACCCATTGCAACAACACCAGCTGCCGCAATAAAGTTAAACGGTGGTGGATATGTAGCAAGTGCTTTGGTAGCACCCATATAGGTATTCATAATAGCGTTGGCAATATTAAATGCTTTGGCTATTTGGAATGCCTTTTTATTTTGTGCACCTAGTGCATCAAATATCTTTGAACCTTGCTGAAGTGCAAACTGTGTTTTTTCTAATTCTGATTTCTTTTCAAATTCAATTCTGTCTTTTACAATTACGCCTGTTCTTTCTTCATTTCCTTTTCGCTGTAGGAAATCTTTATCTAAAGCACCTTTTACAGTATCAAGATACGCCATGTCTGCTGTAAGGCGTCTTTCAATGTTAGACATGTGCATTGAATCAACAGCCTTATAGAAATTTTCATTAAGGCTTTCTAATTTGTGGAATTTTTCTTCTTCTAATAATATTTCTCTAGAGACAAGAGTTTCTCTTCCAACACGAATAAAGTCATTTGCCTCATTTGCCTTTCTTATACTCATATCATAAAAAGCAATTAATGAATCTGATTGTTCTTTTAATTTTGTTGGTAGACCTAATGCTAAACTTGCATCATTTAATTTTTGTTGCGCCTCAGTAAGTTGTTCTACTGCTTTGGCTGCTTCTTTGGAAGAGGCATTGAGCTTGTCTAAAGCCTCTTTAGACACATCTATTTCTTCATTTAATTTGTATTGTTCTTCGTATTGTGCTCTTGCTGCCTTTGTAGCTTGGTCATAAGTTAGTCCTTGATCAACCCAAGCCTCTGTTAATTGTTCTATAACACCTTGGCCTGCCTTTAATGCATCTTGTGCTAATTCGTTGGTGTCAATAAATTCTACTACTGCTTCTTTAGCTTGTTCTACTTTTGTAGCCATAAATTCCATGCCATCTACAGCAAGGCCTTTAATAGATTCTCTTACGTCTTTGCCGCTTGATTCTATTTGGTCTAAGAAAGGAATAAAGTTTGCAATAGCATTGTAACCACTTATAACACCATCTACAAACTTGTCAAATGCACCTGTTAAAAACTCCATTACAGTAATTAATTTGTCTTTGAAATATTTTCCAACGTCTGCTGCCATTGAGCCTAGTACTTTTAGTACTCTTGTAACTTGTGATATAGTTCTGCCTAGGCCATTTTCCATGCTTAGGTATGTGATTAAACTTGCGGCGGCTACTGCTAATAACCCTAGTGGATTTCTAGCCATTGCAAGTGTTAGACTTTTAACTCCGCCTGTGATTCCTTTGAGTACTGCCAACAAGCCTGCACCACCAAGTACTGAAATAGCAATCTTAGCACCTTGGATAAAACTACCCATGTCAAAGTTCATTTCTTTTAAGAATTTTGTAGCTTGGAAGATAGCAAATCCAACTTCTTTACCTAACATTTTAGAAAAGTCTTTTGTTCCTATTACTGCTTCTTGTAATAACTTAATAAAGTCTGTTGAGGCATCTCTAAATCCGCCATCACCAAATGCTTTTTGCACAAGACCTACATTGTCTTCTAAATTACTAATTGCTCCTGATAGTGTGTTTGCTGATCTTTCTAATGCACCACTAAATTCAGTCTTTCCAATGTCTTCAATAAAGCCAAGTATTGCTTTACCGTCATTGTCAATAGTTGTTCTAGTACCTCTAAAGTTTACAGTTAGTTTGTCGCCTTCTGTTTTAACTTTAATACCCAACTGTTTAAGCATTTCAAATTCGCCTGTTGTGGCGTTGAATACTGCTTGTGCTACATTGTCTATTCTTTTACCCATACCCGCGGCAATGTTACCCACGTTGGTCATAAACTCTGTTGTTGGTTTTAATCCTGCGTTCTTAAATGTAATAAACGCATTTGTAACTTCATCAAGTTGGAATACAGTGCCTGCTGTAAAGTCTTCAATCAACTTCATTGAATGAGCGGCTCTTATAGCATCTCCTTCAATTGTAATCAAAGTGTTTTTCAGGTCTTCAAATTTACGAATTGTATTAACTGTACTTGATATTAAAGCGGCACCACCAATAGCACCTAAAGCTGCCGCGGCTACACCCGCTAGACTGCCTATACTCATCATGCTACTTTCTACTCGTTTGGTAGCACGATCTAGATGCCTAGTATCACCTTTAAACCTTACTAAGATTTCTTGAGCCACTCTACTATCTCCTTGTTTTCGCCTGTTGCTTCTTTGTCTCGTCTGACTCTAATTTATAGTATGCTACCCATCCTGTAAATTCAGCTGTCGTCATTGTCAACACATCAGCTACCCGCAGACCCAAATCCTTCGCCAGCCTATATGCGAATAATAGATCAGAATCTGCTGTTAGTTTTTTACTGCGAACTCAACATTAGAATCTTCTGTATTATTCATTTCACTACAAACTCTAATAACCACACTTGGGTCAGCTTCGTGCATGAATACTGTTTTGTCCATTCTTGCGAACATTTGCTTTCCATCTTCTGTTCTAGCTTTTGTGATTAACGTCTCAACCAAAGCTTCAATAGTCTTGCCTTTTTGTGCAAGTTCTATTAGTCTACCTTCTTGTTCTAGAGTGTTTGACTCTTTGAACCAGATAGTTGTGTCCCATTCTGGAACATGAATAGATCTCATTGTACCTGAAATTTTATTTCTAAAATGTGCGGTAATATTATCTATTGGTTTAACATTTTTGTCTGTCATTTCATTCTCCTATTTGCGCCCCTAAGAGTAGGCCTTATAATCCCTCTTGGTGCTTGTTTAGAACTGCCTGCTTCTAAACGCTCTATATAAGGTACACGGTTTTCAACTTCAAATCCATGTTTGTTAATGGTCTTTGACCAGTTACGACGAGCGTTACCACTACGCTTAGGAGTGTTCTTACGAGCTTCCTCTGCATAGATAGCGGCAGTGGAGTTTAGCAGAGCCTCAGACTTGTCATCTAACGCCCTGCTAAGTTCCTTGATACCTATAATATCAATTTTGGCCAATTAAGTTCTACCTAATTAGTCAGTGTATGTTAAGCTGCCTGTACCTTGGAAAGATACTGACGCTTCAACTAATCCATCAAATGAACCTGAGATTGAGTAACCAGTGATAATAACACTGCCTGCCCATTTAGATCCATCTGAAACACCTTCTGGATAAACTTCTAAAGTTGTTCCAGCGGCACCAACTGCACCTTGGATTGTACCATCCCAATCTACGTTGCCGTCTTCACCAACTTGAGCGGCTGCAAAGTGACTTGGGTCCCAATACACGTCAGCAGTACCTGAAAAAGCACTTAGTCCTTTTACATACTGGCGACTTGTATCACCCATGTTTGATGTTTCAATTGTATCAGCTGTAAGCTCAATTGAATAGCTTCTTACTTCTGCTACTATGTCGTCTCCATATTTGACAACACCTGCGTTTCCTACAATAGCCATATTCGTCTCCTATATTTGTCTATTTTGTTTGTTAAATGTCAACTGTTTCTCTTGTAGAATCCTCTGGATCCTCTTGAGCGGTATCAATTGACGAAACCGTTTCTTGTGCTTTCTTTGCACTAGAATTTCTTTTTTTAGGTTGAGCTTTTACTTGTTCCCAACCTGAATTTAAATATGCTTGAACTGCATCTTCACGTACTGTTTTAACAGCACCAGATGGACTAGCAATTTTAACTTTATTCATCGCCTTCTCCTTCGTCGCCGTCACTGTCAACTTGTACTTGCCAGCCCAGCTGTTCGTATTTTTCAATTGAATCTGCATCATGTACCTCTATACTACGCTCACCTTTGGTCATCACAGTCATTATGCAGTTCCCATTAGGTAGTTGTATTCTACTTGGAAAGTAATAGTTACTTCTGCAAGTGGAGCTTGTCTCTCAACAACTTCAATTGACGTTATTTGACTATTCTGTACCACACTCAATGCTTTTGATCTATATCTATCTGAGTCTAGTATTTCGTCAATTCTTTCAATCATTTCATTGCGTTTGCTGTCTAGTTCACTACCTCTAACAAACACACGAATTAGATAATTTATTACACCTGACTTACGTCCCTTTGAATTCATAGTTGGCATAGTAAGAAGATCTCTATCTTCAGTGCCTGTTTGAACTAGAATAGCAGGAAATTGTGTAATGGCCAATTCTTCTACATTGAATGGCTCACGTGTTACCAATACAGGACGTGGAGGGTCTATTTCTTTTAAGACTTTAATAATATCTTTTACAATATCTTCACGTATGCTTGACATTATCTACGCAACCTCAAAAATACATCAGCTGTTTTTTCTACATCCTGTACAATACCATCATTATTAGCGTCATATTCAACGCCTTGACGTACACAAAGATCAAATTCTTTTTCAAATCTATCTTCATAATAATCCATCATCATTCTAAAACGATCTGGATCTGCTTCGTGTTTGGTAAGTTTTGGACAGATGTGATAAGCAAGTGCGTGAAACGCTGTAGCTTTTGTCCATTGACTGTCAGTGAGTTTTGTGGGGTCCATTATAACAGCTAGATCGCTGTAACGGATGTCTGTTCTATTTTTGTGGTAGGAAGGAAACCAACGAATTGATAATAATCTGTTTATTTCAGTTTCTGATTTTGCTAATTCAGCATCAAAGTCTAAAACTCCGTATTCCTGAATTGTGGGATCTATTTCAAGAAGATCCGCGATAGTTGCGTATGCCAAAGGTCCTACCTCCTAATATTTGTTTTTATGGACGGTCCTTCCGTCCTCATTGTTATTTATGTCAGTCTTAGTATTATGGGCTATTATAGACAAAAAAAGGGCCCCCTAAGGAGCCCTTTTAAATTAGTCTATGTTAAACTAACCTTAGTCTGTTGCGGATCCTAAGATCTTAACAGCATGTCCATTTTGTAAAATAGACTGTCCAGTAACAGCAGACATCATAATGTCAGTTGCTCTAGCGGCTGCTTGTCTTTGTGTTTCCATTTCAACACCACCACGGATAGCATGTCCAAACGCTGATGGAGCAAATACTGCGCCAACCATGTTTAGTTCTGTATCTGAGTCACCGTCAAGGTCTGATTTAACCAAGCTAGATTCAAATACTTGACATCCAGCTAGTGAACCAATGTAGTATCCTCTTAAGATTGAGTTAGCAACTTCGTTAGCTGATAAGTTTGCACCACCAGTTGTAGCTAATTCTTTCTTAAGCTGTAGAGCTTGGCGTGGGCCAAGAACAGCGTATAAAGGACCTGTTACTTTTGCTTGTCTTAGTGTTGCAACAGCTTCAAAGATGTTGTCAACAGTAATAGCTGAGTCTTGAGTACCAACTGAAGCAGTGATTGAGTTGAAAAGTGCAAACACGTCTGTGTCCATTTTTTCAGCAATCGCTCTACCAGCTTGTGCACCAAGGTCAGCAACAACGTCTCTCTGTGCAGAGTCACGTAAGAAGTCAGTAACTTGGAAGTAAGTACCAATTTCAGCAAGTGTAATGTCTACAGAAGTAGTATTTGTGCCAGCCGCAGTAGGCGCAGTGCCTTCTGTTAAGCTACCAGCAGATACTGCAGAGTAAACTGGAACCTGTAAAACTTTACCACTGTTCGCTGGGCTTGTAAACGGAGTTACAATCTGACGAGCAATGGAATTTTCGTACATAGCGAACTGAGCTTCA
>TARA_R110000822_G_scaffold22656_1_pt1 | contig 13531 bp, 7 predicted proteins | sample TARA_R110000822 | Tara Oceans TARA_R110000822 (sample SAMEA4397666) | marine metagenome | biome: Polar Biome; feature: [SRF] surface water layer (ENVO:00010504); material: water (ENVO:00002006), including particulate matter (ENVO:01000060) such as... | depth 5 m | reverse complement strand
GAATCTGTAAACGATAATACAATATGAGAATCCGCATCATTGGGTCCAAATGCATTTTGAATTTGGGTATTATTCAAAGATACTGTTTGAGTTTCTTGTACATAGTTACTATCAATTGTAAATGTATATGCTTCTTGAAGAACATTATCATGTCCAAGAACTTTTAGACCGCCTCTTAAATGAGTACTATCACCAACATATAGACCGTTCTTTCCTTTTATTTGACTAGCGTCATAAACTCCAAGACCATTTCCAGAATCTCTACCATTAAATGACCCGATTTTAACAGCACCACCAATATTAACAAAAGAGTCAATATTAAAATGTCCAATAGTAGTTAAACCACCACCAATGGTTAAATCACTTTCAACACGTAAACTACCACCAATAACTACACTATCAGATGTAATTAATCTTGTTACACCACTTAAACGCCCAGCGATTTGCATACTATCAGCAAATGCAACTGGACCAGAAGCAGTTAAATTACCAACAATAGTCACGCTATCTTCAACTAAAAGATTTTTTTCAAACCTTGCGTTACCACGAAGATCAAGATTATGAGTTGCTGAGTCGCCTCTCTTATTAATAGCAAGTTTTATATTACCGTCATAATATAACCCACTAGCATGAGTTCCATCATACAGTTGTCCTGGTGCGCCAATGTAAACCGCATTAAAACTATCATGCTTCCAATAGTAATCAGAATCCCAAATACTAATAATATATGCAGAATCAAGCATACTTCTAAAAAATGCTTTTGATGCACCACTTGCGCTTGGATTGGCTGTAAAGGTTTCTTGAAGAAAATCAGCGTCTATTTTACTTCTAATATATGGTTGGTCAATATAACCAGTTTGTCGCAACCAAGACTTGTTAGGCCAAGCAGTTTGTGTGCCACCATCGCCGCTAAAGACAATCGGTGGATTACTAAGATAATCATCACCTTCTTTATCTGTGGTTCTGATATTAATTCTGCCTTGAACATCAAGTCCTATAGAATCCCCAACACCACTACTAAAATCAGTGTGTCTGGTATTATAGGAAGTAAGTGTAAGGTTGCTATCATCAGTAGCATCATCAATGGTAGTTCCAGTTTTACTTAGATTACTAGCGTAAGCAGCATTTCCACCACCATTAATATCTGGATTCCAACCCGTCCATGTTTGGTTATTTGTAAGACCAATCGCTACAGTTTTATGTCCATCGTTTGGATTATAAACAAGAGCATCTGGATAAATTACCCAAGAGTTGAATGAATCTACTCTTTGCTGTACATAGTCAGTATCAAAATAACTTACAACAGAACTAAGAATTTTACTATTAGGGCGTAAAACATAACTATCAAAAGTTAAATTACCAATATAAAAACTATCATCAACTGAGTTGTCTAACCAACGAACTGATCCACCAATTCTAATACTATCAGCAAATGTAATTGGACCAGAAGCAGTTAAAGAAGTTACTCCAGATAACGCACCCCCAATAGTCATACTGTCTGTTGATTTGAATGTAGTAACAGTCGCTATTGACCCAGCCATCTCTAAATCAGCAACACCACTTAAACGACCACCAATCTGCATACTGTCAGTACCCTTATAGGTAGTAACAGTACCCAGCGCACCAGCCATTTCTAAATCAGCAACGCCACTTAAACGACCACCGATTTGCATACTATCGGTGCCTTTATAGGTGGTGACTGTTTTGAGTGGCCCAGCCATAGTCAAACTGGTAACGCCATGTAAACGTCCACCAATCTGCATACTGTCAGTACCCTTATAGGTAGTAACAGTTCCTATTGCACCAGCCATTTCCAAATTCGCGACACCACTTAAACGTCCACCAATCTGCATACTATCTGTTGATACAAATGTTGTCGCAGTTTTTATTCCACCAGAAAGTGTTACTGCACCTGCAACTGTTAAATTGCTATCCATTACCACATTTTTGCCAAAAGTTGACGTACCATTGAAAGATGATATTCCGTTTACATTTAACTTTGTTCCTACAGTAACAGAATCTCCAAATTTACCATGAGTATTTACATCTAAATATCCACCAGTTTTTAAATATCCAGTAGAAACATCAAGATTACCACCTACAACTAAATCTTTACCGATACCTACAGAATCATTAAGTGTTACCGTACCTTGAACGATAAGATCACTATCTATAATTACACTAGATTGAAATCTTTTTGGTGCTATAGTACCAGCACCACCAGCAACAATCGGAAGTGCTTTTAACGATAAGTATTGCCCAAAGACTATTTCGGCAGTTGGTACGCCATTCGCTGCCGTACCAGCAGAATCAAATTGTGATGAATCATATGCTGTACCCACATTTGGAGTACCCATTCCCAATGTAATATTTCCTGTAGCACCTTTATTACGAACTATTCCTTTTGATGTATTAACACTTACGCGAGTGGCTACATCAGCAAATGTTGCGCCATCATATAATTCAAAACTATCACCTAACCCACCAACAACATTTTTAATTGCAAATATGGAATCATTTAAGAATTGTCCTATATTAGTTAAACTTGGTAAACTAAATTCAACAGTTTTACCATCAGTCAAAATACCATTTGTATTTCTTATGATAACAATACCCGGATTAGATTGTGTAATACTTACAACAGTTGCTGTTGGCAAAGCAATAGCAGGTTGAGCAATTTCTATTTTTGCGTTTGAAGGATCAACTCCAGCAACATAATCTCTAATATCTTGATCATTAATAAGGATTGATGCTATATAACTATCACCACCTACTTGATTTACACCGTTTACTTTGCTACCACCAATTCTAAGCGTACCTCTGATATCTAAGGCATATTCAGCAGTATGTTTACCAATAGCAACTTTGGTGTTATCAAGATATGTATCAAGTGCTGAATCAGGATTATTTAAAATTATTTGATTTTCTTGATTTCCAGTAAGAGTAACATCTCTACCAATGATAAAGTTTCCTTTACCATTTGTGGTATGTATTGTATTTCCTTGACCAAAAATGAAATTTTCTGAAACATTAGTTGCAGGAGTAACTGTAATTCCACCTGTACTTCCACCAGCAACAGTATTATTAAAACCAATCCAATAATTTTTTGATTGTGTTCCTAATGATCCAACACCATAAACATTTAATGAACTGCCGCTAATATATGTGCCATGTGCGGTAGCAGAATCTTTATTTCCTTCACCAATGAAATACGAATTAGTTGATCGCATTTCATTTGGATTACCACTTGCACCACCAATTACAACAGAATTCGCAACAGTTCTGGCACTACTTCCTATTTTATTATTATAACCACCAATATTAATAGAATAACTAGTGCTTAGATTTCCAGATACATCTCCAATATCAGTATTATAACCACCAATATTTACTGAATATTCTGCGTCAATATGGGTATTATAACCACCAATATTTACCGCATGTTGTGCGTCAATATAAGTGCTATGACCACCAACATTTATAGAATAGTCGGCACCTGTACCAATATTAGTATTATAACCTGCGATATTTGCAGCCCATGAACCATCAATATCATTACTATAACCTGCGATATTTGCACTGTAGGAAGCACTTGTACCAATAATAGTATCCCGACCTGCAATATTTGCACTGTAGGAAGCATCAATATCATTATTATATCCACCCAGATTTATACTGTATTGAGCATTTGCAGTAATTTGCAGTTCGCGACCACCAACATTTGTGTTCCAACGTCCACCCGTCAAAGTATTTGAGTAACCACCAACACTAGTATTATTATCTCCACTAATGTTAATGCTATATCCACCTAAACTAGCATTACTTGTCGTATTATTACCAGAAGAAATAGTGACACTTTGACCGCCAACAATTACACCATAATGACCAGAAAGAGTATGATCTGACCCACCAATTATTGCACCATAATTACCACTTATGCTACTTGAATATGATGAGAAAATTCCGCTGTATGATCCAGATGTAGATGTAATATCATTATTATAGCCACCAACAATTACACCATAATTACCAGCAATATCATTAGAATGCCCACCAACAATTACATCATAATCACCACTTATGTCACTTGTATATGATGAGAAAATTCCAGATGTTGTTGATGTTGATGTAATATCATTATTATATCCACCTATTATAACACCAATATCGCCAGCAAGATCATTATGCTGACCACCAACAATCGCACCCCACTCTGCATCAGCAGTCGTTTCATTAATATAACCACCTGCTATAATATTATGGTTACCAAGCATAGTGTTTTGGTAACCACCAACATTTGTGTTATATGTTCCACCAACAGTTAATGCATATGATCCACCAAAGTTACTACTATAGTTTCCAGTTACATTAGTCCTATTAGCAGTAGAATTGGTATAACCACCAATATTTGTAGCATATTGTCCATCCGCTTTTAAATATCTACCGCCAATAGCAACACTATAGTTTCCATCAACTCTATTCTGATCACCACCAAGAACAACTCCATAGTCTCCATCAACTCTATTAAAGTACCCCATACCAATAGAATGTGCGCCAATAGTGGCATTTCCATGATCAGTATTTGCATTAATTTGACCAACTCTAAATACATCCCCCAAAGGATAATATGCCATAAGAGCAACATTTGAAGAAACATTACTAAAACTAGAAAGTGCTTTAGTAGTATCGGCAGAATCAAAGAATGGCTCACCTTGTCCTAATTTACTTGTATATGATCCGCTATAATTTCCTCTGAAGATAAATCCACGATTTCCTTCTGCTTCCACAGGTACGTTTGGAACCGCGACATGCATACCAATAGGCTTATTACCATTTGTATATGTGATTTGAAGTCCATTATCACTCCATGGTGAATTTTGTAGTAGTGTCCCATCTGCTAGTAATTTAAGGTTTTCTCCGCTATAAATAAGATCACCAGTTACATAAAGATTACCAACTCCACTTGAAACAGGTACTGCCATTTTTGTTAAATCAGAATCACTACCGATTGTAACATTACCACCTTGAATAGACATAAAGTTATCATGAGTATTTGAAAGTGGTAAAAATTCTCCAACAGTACCAGCCTGACCAGTACCCAAGTTAATACCAATAGAGCGGTCACCACCAACATTAACATTCTTACCAAAACCGAAAGAACCTTGTGCTGTACTAGGAAAAGTTATACCTTCACCGAATGCAAAGTTATAGGAACCCGCAATATTATGTGAAAACCCAAGTGCTACTGAATTGGTTGCAGAAACAGTATTTCCAGCGGCACTTGTACCACCTATAGCAATTGATGCGCTTCCTGTTATTTGATTCCCTATACCAATACCAACAGCCCCAGTGCCGCTGGTAACTTGGGTATCACCGATAGAAATTGCTTTCTCGCCAACTGCCGTATTAGCCTTACCAATCGCGATACCTTGTGAAGATGTTATTTCATTGCCTTCACCAAAAGCGATACTGGTTAATGCATTACCACTAATAATATTTTCTTTACCAATTGCAATACTGGTTGTAGCACCAGCACCAATAATCGATTTAATTCCAGAAACAAATGAACCATCCGCATATGTTTCAGAAGAATCGCCTTGGGCGTATGATGCAGTCCCTTTAGCAATGGTATTTTTACCAAACGCTGTGGAATAAGTACCCATTTCAGTATTTTTAATTGTGCCTGTTACGAAATATCCAGCCCTAAATCTTGCTTTAGCAGGATCAAAGATCATTCTAGATTTGTCACTATCTAAATCTACAACAATTTGGTATTGATCATTTATGCTTGGGCTTCCAGCCCCCACAGGATTTAAAGCATAGTATTGTGCTGAAGTATTTAGTTTTCCAGATACTTGAAAAAGATTACCTATAAGAGTGGTATCTGTTCTAAAATCAAGTGCATGTGCTGGTCTATCAGTACCGATACCCATTCTGGCACCGATTTGAAATACATCAGTAACTCCAGGTTCTCTTATAGTAGGTAAATAGAAAACATCATTAACATCATAAGGAAGGAATTGCTTTTGGAAAATACCACCACCAATAAACTTTTCACCTTTTCTATACATATTTCCATAGAAATCAATAGAACCGTCTTTGTGAAATGATATTAAATTACTATCTAAAGCACCTTTTAAAGAAATAAGACTACTTCCTGGATTACCCACACTATCGTAAAGAACTGCGTGAACACCACCACCAATTGTTGCACTATCAAAACTATAATCAGATTTGAAAACATTTTTCTGTAGAGTGGATGTTAGTTGAGAGTCATTTAATTCAAGACCATAGAAATCGTGTGCGTATGAAGTGCCTTTTCCAGTTTGCGAACCATAATTAAGTGTAAGTGACGCTGATTGTCCAGTAGGTTTATGGTAATCACCACCAATTCTAAAACCTTCTGCAAATATATTTCCAGATTTTGTTAGTGTGAGGTGGTAGTAAGAAGAATCTGCTGTTGGGTCTGGACCTTTACCATTAACAGTTTCTTTGCCAAAATGAATACCGTCCAATGATCCCAAATGATCTTGCCATGTGCGATTTTGTGTTCTTATAAACCCATCATCATTTATAAGTCTACCTTGTCCCGGTTCAGAACTAAGAATACCATGTGGCGTAAGTTGAAGTGAATATATGCTATCAACAAAAATTTTATCAAAGTATCCAAGAGCATATACCGCTCTCAAACCTTCAAGTTCAGAAATCATTGCACTGTCAGAAACAAACTGCCCAATACGCCCAGAGTCGTATAAAATTGATGAGCCGCTAATACGTGCTATGTGTGCGCTATCAACACCACTTAATTTTCCACCAATATGCAATCCACCAGCGATTTCCATAGGCAGACTAGATTTCCACAATCCAGGTGCTGGGCTAACTTGCCCTTGAAAACCAGATGCATCTGCTTGATAAGTAAAACTTCCTCTACCGTGAACTGGGTCATTGTAACTTCTATTACTGAAAACAGTAATACCAGCACCATCAGCAGCAGCACTATCCATGGCTTCGTCTGCTAAAATAATATTCTTATCATTTACAGTAACTGTTGTTGAGTTAATAATAGTTTGAATACCATCAACTTGCAAATCGCCTTTGATAAGAACACGACCAGTATTATCACCAATCCCAGCAGGATCAATAACGATTTCGGCTGGACCAGTGATCAATGGTTGATACGATGTTTCAATATGAGCATATGTAATTCTTGCAGAGTCGGACATGAGTTGTCCAACGTAAGCACTATCAATATCTGCCCTAGAAATATACGCACTGTCAATATCTACTTGACCTATATCTGCACTATCAATATCAGTATGATCAATAAGAGCATATTTAATGTACGCACTATCAATCGTTACATCATTGATATATGCACTGTCAATATCAGCGTATTTGATGTACGCACTATCAATACTTACATTATCAATATGCCCACTGTCAACATCCATATATTTGATGTAAGCAGAATCAATAGTTACATTATCAATATGCCCACTGTCAATATCAGCATATTTAATATACGCTGAGTCAATAGTTACATTATCAATGTGTCCACTGTCAACATCCATATATTTAATGTATGCGCTATCAATAGTTACATTATCAATGTGTCCACTATCAATATCAGCATATTTAATATACGCGCTATCTACAGTTAGATTATCAACATGACCACTATCAACATCCATATATTTGATGTAAGCAGAATCAATAGAAACATTATCAATGTGTCCACTATCCATGTCAAAATGACGTATATAAGCACTATCAACACGAAGATCATGAATATAGGCACTGTCTGCCTCCAAAAATGTAATGTGCGCGGAATCAGAAATAAGCCCCTTTATAACCGCACTGTCTGCATTGAAAAAACGAATATATGCACTGTCAACACTTAGGTTATTAAAACTACCAGAATCGCCAACAAGACTTTGGAGTTTTATATAATCTAATCCACGATCATCATCTAGTAATACTAATTTACCATCTTGTGCTATTCCAGGAGTATCTGGAAATAGTGTTGTAAAATATTCACCACCAATCGTGGCAATTCTAGTGGCATCACCATTAATATTTACTTCTGGACCTATACCAATGAAAAGTTTTTTAGATGTATTTGCATATGAATATGCTATTTCACCTACTTTAAGATTTGATGGGGTATCAACATTTGATGATCGTTTTATTCTTATAGTTGCTGGCATAAAATCTGAACCTTAATTTATACTTCTTTTTGTATTTATATAATTATATGGATCAAAAACCCTCTCCAGCATCAATAGTTTGTTTATCAAATAATAGTTGCGGTTGAAATTGTGCATTGGTAGCGTTAAAAACTAATACATCTCCATTCACTGCCCCGTTTCCTGCAACATTTCTAAGTTGACCTATATCTGAAACTACTTCAATTTTAGCGATTTGTGGCACAGGAGTACCCAAAGTAATCTTTTTAACAATCGTATTCGTAGAAACAACTTTTACAGTATCACTCATGATGATCTCCTAATTAATTCTCTTTTGCTAATAGTTGATGGTAAATCTACAGAACCATAAGACTGAACTGTAAATTCAACTTTACTATACTTTGAAACTACCTTGTCTATAAAAACTTTTTTTTGAACAGTATTTGAAGATATGACTTTTATATTCTGAGTAATCATAATCTAATTAACGCTTGGTGATACTGTAAGTGTCCCTTGAAGTATTCTTTCAACTATTGTTGTGTTAGTTGCAGAATCTTGATAACTTAATTCAACATCATAAACGTATCTTCCTGATTTCATTGTTTCTGTTATAGTATTTGAAAGTGATAGTTGTAATATATTTGGATTATCAAGATCAAGAAATGAAGTTCCGAATGATATAGCAGAAGAATCGCTTGTTGAGTATGATTTTTTTATTTTTCCAGTTGCGACATATGGTGCGATTGTTCCACCACTACTTGGATCAAGTTTTTTAAATATTTTTTTACTACCATCAGTTTCAAAACATTCAAGTCTAAGTGTTATATCACTTCCTTGATCAACCATAATATCTTCAGATTGTGCCATTTTTTCTCTCCAGTATTTCTATCCAGCAAATCTTGCTTTTGTTCTATTGTGTGTAATTCCAGAAGTAAGTGTACTAGGAAGGCTGTTAAACATAATTCTTACCATTCCCGGCCCACCGCGAATCTTATCGCCAACTGAGGTTCCTTTTGTTCCTGCCCCACCGCGTCCATAACCCAGAGGATAGGTAGTCTTCTCTGACACTCTATTAAAAATTTCATCAAAGCCATTACCTGCTGAATTTAATGCACCGCCATGTGTTACTGTTGGCACTTCTTGAATCCAATCCGAGTAAGACACTCGCCATCCCCAACCTCTTCCTCTAATATCGTGAGTTTGACCTTCAACTAGGGGAGTCCCAAAATAAGACTGGTATCCGGGTGCGCCACCGCCACCATACCTAGACGAATTATAGTTAAAACTAGGACTAGCAGTTAATGTCGCGGCGTTGTTAGTTAGACATGATGTTAGATAAGAAGTTCCTCCCCAACCGCCAGCATAGTGTAAGTCTAATTTTGAGTTATCATATATGGTAACTCTATTTCCAGTTCCAGGACCATTTGCATATCCAGAATTAAAATAACCATGAGTTTCTACACTTTTAGTTCCACTATCAACAGCCGCACTTCTTATATAATTAGTGGATTTTAAAGCACCACCTACCGTAAGCACATTACTTCCATTTTTATAGACGTAAGAAGTTCCACCACTACTTGCATTACCATTTACGCCTTGAAATCCCCACTGACCATCATTCGGTGAACCGTTTGGTGGATAACCACCATTACCAACTTTAATTGTAAGTACATCACCACCAGTTATAGGAATCCAATGTGTTTGAGCATAATCACCACCATTACCACCAGCAGGTGCAGTGATGTGTGACGCTGCAATTCCACCTCTACCACTCCAATTCCAAGGGCCAACATGACCAGAAGCCCCAGACCCTTGTATAAAAATTTTCATGTATGAAAATGCACAATTTTGTGGAATTGTATATGTGTAATCAGATGTTGTCGTTTGTTGGTATGATGCAACAGTATATACAACATCAAAATACGGTCTTATCATAAGATCACTTAAAGATATTTTACCAGAAGATGGGACACTAGTACTACCAGATATTCCAGAATTTATGATTAAATTACCATCAGACTCTGAAACTAAACTACCACCCTTATAATATTCTGATAAAGATGCTGGTCCAGTATCGCTAAACTGATTCTTAATATCAGAAAAACCAAAAGAACTGTCTCCCTCTAAGTAAGGATAATTATTGCTATGTAAATCTGTAGGTTTAAATGGTGTCGGCATTAGACTCTATCTTTTCCCTAAGATATTCAACATCCACCCTTAACTCATTTATTGCCTCTACAATAAGACCCATCATGTTACCATAACGAATTGCTTTATGTTCGCCATCAAATTCATAAACAACTTCTGGAAGAACTTCAGAAACTTCATCTGCCATAAGACCAGACATTTTTTCTTCTCGGCCTTTATAGTTAAATGTATATCCAGCAAGTGTGCCGACTTTATCAAGAGCATTCTCAATGCGCTCAATATTTTCTTTTAATGTCCTATCAGAAGCGGAATTAAATGCAGTAATATCAGCATTTGATGTAATCGCACCATCAGCATGTAATGTTGATGAGAGAGATAATGAATGTCCATTATCTAATACATCTGACCTAAGATATTTTGGATCAGTTATAGTACCAACTATCAAAGCAGAATCGACTCCAGCGGAAGATCGTGCTAATATATATGCAGAATCAACTTGAGTTGATAGATTTGTTTCATCAACTAATTTGTGCCACGCCCCACCATGAGAAAAATATCCCTTACCAGTTCCATGCACATGAGCGAACATACCGTGATATGTTGACGCTGAAGGCAGATCGCCTTCTGCCGAATACATATTTGCATACAAAGATTTACCAGTTGTAATAATATTATTACTTCCCATATTAAGATTGGAACCTGTAATACGACTAGTTACTCTTGCATCTGTATAATATAAATTAGTTGAACCTTCTGTAACTGTATCTGTATTTGACACCGCAACAGCAGCGACTGCGCTTGTGACATATGCTTTTATTGATTGTTGTGAAGCGACATGGATAGGACTATTTGATGCCATATTATCTTCATCTTTTAAATCAGAAAAACTTAGTCCATCATTAATTCCATAACCCCCTAATGTGCTAGGTTTAGAAGTGACTGCCGCAAATGTCATTGTAGTTGGTTTTGTTAATGAATTAAGAGTAGAGTTATTTACTTTACCAAAAATATAACTAGAATCTATTAGGTCCAAAACATCAACACTAGTTAAAGCACCAGTAGCATTGTAGAAAGAAGATATTTCCCCCATTGAAACTCTAGCAGCACCATAACCTCCAGACAAGTTGGTGCCAGTTACTACCAGAAAGTTTTGTGTGGTGCTTAAATCACTGTTTGTGGCGGCGGGTAAATCTGTTATTCTAACCATTTTTTTCTCCTATATGTCTCAAGCGACACCCTCACCAAATCTGATTGCTATTATTTGTAAATCCCATCTGCTATTGTCAATTTTGAAATAATTGGAGTTATTGCCTACGCCTAAAGCATATCCCGGACCATCGTTTGCCACTGATACCCTAAACCCCCCATAATCCAATCCTGATGCTTGCCCAGTGATTTCCGCTCTAAATGCCGTGCCATTACCACTTGTGTCTGCTGTATTATTTGGATATATGTCTATCATATCACCAGAAAGGTAACCACCTTGATCTGATGCAGTGCCACCATTTCTACGAATCCGATAAGTAACAAAGTCTGGAAGTCCATGATCGCCTTGAGGATTGTACCCCCCTTGGCTTACATGCGTTGGATGAACAGACCATGAGATAGGAAGAGGTATTTGCACTGTGCCAGTAAATGAATTCAGGCTAGTATAAGTACTTCTAAAGATTATTGTTTTATTGGATGAAAGTTGTCTTGCAAGTTGAGCAGGAGTTATAGCCACATCATTTGCAGTACCAGCGTCTGCTACAGCATCACTTGCAACTATTCCTCCACCAATCGCAGTGGCACTTACAGTTCCAGTAAATGATGCTGCACCAGTACAATTTAAAGTACTAGTTGTTACACTACTAGCAGTAACTCCTACAAAAGTTGGGCTGTTCGTTACTCCAATATCTTGACCAATAGAAATTGAATCAAGAGTACCTATAGTAACACCAGTGCCTGCCAGACCTTCAAAAGCCGCTATTGATGCTAATGTCGCAGGTGATAACTCGATACCTAATTTTCCGCTAGAATCCATAAATAAATTACTATCAGTAGAAATTGCCGCCCTCGCTCTAGCATCGGTATAATAAAGCGCAGAAGGACTTTCTGGAACATCTTGTGTCGCAAAACCAACCTGTCCGGGTGCAAGCGAACCACTTAGTTGTGGAATAGGTGGAATTCGTGCTGCTGCAAAAACACCACTAGTCACACTTGTTGTAGTTAGAGTTGGAATACGTGATTGTGGAAATACTCCACTGGTAATAACAGTTGCAGGTAATGGAGCCAAATGTGTTGGACCAATAGAATTTGAATTGAATGAAAACTGACCACTGCCCGAATCGTAGGTTAGTTGGGTGTGATTACCATTCCCAGTATTAATCATACTTAATGCACTTGTGAATCCAACCACTGTTGAGGCACTTGCAATTTCATTAATTGCTTGAACCAAATCGTTTTTGTTTGTAGTATTAAGATTATCAGGATCACCGACATATTCGGCCATAGTATTTGTCGCGTTGCGCCAAACTTCTATTGTATCTGTTAATTTTACTGTAATTTTTCTAGTCATATACCATACTCATTTTTATCATAGGTTGCTCATGTTTATTTATAAGGTTTTTAGTGCTAGTTTAAACTCATCCTCATAATATTTTCTAACATCTGGAACCATTCCTATCATTTCTAAAGGAAATTCTATATTTTTCAATATTTGATCATAAGTATCAATGTCTAAATTATATTGAATAAAATGTGGATCATTCTCTGCCAGTAAGTATTTATCATTTAGTAATTCAAAGAAATCTTCATTGAAATCTTCAGATAACCAATGTGCATAACATATAGCAACAAAATATGATTTCGCTGGTCTAATAGTTTCATCAACATATTCATTGAAATGCAAAACAGCATCTCTAACTATATTTTCTTCACTCCATGTCACATCCATTTTATTCAAGTCATCTGAATACTCTCTATTAAGTAAGTGATAAACTTGGGATGCTGTTCTCCATTTTTTCATACCAATCCAATAGTCCTTTATATCCGTTACACCCATTATCTAAATCCTTGACATATCGGTAATGTTCTGTTAAACAATTACCAAAATATTTGCATGAAGTGCAAATCGGACTTATCATTTCTTCTTTTTCTTTTTCTGTCCATTCTATATAAGATTGGAAAGAATCCAATTCGTGAAAGTATTCTCTATC
>TARA_R110000822_G_scaffold53335_4_pt1 | contig 13596 bp, 9 predicted proteins | sample TARA_R110000822 | Tara Oceans TARA_R110000822 (sample SAMEA4397666) | marine metagenome | biome: Polar Biome; feature: [SRF] surface water layer (ENVO:00010504); material: water (ENVO:00002006), including particulate matter (ENVO:01000060) such as... | depth 5 m | reverse complement strand
CCTCGAAAGAATCTTTTTTTTTTACAGGTGCAGACACGCCTATCAATACTTTGAAATCATCTATTGACTTATTGTATCCCTGACCTGAGAATAGAGTGTACGCATCACCAAGAGCTTTATCGTTTTCGTTCATTAATAATTTAAAGTCATCTATTGACTTATTGTATCCACTTCCCACAAATAATTGGTAAGCGTCATTTAATGCTTTTTCGTTCATCTCTTGATATTATTTTTATTCATCACCGTTGTATTCACTTGTATTTATAACCACTGCTCCGGTACCGCCCGGTGTTGTTCCTCTAGCGTAGCCCGGTGTTGTGACGGTCTGAGTATTAGGCGTGTTTCTAAGTTCTTCTGCATTCCTATAAAGCGTAGTAGCTGTGGCTCTATCTCCTTTATTTAACGCAGTCAACGCCGCAGCTTCTAATTCATCCGCGCGCTCTTCATTGTTTGTAGTCGTTACCACCTCTCCTGCACTAGATATTTCCCAAACACTTTTGATTCCAATGCCTCTAGTTCTTTTAGTAATATCATTAACATCATTAATCTGATTGTCCTCTGTCAAGAAGAAGTTTGTGGCACCCTCAACCCATTGTGTACCGGTCATCTCTTTAAATAGTATTGGCTCTTGATTGGTACCATCATAGAAGGTTACAAATACACCTTCCGCGGTTGTTTTTATACTTTCTATGTTTTTATTTAACGAGCGCAATACTTTAGCCGCTGAATCTTTTTCTTCTTTAGTACCACTATACAGCTGTGACACTGCATTAATTGCTGATTCCTGTTGCTCTTTTGCATTCATCCTATCAACCTCAGCCTCTGATGGCGCGGAGTAGAACTGCTGTGCCTTAACTGTTTCCGTATCATCAATAGACATATCAACCGCAGTTGACAATGCCCTAGATGCAACCCTTTTCTGTTCATCTGTAAGCTTACTTACAACCTGATTCCCCTTCTGTATTACCAATACAGCGTTAGGGTCCCCTGCTGCTGCATCAGCGTCAAAGGTGGGGTAATACTTTACACCCGTAGCCTCATTAATATCAAGATAATCCATCAATACAGATAGTCCTGCAGTTGATTCTATATTTTCGTTGAGTTGAGATGCAATCCACTTGTTACGTGACTCCTCATATAACGTAAGAGACTTTACTTCGTCAAGGTCTAACCCCATATCTTCGGCAAACTTTGCTCTCTCTTCATCACTCATATCAGATATACCGCCTCTCTTAGCCATAGCAGATTTAATATGTTGAATCGTACCTGCAGACCTAGTGCCTCCCTTAGATAATATAGTCTCATATTCACCAACCCCTAATGTCTCTGCGTACGTACTAGCGTTAGTAACAACGTCATACTTCCTGTATGTGCCTCTCATCCTGTTAGTAAGATTATTCGCTGACACAAGATTGTTAGGGTTAGGGTCAGGTATCTTAGGACCATCAGGATTATCAGGGTCATCAATTAGCTTAGCTAATGCTACCACACCTGTACGTGGGTCAGCTACAAACGCAGTATCTGTAAAATTACGGAATCCCTCTACGCTCTCCATAAGAAAGTTTTGAAGGTCTGACGCCTGCTCCCCATAGGGTAGGCTTGGGTCATTCATAGCCATCTTCTTAGAAAACTCCTCGCTATATACATTAAAGACATCAAGGGCTTGCTTTGTTCCGTCAGTAAGATTCTGACTCATAATATTAAAGTCGCGTGGCTTTAGTTGACCCGACTTTAGCAACGTGGTCTGTAATAATTTTGTCTCTTTAAGGTCAGCTGCAAAATTAAGTAGCGCAGTGTTTAGCACGTCACTCTCACCAAGCTGAACGTCCTCTAAAGTATTTAGGTAGTCACGCGTACCCTTATCTATCTCAGCTTTTTTTTCTTCCCTTCTATTAGCCTCGTTACCGAGCATATCAGAAAATTCTTTCCCAACCTGTGACCAATTAATACTATCCTCTGCCTGTCTCTCTACGTACTTATATGCTGTTGCCATCTCTTAGTTATTTTATTATTGATTATACGCCTCTGTATACGCAGGGTCATATATCATATCACCATATAAACTTTTGTTCTGCCTTTTCCATTTCATAAATTCCAAATTACTCATCTTGTTAAAATCTACAGTGGGTTCGGACATTGTATGTGTAAAGGTTTTATTAGCACCTGTCATTATTCCCCCGCCTCTTGGAACCGTCAAGTTAGACATATCTTGTCCCTCATAGCTTAGTGTAATATTATTAGTTAATCCATACTTATTCATATCTAATCCTCCTACAGCCGCCTTCTGTTTACTAAGGTTCTGTTGGTAGAGTGGTACGAAATTAAGACCTAGCTGTGCCGTGTTTAATGCCCCTTGGAACCCTTGCTCTTTTGATAGCTCAGCAGCTCTCTGTGCGTCAGCTGCTTTCTGTTGGTTACCTGCGACCTCCTCTAGGTCTAGTGCTACATTTAAGTCCCTTAGACGAGAGTCCTCATCTATGATATCAGACTCAATATTAGTCATCTCATCAGCCATTGCATCCCTTATAGCTGACTGACCCTCCTGCTGACCTGCGTATATACGACCTGCTGTTGCCGCTGAGCCTCGCTCACTCTCTATGCCTGCCTCGGTCGCCATAGCACCCTGAACCAACATAGCCTCTCTCTCCCTATCATAGGCTTCTTTCTTTATACTCCTGCCCTCAGCATAATTAACATCAAGCCTCTGTCTAGCCTCAGCCATAGCTGCCTCTGCGTCACGCTCTGCCTCTCTTTGTAATTTCTTCTGCTTAGCCATCTGTCCAAATGACATTGCTGTTGACCCTGCAGACAAGGCTAATCCCCCTATTGCGGCTACCGCTGTAAATACTCCTGCCATAATCTTTTATTTTTATTTATTATTTTTTTTGGTAAGGTCCTGTAATCATCCGTGTATACATCAGCCTCAGCCTCTTCAAATGTTTTTTTATCTGTCTTGTATACACACGCCCATTCTGTATCCTCGTGTATATACAGAACTCTCTGTGAACCCGTCTGAGTAAATATGGTAGTCGGTCCAACTATTGTATTTATATCTCCATCATCAGTCACATAAGATACCTTGCCTTTTAATAAAAAGGATGGGTGCTGCTGTTTATGAATCATACTAATCACCACGCTATCCTTGGGCATAAAGAGCTCCCGTGTGTACAGCCCACCCTCAATATGTTGCTTCAATGGGAACTGCTCCTTAAGCTTTTCAGATTGAGCCTCCCCTACCTTATGGGAAACGCTTCCCTCAATCGCTTTTAGTTGCTCCTGAAAATCAGCTATACTATCCCATAACATCCCCCTATCAGGGTTGATATGTTTTAATATATCCTCAGGTCTTGTTTTTTGTTTTCTTTTAAATAAACTAAGAATCCCCATATGACACAAAGATACTAAAATTAAGGAAATGATTTCATTACTTGAGATAGAACTGCAAAAAGTTCTACCTTTTCTGTATCGTTATTCTCTAAATGAAATTGTCCGTAGTGACCTAGTATACCGTGAGACTCTGCTACAGAATTCTTGACGTAGAATATAAACTCAGTCGTGCCGACAGGTACAGTACCTGTTGTATTATCAACCACAATATTGTTTATACCACCGGGTAAGGCTACGTTAATAGCTGTTACCACACCAAATAGCGTGGGTGCCACAGTGCCAAAGTATACCACATCCCCCACACTTATTATCCCGCCTATATCTATAGTGATTGCAAAATCTATTGTCGAATCAGTACCTACAGTTGTTATGTTAGAGCTTGTAGCTATGCCGTTTACGTTTCTTAGTGGCAGCTCATTATCTAATAATAAGTTCTGAGAGTTCCTTACGAAGGCAAAGAACGTGCCCTCCTTTTTCTCAAACCAATCCACATCAATGTACCCTGTATCCTGTTGGTCACTTATAAGTGTAGCTGACCAACTATGGTCACCACCAAGCTCGATAGTCTTGAATAGCTTATTCATTAATGGGTCGTCGTTAAATACAGATGTAAGCGTAGATGGGTATAGCACACCATAATATTGGTTACGTATATCATTTACATTATGTCTGTACATATTCCCCCCACTAAAGGTGTAGAAGAAGTTGTTCATCCCTATCATATAGTCAGGGTTGTAAGAATAGAAAGACGGGAATCCTTTTACTCCGGAGTCATACGAGATAGTATAGTTTGGCATAGTCTTTTATTTTAAGGGCAGTTAACAGTGTCATTGCAAGCGTAAGTCGTACTCGATACCTGAAAGGCGTTAGTGTCCTCACCTGCAATCTGTGCCACAACCGTACCACACCTTGTCACACCGTCAGGTCCTGTTATATTATTCTGTATTTGGTAGTGGATAACATCACCAATAGTGTTGATTCCAAACCTATCATTCATTGTGTATACGTCCCCTGTCTTGCAGTCGTTCACCCGTAGAGTAGCGCAGCTATCTGAAACATTTGTAACGATACCGTCAGTCGTCATAACCCTATATCCCTGTGGCATTAGATACCAACCATCAGTAACAGCAACAGAGCCGTTTGCATCTTGAAATAGGTAGTCGTGTAGGTTAACCACGCCTGCGGTTGACGCGGCATTAACGGGGACGTGATAGTATGTGGTGTCACCGACAGCTACACACGCAGCTGAGCCACCTCCACCAACAGGTGTACTGTTAGTCCACACGCCTATCAACGCTGCAGGGCACGACACATTAACATCAAATATACCTGTGCCACACGGGCTTATAACGTCTAGGTATATCGTCGCTGTAGTCGAGCTTGGTTTAGGTATGACCATAACGCAATCCCCGGGTTGGGTGGCTGTAAGATTCACATCACCTACGTTTACCGTTACAGATTGAGTTGTACCTAGCCCGTAGAACGCCCCGTCTATATAATTATATTCAGCTAACGTTGGATACGTTGTCCCTGCTATACCACAATCAGATGTAGTCACGCCCACATATGTAGGGTTACCTGCGATAGAGCTCTGAAGCTTTCCGAATACAGGTGAGCTCATCTTATTATACGTGGTCGTATTGAATAAGACCTTCACGCCCTCAGGTACACTGTTAGGATTGAACGTGATTATAATAGCCCCCGTGCCAACTGACACGTCCACATCTACATTATAAAAGCCTTGACCTCCACTTGAAGACACATCACTCCCACAGCTTACCAAACAGTTTGGACACGGTAGAGGTGTACTTAGCGACCCAATACCTAAGGGTAGAGTCTGCTCCCTTACAATAACACCATCAGAGTAGAACCCTGCTGCAGCGTATACTGTTAATGCTGCATCAGTATAAACGGCTGTCGAGTCGTTTAAAGATGTTCCGTCTATATATACAATAGCCATAATTTATCTATATTTTATATTAACAATTAATACAACACACACTCTCCGCATCACTACCGTAGCATAAATCAATCTCGGTAGACTGTCTTAAGTCCCAAATGAGATATAGATAGTCGCCTGCTGTTGCCTGCGGCATAGTAAATGTAGCTGAATACTTGGTAGGTCCACTTAAACTAAGGGTGGCTACAGATGATGCAGCTATAAGTGCAGCTAACTGCTGCGGTGTGTTAGGGTAGTTTGTTGGTGTCACTAAATATCGTAAACTATTTAATGAGGGGTCGTACACAAACGTGTCGTTCCCAAAATTATTAGTTGATATCGTAACGGTTGAACCTGTCGTAGGTATCGAGCCTTCGCCTTGCCCCCCAACAACAGATTGATATAATGACGCCACAGGGTCTGACACACCCACAGAAAACTGTAGCTGCTGAGACTGTAGCGGTGATATAAATGTACCGTCTACATACCTCTGCTCGATATGTATCAAGTCTCCTACCTGAGAGTTATTTGTGGCTACAATATTAACCAAGCTTATCTCCACCTGCTGAGGGCAGTTGACCGTTAATGTTAAACCGACAGAGGCTGTTGATGTTATATCTACGGTGACCTCGGATACAGCAGGGTTATCCCTGTTTACGGAGATAGACCCGTCAGTAGTCTGACCCACTAACGTCTGCACAACACCGTTATAGGTTGTTGTCACATCAAATGTTGATAGCGCAGGTATATCATTTACAGTCCACGACACTAAAGATGTACCTATAGACTCACCTAGCTCATAGCATTGGCTGTGTGGTAACACCAACGTTACGCTAAGCCTCTGCGTTACACCACAATTAACACACGGTATATCTGTTGGGATAGACCTGTCGTTAGATGATAGCACATACTCATTCATATAAGGGTCAAACCCTCCTAACTTCTGAGTATTAAATGATGTCTGAAACAAATCTCTAAACCACGTTCTCATCCCATTAAAGGAGATAGGCTCAAGGCTGTCATTCTGATAGCTTGTACCTGACAGTTTCAACACAGCACCTCTCTTTGCATCAGTAAAGTATTTGTCAGGACCCCATTGAGTAAAACTCTCAGGATTAAAACTAATACCAAAATCCTCTATCCTTGCGACTTGGGTGCCCAATACTTCAGGTACCGTTGTCAGTAGATTACCTGCACCTGCATCAGACAGTAAATTCTTTCCTTGCAGCACATATGATATCTTATCCTCCTGTAGCGTGAGTATATCTGTCTCTCTTGCGAATAATTTTTGAATTGGTCCGAATGAATACTCTAACGCTTTAAAGTTTAAGAGACCCTCATTGAACTCGTTTAATCTGTTTATGTTTGACTCATCATTATAAATTCCGCTATACGTTATATCAGAGAATCTTCTAACCTGACTGTAGTCCTCAGCCTCAGTAGATGTGACCCTATTCCCTAGCCTTAAATCTTGACCAAGGACACCGTCTCGTATCTTATAGCTCTCCACACCATTGCCGAATGCGTAGCAGTTAAAGAATCCTGTGTGGCATATAGCAGGCTGTGTGTCTGTTTGGTTTTGGACATCACCTAAGTGGCTACCCACCTCTAATAATAACTCGTATATTAAAACATTTATAGGCACTATCGGTGGGGTAGAAGGATTGATTGTCATACTACCACACTCCCCATTTGCACTGCCTGTGCCTCCGGGATTAACAATTATCTGTGCAGGGTTGCCCTCTAAATTTATATAGTCAAGGGCTATAGGCTCCGGCTCAGCATCACTCACTGTCACTACAAATCCACATCCCCCATTCACAGCAATACCAAAGGTCTTAGACCCCTCGTACCATATATCAGGCGACGCATCTATCGGCTCACTTTCAAATACCACAGTAGTATCAGCTCTAAGAACCGTTATACGCAGGTCTGTTGTCGCCAATCTTTTTTTAGTATTCCCACAGGGAAGTACGCTTGTTGCGATAAAATACTTTTTATCTTCATCCGGGTCCTCCCAAAAACCAAACTTTAATATACATAGGTCAGGTTGAATATCAGGTTCAGACCAAACATCTGTGCATCCTATAATTGATGATATAGTCCCTAGATATTCTGTAGTGAATGCACAATCAGGACCGAGTCCGTCAGGAATAGAGGTGCCTGTCGCTAAGACAAGCTGAATATTATCTCCATCAAACCAAGCCTGAAAATTGTCGTAGTCCTGAGATGAAATCATTGTCTTATTCAATGTGTACTTCCTTGGCTCACAGCTATCTCCCCTACCAATTCTTTCAAATGTAAAATCAAACGTAATCTGTGTGCCTGCAGGTATATCATAGTCGGTCCACACACCATCTAAAATCTGAACAGGGTATCGAGGGGCTTCATAACAGTCACCAAGGTCGCTTTGCTTGGTTATAAAAGACTTTGTTCCATAATCAATGCTCGCATCCTCCTCTATCTCCACCGCAAAGTTAGACGCCTTTATCTTCATATACACGCCTGAGGGTATAAGGATGTCTACTCCGGGGTCAGATGGTGATGGCACCTCAATAAAGTTTTTTACCTGTGCTTTTTTCTCTAGGACTGTGGCGTATACACATCCACGCGCAGAACCAATGGTATCTCTCTTCACAATAAGCCTCTGCCCCTCTGTTATCTTCTGAGAGTTCTCACCCTCTAAAAGGAAGTACGTGTCATTTGAGACAGGCTCAGTAAAGAATATACTACTGTATATCGTATCATACGTCTCTTTGTCAGGTTTTATAGCGAACTTATACGAGCTCGCCCATACAGGTGCTAACTGTGTAGGCGGGATATTAACATCAATACTATTAGATGTATCGGCATCACTACACGCAAAATGCTCTGTGTTATACTGACTAACCAATGCAGGAGTAGAGCGTTTAAACTCATCCATATATATGAGACCAATCTCATACCCCCTATTACTATGTAGGCTTTTGCCTGAACCTTTTTTTACGTACTCAACAAGAGGGTTAGTGAGAGTAAAATACTCTGTGAATATTGTGGTAGGTGCTACCAAGCTATCTGCGTATTGAACCGCAGGGAATATTAATCTAAATATATTTCCTGAAACAAATTCAGCTTTAATTGACTGTTCTATACCTGAGATACCACTTTGGTACTTAAAAAGTGAGCCATCAATTGTTCCATCAAATAGAGAGTTATACGCATCCGTCATTGTTGTGCCTAAATCACTCGTAGCCATTGGCTGAATGTTCCCACCGGGAAGCGAGGTTCCAAGAAGGTTTGTAAACTCAGAGCTAGTAATAAACTCCTCAACGCTATCATAGCTATTGATTAATATAAGCGAGAACGAAAGTAAATTGGAGGCTCCGTTTGTGCCAACGGGCAGGGTACCGGGACCTCTCCAAGACTCGTGCTCAAAATTAAACGTGAAGGTAAACGCTGCTCCCTCCACAAGGTCAAGCCCTGACAAATCAAAGAATGCTCGTGAGTTATTTACAACCTCTGTTCCTTGTATAGTGTAGGTCTGTGCTGATGTCCCACCTTCAGAATCAATCGCCCCCAAATCATCCATTATAGGAGTGGTTGTAAACTCAAGCCTAACAGGATTATCATTCTTGTCTATTAAGTCGTATCCCTCTACGTAGTTACCGTACATAAGACGGTTGCCCATTATAGTCTCAGCCTTAGCTAGTATAGGTACATTATCGTATAACCTTAATATCTCTGCCTGAGGAAGTATAGTGAATATCTTACTATTCTGAAAAAAATATATTATCTTTTGATTATCTAAATACCCCTGCGACTCCTTATCTAGCTTCTCTATAACCTTTATAACACTGCTGTTCATATCTTTAAAAAGCAGGTCTATGCCTTTAACTAGCGAGCCGCCCGTATCAAATGTAATCTCTACAGCATTAAATATATTAACAGCCCCCTCGTTAAGGTAGCTCTCAGGGGAGAAAAAGAATGGCTTAGGATTAAATGCAGGGTCAGTCCACTGAGATGTAGCTGAGTATTCATTATCATCATACTTATACCTGTAAGCGAAACTTACAAATCTCTCCTCTAAAAAATTCTCTTCTGTACCTGAATCAAGTAGCTGAATTATTGGTGCCTCGTATGGAGGTCTCTTTATTACTAATATATCCTCGTCTGAAAATCCGTCTATCCCCGTGATAGGGTCAGGGTTACTATAGTTCTTTGTCACATTTATCCTACGTGGAGGATTAATGTTATCTGTAAAAAACAATAAGTCCTCTACTTTATTAATCCCCGTTATAAGATACTCAGGGTCAAAGTTTAATGTGGTAGCCACACCACCGCCATCATCCTCGCTTATAACGTGATATGTTATAATGCTTGTCTTCGTATCGAATGAAACAATTAAGTCAAGTATACCTGTGTTACTTGATGTAAAATCAGGGTCATTAACAAACCAATATATAGTCTCGTTAGCACCATCATCAAAAGCTCCAATACATTTCGCCTGCGCTGACAGCTCAGAGCCGTTATAGCTTAACGTAGTAATCTGACTATTCCCTTTAGCATTTTCAATAACACCAATCTCAGAAGCCTCCGTAGACCCCATACGAATATTCAACGCATCAATGTACTGACCGTTAGGAATCAGTCTCTCATCAACACTCTTATTCATCTTACCTTGGGTAAAATTTCTGTTTAATTCAGCCATATTATTTTATCCACTTATCTCGTCCTCTTAGATTCATCAATAACCTTCCCGGATGTATATTACTAATTCTTATTTTTGCGTTTCTAAGTAGAGCTGACTTTCGTTTTCTAAGCCTTGAAACAATATACTCCTGAACGCCTACCTTTGAACCAAGTATAGCGAACTCTATGTACGCATATATAAAGTCTTCAAACATTTTATTTACCGTAACTCTGCTGTCGTCGCCATTCTCCATACCGTCAGATACGTATTCAAGTATACATAATTCATTTGACATACCTGAGCTGAAATTTATAACTCCACCTTTAGGGTCTATCTTAAACGTAGGGTTTGCGTTTGCAGTCTCCGTGTTTAATCCGTACCTAGCACCAATCCCATATTCAAAAAACCAATCACCACCCGAACACCATCCTGATTTTCCATACATCTCCGAGCTCTCGTTTAAATAGATACTCTGCTTACCCCCTCGAATCCTTTCAAAGTCAATATCCGAATGCTCGGGGCTTAATGCGTTACCATTCTCATCAAATAATATCCTACAGTTATTATCCTGAAGATATGCAGATGACCAATTGGTTTGGATATTCTCTGTTAACGGCATAAGTAATCCATCTCTATATAGAGACACCCTCACCCAATTCACATAATCAGATGGAAGCACATACCTTAATGTGTCACACACGTTAAGCTCTAAAATTTTAATCTCCTTGAACGCGTCATAGTTAAGCTCTTGTATTGCTCTCTTTGCGTGGAATAAAATCTTATACCGTGGCTCATTATTAACTAATGAGTGGTTACCCAAATACATTAACATAAAATTGTTAACAATATCCTCTAATGATACGTATTGGTACGAACCCCAATTGGCATCCTCAGGAGCTGCGCCCCCGTTTTCATAATACTGATACTGTGATATATATGCCATAATTATCTTTTTTGTGTATTATCCTCATTGTCCTCTGTATTCCCAAAATTTGCAACCTCAACCTCTCTAATAGACATACCTGCGTATTGAAGTATCTTATTAACTAGGCTCACCTCGTCACCTATTGGTAGCTCAAAATCTTGGTAGTCAGGCTGAGAGGCGTCAAAGATAGGCTCTCCACTACCGATTGACACGTATGTCCATTTAGGTATATAAGGGTATCTTATATACTGTGCTACCACTTGACCTATACCATCTACGGTGCTAGGGAATGCAGTAGCTAATAAATCCTCTTGCGTGTATGCAGGATAGGTTAAGGTTGGTGCGGTAAGAAGTGAGTTGTTAAGCATAGTAATCTTAGAGTGAGTAACCTTCTCTGCCTCTTTTATAAAAGAGCTTGAATAGATGTGGTACACTATTGGTGCCGCATCAAATATATCATCACCGCCTGTATTTACTAATATCTGCGTAGCACTAAGCACAGAGATTACAGTCATATTATATGTGACACCGCCTGCCGCTACACCAACTATATCACCATTTGATATACCTAACGCTATGAAATCTTTCGTTGCATCAATTATGGTATCACCTGCAACGATAAAACTTGTTGTGCTACCTGTGACTAATTCACTCCTATATATTAGCAGCTTATTTATTAGGTAATAATCCGTACCTGTAGTCGTACCTGAAGGTAGAAAATATTTATTAAAGCTTGAGTTGGTCAGTGGTAATGTGACAGAGAAATAATCTATAATCTCCTCTAATCCCTTAGTGATATCAGCGTAGCCTGTGCCTGACTGCCTTGCGTTCTCCTTTACTAATTGGTAGTTATATTGATAGAAATAATTCTCAAACATATCCAACTGAGCCTGCTTAGCAAATAGATTAAAATCTGACGGAGATATATATCCGTAATTATTTTTGTTTAGTACAGACATAACCGTCTGCCTTACTGAGTTAATCATTTGTCTTCTTTCTTACAAAGATAACTAAAAAAAAAGACCCCTTCAAAAATGAAAGGGTCCCTTAAAGTATTTATGTTATTCTTAAGTAAGTACCAATGCTAATCCAATAATGTTTCAAGATGCTTTAACACCTCTACTCCGTCATCTGATTTAAGATATGATACCACTAAATCAATCCCTTCCTGTCCGAAAGGGATATTCATCATTTTTGTTTTATTGGTTGGTGTATTAAACCATACCTCTTTACCACTCTTTCTGAATGCTAATAATCCTCTATCAAAAAATCTTTGAACAGTCCCTAGAAGTTTTAGCTCAGGGTCATTGATTACATCCAAGAAACTTTGTGGGTCATTCTTAGCGAATACTAATACATCACGTTTAAGCTCTGATGTTGACTTCCTTGATGTGTCGGTTCCGAATAGGACCCTACATACATTCTCAAGCTGCTCGATACTTAAAGCCTTAGCCTCAACTAGCGCATCAACCTGAATCATTAGCTCATCAACCTGAACCTCAGCGTCCTTTGCATCATCAATCTCAATAAATTTCTTTCCGTTATACGGGTGGTAGTGTAAGAATTCTTGTAGCACCTGATTCTCTTTAGGGACATTAAGGAATCCATCCTCAAAAACAACAGGCTCCAAGATAGCGTTTCCATCCTGCTCATCCTCAAACGGGGTTTTTTGGTTACGTGCGTAACGAAGAGCCCTGTTGGTACCCGTCTCCTCATCAAACCATAGCAATGAGAATCTTTTACCGTTTCTAGTTGGTAGCATAAAAGATAGTGGAGCTACCGATTTAGTAAGCTTATACTGCTTATCTACAAATTTTTGTTTTGTGTTTTTCATTATATTAAAATTTAATTAAAGTTAAAAAAAAGGGAGTGTCTTTGAAGACACCCCCCGTTATAAATTAATCCTATGCTTCAAATAAGAAGAAGTTGTTAGCACCTAAAGTACAAACAGCTCTCTCAGATAAGAAGTGAACCTCCATAGCATCTAAGCTAGAAGTCTCAGCTCCACCTGCAGAACCTGTAATCCAAGTTTTGTAACGTCGGTCTTCAGTTTCAGAAGCTCTGTAACGAACGTGTAAGAATGGACGCTTAGCGTTCTTTCCTAAGATTTGGTCATACACAGACGTAGAACCTGCAGGGACTAATAGCCCGTTGATTCGTCCTGAACCTGCTCCTGCTGAGAGACCGCCACGCATTGTTGGGTCGTTCAAGTATTTCCAATCCGTTTTGTAGAAGTCATAACCTCTACGGAATCCTGTGAATCCTAAGTTCAACGCCATATCTTTCTCGTTGTCGAATAAACCAAATGATGCACCCGTAGTTGTACTTTGGGCTGCAAGCATATCATCAATGTCAAAAGAGAAATCTCGGTCAACAAAAACAACGTTCTCTTCGATAGCACCTTGCTTATCAAGACGTGAGATAACTGTATCCCACTCAGCTAGAGTAGTTGGGTTACCACCGCCCCAAACATTTCCTCGTTGTCCAACAACGTAGAAGATACCTTCAGAACCTTTATTACCTACATCACCTGTAGTCGCGCTCGCACCTGAACCTGCTTCAGCAGGTACTGCTTCAATCATTGAAGTCTCCAAGTAATCATCAAAACGTAGACGAGTCTCGTGCTCAGACTTTAAATACCAAAGGTATCCGTTAGCTCCGTTCTCAGTAGTTACC
>TARA_R110000822_G_scaffold36734_16_pt1 | contig 13613 bp, 20 predicted proteins | sample TARA_R110000822 | Tara Oceans TARA_R110000822 (sample SAMEA4397666) | marine metagenome | biome: Polar Biome; feature: [SRF] surface water layer (ENVO:00010504); material: water (ENVO:00002006), including particulate matter (ENVO:01000060) such as... | depth 5 m | reverse complement strand
AATAATGTTCGCTGTTTGGTATTTCCGAACATTTGTCATATCTTTGCATAGAATTTAATATAAATATGCAATTATGGTAATAGAAGGAAGTAAAGTAATCGACTACGATTTAGGTGTTAAAGAAGGTAACAGGTTAATAGACTCTGGCGAGAATCCTACATTGGGGTTGTTAATAGTATGTGGTGTAAACTTCGGTTTGAGGATTTCCGATTTATTGGGCATTTCATATGACCAACTAAAATCGGGTGAATTTGTGATAAACGAAAAGAAGACTGGAAAACGTAGAAATATGGTTGTGAATGCATGTGTGCAGGAAACTTTGGATAAAATGAAGGGAGAAATTCGTTATCGATTAGGGGGAAAGTGCTTTGTTAGCCAAAAAGGTGGTGTATATAGTCCACAACACATTAATAGAATGCTTAGAAAGGTATTTGGACGTGGATATTCCTCTCACGGACTGCGAAAAGGCTTCGGAAGACGTTTATACGACAAATCTGGCAAAAATTTAGCTATTGTGCAGATGCAACTACAGCACATGAACCCTTCTGACACATTAAAGTACATTGGTGTGACACAAGAGAATATGAATCAATGCTTTCACGACTTAATTTAATATAGAGATATGATATACGTAGAAGATGATAAATTAAAACGTACAGATGATGAATGGTTAGATATAATTAAAGAGGCTATAGAAAAATACCAAAAAATAGTGCTTTAATTTCGGGTATACACCCCTATTATTCGCTTTTAAGCCTCCTTCGGGAGGTTTTTTTGTGCCAAAATGTTTCGGCTCGCCCAAAATAGGTGGTATGGTCGTATACGAGATGTCTTATAGCTGTCAGGTATACCATCGATTGAAGTTGGTTCTGACTACAGAACATAGCTATGGTTTGACCGTATAACTTTGTGTAGTAAGCTGTCCTTCGCTGCGCTCGGAGTGTCGTAAGATATTCAATATACTGTTACGACCTTAACAACTTTCATTGGCAAAGTTAGTTGTTCTGGATGACAATACCAAACGTCTTTTTAACTACCTGATAATCAGTCTTAAGTCATGTCTATATTTCTTCGTACCTTTGATATAAGAACTAAAAAACACATATTATGGAAAATCAAGCGATGAAAGGAGGTGTTCTAGTTACTATCTAACGACTAGTTTAATTTAGTTTAACATTTAAGAACAAACAATATGGAAGAACACGAAGATAAACGGTTCTTTGTGATAATGTTCACAGGACTGACAAAAGAAAAAGAATTACAGAAAGGTAAGATGCACATGTTTACCGATGGTAGCTATGTAAACGAGGCGTTCATTCATAAGACAATAGCAAAGGATTTTGATTTGATGAATCCTTTTATAACAAATGTCATTGAAATGGACATAGAGGACTTTGCAGACTTCACAGCAAGTGAGGAAGACTACAGAGAAGTACCAATAGAGGAAAAAACACCCAGAATAGCACCGCCAGTTAAACCCACACCACCTAAAGATGACCTAGAGGAATTTATATAATTATTGTACCTTTGTACAAACAAAATTAATATATTATGCCAGACCCTAAAAAGAAAGTATCTACAACACCGAAATCATCTGCTCTTAGTGGTGGAGGCAAGAAACGCAAGACCCAAGAGTTAGGCGATGATTTGGCTGCGAAAGTAGGCAAAGGTAAAATGACAATGGAACAAGCGCAAAATGAACAAGCAAAGCGTGATGCCAAAGTAAAACAAACAAAGACAGTTAAGTATACCACAGGTAAAGGAACACCTAAAAAGTCAGGTTCTTCTTTCTCAAAAGAGAAGAAAGCTAAATTCAAGCGTGGCAAGGATGGTAACTTAAAAGCATATTCATAATATTTCAAGCAGTCTCTCCCGACAAGGAACTCGCTTAACCCTTAGAGGTGAAAGTCACCCTGTATTCGAACATACTTCGCAGCAGGGTTTCTTTTTGTCTGTTTGGTATTTCCAATAAAAATGTGTATATTTGCACTATAATTAAATTAATTAAAAATATGAACTTCAAAGAAGCAATAAGAGTAACAGAAACCGTTTACGGTGAGGAATCATTAAAAGGGCTGTTAGAAGGTGTTAAGACACTACACGACCCAGTAGCATCAACACTTGGTGCATCAGGAAGAACAGTAATCATAGAAGACATACATGGTAACCCACAACCAACTAAAGATGGTGTAACGGTTGCCAAGAACATCGTACCCCTTGACAGCGTAGAGCGCATGGGTTGCGAGATTATAAAACAAGCCTCCAAAAATACCGCAGAGGAGGCAGGTGATGGTACGACTACCTCAACTATTCTAGCTAGTGCTGTAATAATAGCAGGTTTAGAAGCAATGAAGGATAAGTCCGTGAATTATACTGATTTCAATCGAGGAATGAAGGAAGCTGTGACATATATAGAATGTCAACTCGATAAATCGTCTGTAGCGGTAACACTCGATAATATCGAAAGTGTAGCTGCTATTTCAGCTAACAACGATACCGAACTAGGTAGTGTTATTGCAGATGCATTTAAGAAAGCAGGTGAACACGGGGTTGTATTGATGGAGAGGTCAGAGACTTCTGAAACCTATGTTTCATTAACGGAAGGGTTCGAGTTAGAGAAAGGGTACAGTTCAGATGTGTTTGTTACTGACAAAGAGACAAACCGTGTGGAGTACAGAGAAGCATTAGTGCTAATCTCTAATGTCAAGATTGAGAGACTTGCCCAAGTAGAACCGTTTGCGGAGTTTGCCATCACCAACGGACACAAAGCACTAGTAATTGTAGCTGATGTAGAGGATTCAGTACTTGCTGCTTTAGCAATGAACAAAGTAAAAGGTAATCTAAAAGCTGTAGTAGTAGCACCTAGTCACTTCGGTATCCGTAGAAAGGATATTCTTAGTGACCTTGCTGTGTCTACAGGTGGTAGAATGATTGATGAAGAAACTGGTGACAACTTTGACGAGTATACAATCCCTATGGAAGCATCTGAACGTCAGGTTGCCCTTGACTTGATTGCCACTACTTTAGGTGAGGTTAGAAAGGTAACCATCGATAAACACAAGTCTGTATTCTTTAATGATGTTAGCGAGGAATGTGATATCCACATCAAGGTTTTAATGAGCCAATTAAAGAAAGAGAAGAATCCATTAGAGAAGAAGTTCCTAGAAGAAAGAATCGCTAAGATTTCATCAGCAGTAGCTGTTGTGAATGTTGGTGCATCTTCTGCTACGGAACAATCGGAGAAAGCTGATAGAGTCGATGATGCTATCCATGCTGTTCGTGCTGCCTTGTCAGAAGGTATCGTAGCAGGTGGTGGTGTGGCTTTACACAACGTATCCAGTCTTGCACAGCTTATGTACGATGATTCTGGTAACCCTGCTATCGATGCAGGATTTATGTGTGTGATACAAGCATGCACTACTCCATTGCAGATATGTTTAAAGAATGGAGATATAGTCTACAACGTATCTGACTTTGTACAACCTAATTTTGGTATCAATGTTAAGAACGGAGAACGTGGTGATATGATTAAAATGAAAATTATTGACCCAGTAAAGGTAACAAAGACAGCCTTGAAGAACGGTGTATCTGCAGCATCAACGCTGTTATCCACAACTACTACTATTGTTAACCTTAGACGAGCGTAATGAATAAAAAAGCTAAAGTTACATTAAGCGATGAGTTAAGGAATTTTATCGAATACAATGGGGATATTGCAGACTATAATGGTAAAAGATTTATGCACCTCCCTCAATGGCTTTGCATCGATGAATCTGGTGAAATTGAAATAGGATTACCAGAAGATATATTACCAGAATATGTTATTGAACAAGCAGTCAATAATATTAAGAGAAGGTTTAAAAACAAATTTGATGAGTAAACGAAAAATGAAAAGAACAATGGTCAGGGAACTTGGAATTGAAAAGTTCTCTGATATTGTTAAACGTAAATTAAAATCAAAAAATGGAAACACCAACAACAGAACTCCTGATGAAAATCAGGAATTGGAATAGAGACTGGGATGATTGGCATAGAGGCTTAGATATACCACAACCATTGGGTATTGGTAACTTTGCTGATTATTTAGATACTAAATTTAAAATAGAAAAGAATGACTAAACAAGCAGTAGGGGTTTACGTCCTAATAAAACATAAAGCAGGACAAACTAGAATGAGGAAGTCTGGGTTGGAGATACCAACAGAGATGGAAGATAGGTTTGTGTTGGGAGAGATTATCTCCGCATCAACTAGTATAGGTAAAGAGGAGTTTGGTCTGGAAGCAGGACAGCAAGTTCTTTACGATAAGCATGCAGGTAGACAGGTTAGGGTAGAGGGGGAAGATTATCTTATGGTTACCTGTAGAGATGTAGCATTGATTGTATAATGCTATTTCCAGATGACCTGTTCCCCAGAGTACTACAGGAGAGTTACTTCTCCTTCTCTGGTGCTGATTACTTGTATTTTGAAGATAAGGTAGAGTTCTACTCCCTTAATTACCGAACCAGAAAGATACAGAGTTTTCAAGAATTGATTTATTGTATGGAAGTTGTTCTTTGGCTGAACGAGGATTTAGATTGGGAACAGTTTATAGCTATGGCACTATGGATATCGGATAGAACAAATGGTAAGACAATAAGAACGTACAGCGAGAAGAATGTAACGGATGCATGTGTGAGAGTGTACGACCAAAGAAGAAAACCCTACGTAAATAACTACAGGAGAATTATCTTCAACCCTGCAAAGAGAATAGACAGAGCAAAGAAGATGTCGATAGTAGGTAAAGTATGTGGCGGTATGAAGCGTAGGATAAGCACACAGCAGATTTATGACGTTGTAGAGGAAAGTATGGCAGAAGGAGTCAAAATACGCTTAAAAGACATCGCTGTAAGTCTGGGGGTAACACAGCAGACTATTACTAACCATGTGATAGACGATATAAAAGAAATGATAAAAGAACACAACCGTTTGTTAAATTAAAATAATTGTTGTATATTTGCAGTATGAAAACAAAAGTAACATCGTTTAGTTGGTTTAGTAATTGTTCGTATTCTTGTAATGCGGAGGACTGCTTATGCGCCAATAAGACGAATGATGAAATATCGTGAGTCCATTTAAAGGTGATTATTAAGGAAGCCCTCTGCATAAAGCAGGGGGTTTTTTCGTTATGGGGGTAAGCTAACTATTGGCTTGTTAGAGCAGATTGTAAACCTGTAGTCCGAGAGGTGTTGGTTCGATTCCAACTTCCCCCACAAACAGTAGGTAGCGCAAAGGTTGCAAAAGGGTTTTGAACGCCCTGCTATCGTAATGATAAGGGTTCGATTCCTTTACCTACTGCAAATAGAAGATAAACTGACAAGGTGTCAGACTCCCCTGCTAAGGGATGTGAACGGTAACGTTTGGACTTCGAGTGTCCTGTCTTCTTCAAATGCTTCTGTAGCTATAATGGTCAGAGCGGAGAGTTGTTAACTCTAGGGTTGGAGGTTCGAATCCTTCCAGAAGCGCAATACATATACGTATTCTTTTTTACGTAAAAGTATACATATGCGTCCTAGCAGATTGGTATGCAGTCGGTCTCCAAAACCGTACACGGACAAGGTTCGACTCCTTGAGGGCGCGCAATGGGGAAGTAGCTGATGTGGTCTTAGCGGTACGCTGAAAACGTACAGATGTAGGTTCGATTCCTACCTTTCTCACAATGTCCAAGAACCTGATGGTGAAGGGGTGCGGTTGCAAGCCGTTACTATACGGGTTCGATTCCTGTCTTGGACTCTGGATTATTTTTTGTATCTTTGTAATGTGTAAGGAGAATCCTTATGCTTTTTAACCTAAAAACAAAACAACATGGAAAAGTTTTTAAGCATCCCCGTAACTAGTGAGCAATCACAGTTACTATCTGCAATTGGCGTTGTATTAGTTGAGCAAGCCTCTACTACTACAGTTGCTGTGACGTATCAAAGTGGTTTAGTTGCCACTATTACTCACGCTACTGCAGGTGCAGGTGTAGAAACTGCTAGAGATGGTATTCAAGATGCTATTTCTGCTGCTCTTAAAACAGAGTGGACTAAGCCAGTTTATGCAGTACCTGCTGCTAAAATTCCTTTCGCTGTTTCTGGTATCGCTCTTAGCTTTATGGTTCAGCCTACTGCATAAGTAGAAGGAAATTAAGTATAAAGGGGTTTGCAAACGCAGACCCTTTTTTTGTTACTATAGATTTGCCTCACGCTCCGCCTTGATACGAGCCTCCCTTTCTTTATTCATTCTCCTAATAGCCTGACGATATACTTTATCCGTATAATCGCTACCAGAGAAGATAGGGTTATTATGTCTATTTTCTGGAATGTGTTCTTCTTGAAGTAATTTCTTATAGAGAGTTGAAATCATTCTTTTGGCTGACACGGACAGCGTATATAACTTCGCTTGTCTTCTAGTCTTATCCTCTCTCCATTGTACTATATAGCCTTTGTCGCGCAGTTGGTTGAACCTAGTCTTATCCCACGACAGCAATCCTTCAAACTTTCGGAACTGTCCACGAGTAAATAAGTCTATATCATATAGGTAAAGTAGTATCTCTAAGTCTGGCTCTGATATCTCATACTTACGTTTAGCCCAGTAACGTACTACACGCCAGTACTTTAGGAAGTTATAATCTTGGACTCTAGCCTGTTTTACTAATTGTTTATCATTCTTCTTAGCTTTATATACTACTACTGCCATATATTTTATTTCATTTGTTCAATTTTCTTTTCCAATCTATCCAACCTTTTGTTGATATCCTGATTGTACTGTCTATCCCAGTCTGAACGTAATCCATTTACTTCATCAAGGAGAAATATTTTGTTATCGTCCATTCTCTTATTCATAGCAGCTTTCATTTCTAAACGCTGTATATCATTATCCAGAACCTTTGTTACAGTACCTCCTATTGTAATAGACAAGACAACAATAGCTACAAGAAGATACCAAGATATATTTACCTTGTTCTTTAGTTCTGGCGCACCTGCAATCATTTTTTACGCTTGTATTTACGTCCTCCCTCACCTTTACGACCCCTGTTGGTCTTGGTTTTAACGAAACCATCTACAGCGTGGTCATAGTCTTTTCCTTTGATATCTTTGCCACTAGCTTTAGCCTTTCGTCTTGCACGGTTTGACTCGACACGTTTCTTAACTTGCTCTGGGCGTTTGTTGAGTTCAGCATCGTACTTCTGCTTTTTCTTAGCAGCAGTTCTGTTCTTTCTGTAGTATTTTGCACTTTTGGATAAAGCCATAATTGTTTTGTTGTTTTTTAGTACCTTTGTACAAAGATAAGAAATAATGCCAAATCTTTTTACTTTGGATGGAATATACAACAATATTAGTAGCCATAATAGGCTTGACAAGTATCCTTATCCCTGCCTACTGGGTGCATAAGGAGAAGAAGAAAAATAATGAAAAGGATAAAAAAATAGCAGAACTTGAATTACAACTGACAGAAACTAATGTACGAACAGAGGTTGTGGATAGATTATTGGACATAACATTGCTTTCAGAGATAAAAAATGCTGTTGATGTTGTATTTCAAGAAACATCTGCAGATAGATATCTTATACTAATTGCTTTAAACGGCAATACTGACTTTAATATGATTTCAGTTATATTTGAACAGCATAAAAGAGTTGATAAAGTAAGTGCAATTGCTAGATATAGAAATCTAAAGATTGATGACGAATATAAGTCAATGCTTAAGAAAGCAGAACGAAACGGTGATATTGAATTAGAAGTATCTCAAATGCCAGATGAATCTATATTGAAGCAGATATATATGATAGAAGGGGTACAACATAGTAAGGTAACATTTTTATTGAGAAGGGGGATAGATAGCGGTAATGATGTTGTAGTATTTTCATCTTTAGCTACTTATAATGAAGAACCTTTTTCATCAAGGGATAAAACGATAGCATCAACACAAAATGATGCAGTCATTGTCCCTGCTTTAAAATTAATGATAGAATCAACAAACCCTTATATAAACGCAAAATAATAACAAAAAGTATTAACAACAAACAACAATAAGATGGCAGTAAAAGCAGGTATTAGAATCGCAGAAAGTGTTGCAAGAACAGCAACACAAACATTCGAGCAAGACAGTAATGGTTTATCGCATGGAGTATTTATAGTAAACATAACTGCAGGTGCTACAGGTACGGACACAGTTACTATTACTATAGATGGTTATGACGATGCAAGTAAGACTTGGTATAACATATTAACTTCTACAGCATTAGCAGCAGTAGCGCAAACTATTCTTAGAGTAGGTGATTTTACTCCTGCCGTAGCTAATTTAGCAGCAGCAGACTTTCTGCCTAAAAAGTTTAGAGTAGTGGCAACAAAGAATAACGCAACTAGCGTAACTTATTCTATTGGTGCAAATCTTTCTGACTAATGATTAAGAACGTAGTACTTGACTACGGACATGGTGGTGTAGATGATAGTGGTCAATATACCACAGCCCCTGCAAAGATGCACTTATTTGAAGATAACGAGGTAGCATACGAAGGTGTGCTTAATCGTCAGATAGGTGCATACATCAGAAAGTGTTTAGAAGAAGATGGTATCAACGTAATATGTACGGTTGACGAAGACGACCCAACAGACCTTTCCCTACACAGCAGAGTGAAGATAGCCAACGCTCTTGACCCAAAAAGTACTATCTTTGTATCTGTGCATTGTAATGCCTCACGCTCCCATAAAGCAGGGGGTTTTGAGATATTTACTGGCGTAGGGGAGACAGAAAGCGACACTCTTGCAAGAGATGTAATGGACATGGCTAGTTTAGCCATTGAAAGAGCAGAGATGAAAAATAGAGGATTAAAGGAAGCTAACTTCTATGTTCTACGTAAAACCAAATGCACAGCAATATTGATTGAGTGTGGTTTTTTTGATTTCAAACCTGATTTCGTTAAACTTAAAGACCCTCACTTTCAAGGAGACTTAGGTTCGATGATATATACTGGAATCATAAACTACATTAATGGCAAAGATAAACAACAAGAGTAAATACCCATTTGACATCAATTTAAGTCTTGATGACTTTCTTATTGGCTCGGATGCAAACAATGCAGATTTTACTAGAAACTACAAACTTAGTGGACTATTTTCTACATTTAAAACAGCATTAAACCTAGCATCAATAGAGTTTACATTTTCCGATGGAGTTACCGACCCATCCCTTGATGAAAACGATGCAGGTTTCTTTACAACAAATTCTACTTCTGCGCCTGCAGTTACAGAGATAATTATAAACAAAACAGACTTTAGTGGTGTCGATATAACTTCGCTGTTGGAAGTTGTCGATGACCAACCAACATCATTTGTATTAAGAGTATTTAAAGCATCTGTAACAGGACAGGTATTCTATTTTGCAATTAGCGCAATTACCGATAACTTAGATAATACATATACCCTTACAGTAGATAACTTCGTAGGGGGTAACGTATTACAGGATGGTACAACATACAGCTTTGTATTTGACCTAGCAGGTGTACCTTCAATCTATTCAGAGACAGACCCTATATTCCTTGCATCTCCTGCAGGTGGTATATTAGCAGGTGATATAATAAACTGGGACACAGCGTTCGGATGGGGAGACCATGCAAGTGCAGGTTATTTAACAACCGTAGCAATAGGTGATGTCACAGGATTTACAGATAATTCAACAAACTGGAACACAGCGTTCGGATGGGGTAACCATGCAGTAGCAGGGTATCTTACGTCTTACACAGAAACAGACCCAGTATTTACAGCATCCCCTGCTTTCGGTATTACAACACCAAACATAGGAACTTGGAATTTAGCATATGGATGGGGAGACCACAGCGTTGAGGGTTACCTGACAAGTGAGAGTGACCCAGTATTCATAGCATCCCCTGCATTTGGAATTACTAGTCCATTAATAACTAGTTGGAATGCTGCTTATTCATGGGGAGACCACGCTGCTGTTGGTTATCTTGACACAGACCAAACTGTACCACAAACAATAATTAATGGCGCACCTAACTTTTCAGCAGGGCTTGAAGCGGATTTTATAGACGTAAGTATTGTACCTCCTCCTCCATCTTGGAAAGAAGGTAGAATTTTCTATGATGATGTAAATAAATGTATTACATCTTATGATGATATAGTTGGAACTTCTTTACAAAATGGTCAAGAAGTTAGAATAAGAGTATTTAATAATACTGGTTCTATTATTGTTAATGGTTCTGCGGTTACTGTTGTAGGGATTACTTTGGACGATGTTATTCAAATAGAGTTAGCAATATCGTCTGATGAAACATCATCTTTAAATACTATTGGTATTGCTACACATGACATTGGTATTGGAGAATATGGTTGGGCTACAACCACAGGAAGTGTAGGTGATGTTGATACTTCTGCCTATACGGAAGGCGCTGTTATATATCTATCTGAAACAGTTGCAGGGGCGTATCAATTGACAAGACCATTGTCTCCTTCTTATGAGGTCAGAATGGGTGGTGTCCTTAAACAAAACGCTACAACAGGAAAGTTATTTGCAGAGACTAGAATAATAACTAACGACCATGACAACAATAAGTTTTACAATGGTTCTATATTAGAAGACCATACTGTGACCATTACGACTACTCCAACAGTAACAACATTAAATGTTATAGAGTCAGGTTCTAGAGGGTACTTATCTATTATATTAAACCAAGAATATGTTAAAGTGTTTAACCCAATAAACATTATTCTAACCAACGGCACAGATACAGTCCCAATAAGAAACTTTATTTATTTTAATAACGTAGGTGTTATTACAGTAAGTACATCAGGATTCCCTACCACTCAACAACATGCTCCAATAGCTGTAGCTATGGTTCAAAGCGCAGCTAGTGTCAACACTTATGGGGTGTATAAGCTACACGCATGGACAGACGAACTATCTAGTTCAACTGGACAAGGACATTTAAGTCATATAAATAAATGGATTAGAAATAGACCTGCTACATGGGAATCGGGCGTGGTACTAACTACTACAATAGGTTCAGCCTTACCCACTATTCCGATTGCTTATTCAAGCGGTTCTGTATATCAATTACACCCTCAGGTATCCCCTGCTTTTGACACAGCTACTGGGAGTGGTTTGTATGAAATAAACAACCCTACTACACCTTACATAAGGAGGACTTCAATATCCCCTGCTATAGATACTGATAGCTTAGGCAATGCAATAGGTAATAATAAATACTATAAGCTAGTTATATGGGGAGTATCGTCTGAATCAGGGTCTCAATCTAAATTGATGATTAATTTACCAAGCGGTTCTTATACAAATGTTGCCGATGCTTTAACTGATATAGATAGAACTGCTAATTTTACTATCCCAACAGAATACTTAGGTACTGGGTTCTTAATAACCTCAATGATTATTCAAAGAGGTACTACAAACGTAGAGATAATAACAGGTTCAGTAGAAGATTTAAGGGGTTCATTCCCTGCTACTGGGGCAGGTGGTGGAACTACAGGAGGTGCAGGAATAACTGCATGGACTGAATTGAGTGATACTCCTGTAAGTATTACAGCCGATGGGGTTGTAGTAGGTAATGGTGCAGGTAGTGCTTTAGAGTTTGTATCACTTGGTACAGACCTACAGTCTGCATTGAATGGTAAACTAAGTCTCACAGGTGGTACTGTTACTGGTGTAACTGCATTTACAGGTTCTAGTACTCTAAGGATATATGGTAATAACACAGGTATAGCCAATGTAGGATTTATACCATTCTATGAAAGTAATGGTACAGTTAGACAGGGTTATATTGGACTTCCTACTGCTTCAAATGGTAACATGTATATGTCTAGTGACGTAGCAGGTACTCAACTATTACTAGAGCAGTCTGGTGGTATTGATGGGTTAAGATTTTATGATGGAGTGGGTACAGGGATAGTATGGACTAGCAGAAATGATGGTGCTAGTAGTACTCTTGATGCAGGGTTATTTCATGGGTTTGGTAGAAGTGCATCAGGCGATAGATGGGGGAATAACACAGTTGTGGAGACAAGTGGTGTAATGGAGATAGGTAGATATATTGATTTTCACAATACAGATGCAGATGCAACCGATAATACTTTCAGAATAGATAATAGTTCAGCAGGATTCTTAAACTTTCAAGGTAATATTGAAGTAGATGTTTTTACAGCAAGTGGTACAGCAACGGCAACCGACTTTATAGCAACGTCAGATAGGAGACTAAAAACTAATATTAAGACTTTAAATGGTGACCCTATAAAACTTAGATGGGTTGAATTTAATAGAATATCAGATGGGGAATATCAACTAGGTCTTATAGCACAAGAGGTAGAGACAACTAATCCAGAGTTTGTTGTTACGGATAAAGAAGGTTATAAGTCTGTAAAGTATACAAGTGTTTTTGTTGCTAAGATGGCAGAAAAGGATAGAGAGATAGAAGACTTGACAGAAAGAATAGAAAGACTAGAAACATTATTAATGATAGGATTAAACTAATGGCTATATCAACATCATTACCGATAGCATTAAGTACTATAATAACCGAACTAGGGTTACCTACAGCATCATCATTACAAGATTGTTTTGCTAATGCTAGTGCAGGTGGGTTTGATGCAACTTATGGTGCTATTACAGATAATAATCAACAAGCGTTTAGAGGTTACGCAGAACCTGTATCAGGTAATACTTTAAAAGTAACCCCTACAAATATAGACACAGATGCAAGTGCAAGTTCTAATAATATCACAGTAACTTCAAACACTACTTGGTCTGTGACAGAAGGGTTATCTTGGGTAACAATAAGTGGAGCAGCCAATACTGGTGATGATGTTTTTACTTTATCAATATCCCTTAATAGTACAGGGTCACCTAGAAGTGGTAGTGTAACGGTTTCAACAACATCAGGGTCTCCAAGTATAACAAGAACAATAGTATTAACTCAAGGAAGTGGTTTTGAATAAAAAATAAACAATGGCAAGAATAGAAACATATCCTTTAGATGGGAATATATCAGTAAACGATTACGTAATAGGTACGGATGGTGATTCATTTAATGCAACAAAGAACTACAAGGTTCTTACATTCTTGGATTATCTAGGAAGGCTGTATAATTTAAACTCAACAGACTTGCTGTTCAACTTTGTTGACATGCCATCGACTATGATAAGTGCAGGAGAAGTAAGTACCAATAATTATGCTGATGGTACATTACTAATGTCTGGCGTTACTAATATCTACGTTTCTAAGGTAACAGCATTTGGACAGCTTGTGGATGATATCCTTACTTCTATTGGAGACGAAGGGCTTACAATTATGTTTGCCGACATGGGTAACAGAAATAACTTAGGTATCTTCACCGTAGTATCTGCTGTCGATGTAGATGCCAATACCATTAACTTAACAGTTACTGCAACAACAGCATTAGGTTCTATCGATGCAGGTAAGGTAATGGGTATACGTATTGGAGTTGGTGGAGGCGGTGTTGCAGGTGATAACTTAGGTGACCACACAGCAACTACTACATTAAATATGGCTAACAATAGTATATCTAATGTTAATGTTGGTAATTTTAATGATATAAATCTATTTAA
>TARA_R110000822_G_scaffold141438_2_pt1 | contig 13646 bp, 10 predicted proteins | sample TARA_R110000822 | Tara Oceans TARA_R110000822 (sample SAMEA4397666) | marine metagenome | biome: Polar Biome; feature: [SRF] surface water layer (ENVO:00010504); material: water (ENVO:00002006), including particulate matter (ENVO:01000060) such as... | depth 5 m | reverse complement strand
ATCAAAGCCGCTTTTCCCGGTAATCCGCGATGAACCATAAAAAAGGCGGCCCGAGGCCGCCTTTTTCCTTATCACAAAAGAGCCGCTATCAGCTGTCGCCGTTGTTCTTGCGGGTCTTGATCAGCTCGTCCACCACGCCAGGGTCCGCCAGGGTGGAGGTGTCGCCCAGGCTGTCCAGCTCGTCGGCGGCGATCTTGCGCAGAATGCGCCGCATGATCTTGCCGGAGCGGGTCTTGGGCAGGCCGGGGGCGAAGTGAATCAGGTCCGGCTTGGCGATCGGGCCGATCTCCTGGGTGACCAGATCGCGCAGCTCCTTGATCAGCTCATCGTTGCCCTCGGCGCCGCGCATCAGCGACACATAGGCGTAGATGCCCTGGCCCTTGACGTCGTGCTGGTAACCCACCACGGCGGCCTCGGAGATGCTCTTGTGCAGCACCAGCGCCGACTCGATCTCGGCGGTGCCCAGCCGGTGGCCGGAGACGTTCAGCACGTCGTCCACCCGGCCGGTGATCCACCAGTAGCCGTCCTCGTCGCGGCGGGCGCCGTCGCCGGTGAAGTAATAGCCGGGGTAGGCGCTGAAGTAGGTGTCGATCATGCGCTGGTGGTCGCCGTACACGGTGCGGATCTGGCTCGGCCAGCTGGCCTTGATCACCAGGTTGCCGGAGGTGGCGCCTTCCAGTTCCTTGCCGTCCGGGTCCATCAGGCCGGGCTGCACGCCGAACATGGGCAGGGTGGCGGAGCCGGGCTTCAGGTCCACCGCGCCGGGCAGCGGCGCGATCATGATGGCGCCGGTCTCGGTCTGCCACCAGGTGTCGACGATCGGGCAGCGTTCCTCGCCCACCACCTTGTGATACCACTGCCAGGCTTCCGGGTTGATCGGCTCGCCCACGGTGCCCAGCAGTTTCAGGCTGGAGCGGTCGGTTTTGGTCACCGGCTCGTCGCCCTGGCCCATCAGGGCACGGATGGCGGTGGGCGCGGTGTAGTAGATGTTGACCTTGTGCTTGTCCACCACCTGCCAGTGACGGGAGGCGTCCGGGTAGGTGGGCACGCCCTCGAACATCAGGGTGGTGGCGCCGTTGGCCAGCGGCCCGTAGACGATGTAGCTGTGGCCGGTGATCCAGCCCACGTCGGCGGTGCACCAGTAGATGTCGCCGTCCTGATAGTCGAACACGTACTTGTGGGTCAGGGCGCTCTGCAGCAGGTAGCCGGCGGTGGTGTGCACCACGCCCTTGGGCTTGCCGGTGGAGCCGGAGGTGTACAGGGTGAACAGCGGGTCCTCGCTGTCGACCCATTCCGGCTCGCAGTTCGCGTCCGCCTTGGCGAGCGCATCGTGGTACCAGATGTCACGCTGGTCGTCCCAGTCGATATCGCCGCCGGTGCGTTCCACCACCAGGCAGGTGTGGACCGAATCGCAGCCGCTCAGGGCCTTGTCGGCGTTGGCTTTCAGTGCCACCACCTTGCCGCCGCGCACGCCTTCGTCGGCGGTGATCAGGGCGCAGGCGCCGGCGTTCTGGATGCGGTCCTTGAGGGCTTCCGGCGAGAAGCCGCCGAACACCACCGAGTGAATCGCGCCGATGCGGGCGCAGGCCAGCATGGCGTAGGCCGCTTCCGGGATCATCGGCATGTAGATCACCACCCGGTCGCCTTTTTTCACGCCGCGGTCCTTCAGGGCGTTGGCGAAGCGCGACACCTGCTCGAACAGTTCCTGGTAGGTGATGTGCTTTTCCTGGTCGGGCTCGTCGCCCTCCCAGATGATCGCGGTCTGCTGGGCGCGCTCGGGCAGGTGGCGGTCGACGCAGTTGTAGCAGGCGTTGAGCTTGCCGCCCTGGAACCAGGCCGCGCGGCCTTCCTTGAAGTCCCAGTCGCTGACCGTGTCCCAGCGGGTCTGCCAGTCGAGCAGTTGGTCCGCGCGCTCGGCCCAGAACGTATCGGGATCGTCGATGGATTGCTGATACCAGCGATCATAGGTTTGCCGATCCATCAGTGTCTGGCGTTTAAACGCCTCCGGAACCGGGTAGATCTTTTGCTCGGACATGTCAGCCTCCTTCGTACTGCCCGCTGATGTTTATTGTCTGGCCGCCCCGCCCTGAAGCCGCGGGGGTAATACGGCGCCGTATTATCGTGCCAACGGCGATACGCCTGGAATTAAACTATTGTCTAAAGACCGGCTTATCAAATGCCATTGAGGACAGTGTACCGCTAGCGGCGCTGGGAAAGGGACGTCTACTACCAAAGGCGAAGAGATGCGCGCGCGGGGAGGGGGTAGCATCAAGGGGCTGGATACAAAAACGCCGGCTCGAGGCCGGCGTTCAGGGCGAGGTGGTACAGGCGGCTCAGGCCACCTGCACCGGGATAGCGTTGCTGGTCCCTTTAACCTCGTTGCCTTCGTCCATGTAAATCAGACGGGGCTTATAATTGATCAGCTCGGAGCTGGAATAGTTGGCGTAGGCGCAGATGATCACGCGGTGCCCGGGCTGCGCCTTGTGGGCGGCGGCGCCGTTCACGGAAATCATCTTCGAACCCTCTTCGCCGCGGATCGCGTAGGTTTCGAAGCGCTCGCCATTGTCCAGGTTGTAAATCTGGATCTGCTCGTATTCAAGGATGCCGGCCATGTCCATAAGACGGCCGTCGATGGCGCAGGAGCCTTCGTACTCAAGTTCCGCATGGGTGACGCGGGCCTGGTGCAACTTGGCTTTCAGCATGGTGCACTGCATGTTGGTACCTCTCTAAACAACCCTTGCACGGGCACTGAATAACGGCCGCTGACAGGGGGGCGGCAGTATGCATGAATCACCGGTCACATACAATAAACCGGTGGGGGGCACCCCGTGCCCTGAGCCGACGCTGAGAGCGGCATTATAGGGCAGTCTCAGCCAATTTCACGGTCACATTGTCGATCAATCTGGGGCGCCCCAGGCGCGCCGCCGCCGCGACCACCAAAGAGCGGTCGCCGGGGCCGGCGGGGACCAGGCTGTCGGCGTTGGCCACGGTCACGTAATCGACATCAAAGCCGTGCCCGGCGAGCGACGCCGCCAGGCGCTGTTCCAGGGCCCGGTAGTCGCGTTCGCCGGCCTCGATGGCGCGCCGCGCCTCCTGCAGGTGCTGCTGGAGCAGCGGCGCTCTGGTGCGCTCCTCGGCGGTGAGAAAGCCGTTCCGGGAGCTGCGCGCCAGGCCGTCCGGCTCCCGGTCGGTGGCGGCGCCGATCACGCGCACCGGCATCAGCAATTCCGCCACCATGCGGCGGATCACCGCCAGTTGCTGGAAATCTTTCTCGCCGAACACCGCCAGATCAGGCTGAACAATATTGAATAATTTGCTTACCACCGTGGTCACGCCCCGGAAATGGCCGGGCCGGTCGGCGCCGCACAGATAATCGCCCAGGGCGTCCACGTCCACCCAGGTCTGGTTGGTCCCCAGCGGGTAGATTTCCTCCACCGGCGGGGCGAACGCCATGGCCACCCCGGCGTCGCGCAGCTGGGCGCAGTCCGCGTCCAGGGTGCGCGGGTAGGCGTCGAAGTCCTCATTGGGGCCGAACTGAGTGGGGTTGACGAAAATCGACACCACCACCTCGTCGCTGTGGCGCCGGGCCTCGCGCACCAGGCTCAGGTGGCCCTCGTGCAGGTTGCCCATGGTGGGCACGAAGCCCACCCGTTTCCCGGCCTGGCGCCACTGGCGCACGCGCTCGCGCACCTCGGCGACGGTATGCAGTAATTCCATGGTGGTCAGAAGCAGTGCTGTTCGGCGGGGAACTGGCCGTCCTTGACGGCCCGGTCGTAGGCGCGGAACGCCGCGGCCACATCGCCGCCGGCCTCCGCCATGAAGTCCTTCACGAAGCGCGCCGGGCTGGCATTGAGCCCGAGCATGTCGTGCATCACCAGCACCTGGCCGTCGCACTCCGGGGCGGCGCCGATACCGGTCACCGGGATGTTCACGGCGGCGGTGATTTCCGCGCTCAGGGCGCGCGGCACGCACTCCAGCAGCAGCATGGCGGCGCCGGCCTTTTCCAGGGCGACGGCGGCCTCCAGCAGCTCGCGCGCGCCCTGCTCGTCCTTGCCCTGGACCCGGTAGCCGCCGAAGGCGTTGACCGCCTGCGGGGTCAGGCCCAGATGCACGCAGGCCGGGACGCCGTTACGCTTGAGCACGGTGACCGCTTCGGCCAGCCAGGCGCCGCCTTCCAGCTTGACCATGTTGGCGCCGGCCTGCATCAGCGCGCCGCTGGCCTCGAGAATGCGCTCCAGCGTGGCGGCGCCCAGGAAGGGCACATCGGCCAGCACCAGGCTGCCCTGGTTGCCGCGGGCCACGCACTCTGTGTGGTAGACCATGTTTTCCAGGGTCACCGGCACGGTGCTGTCACGGCCCTGGATCACGTTGCCCAGGGAGTCGCCGATCAGGACGGCGTCCACGCCCGCTTCGCTGACCAGACGCGCGAAGGTGGCGTCGTAGGCGGTGAGCATGGAGAACTTCTCGCCGTCCTGCTTGCGTTTGTTGAGAGTGCGGATGGTAACGGGCATGGGTGTCTTCCCCCGGGAAACTGCGTTTAGACCAGCGGCCGGGGGTTAAAATAGTGGCGCCCGGTGCGGATGTCCAGCAACTCGGCCACCAGTTGCTGGTAGTCCGCGTCACCGCTGGCCAGATCGATTTCCGCCGCGTTGACGATCAGCAGCGGGGCCCGGTCGTAGAAGTGGAAGAAGCGGGTATAGGCGTCGTTGAGGCGGTCCAGGTAGTCCGGGTCGATGCGTTGCTCGAAGGCGTGGCCCCGTTTCAGCACCCGCTGGCGCAGAACCGGCGTGGGCGCCTGCAGGTAGATCACCAGGTCCGGCGCCGGGGCGTCGATCAGCATGTGCTGGTAGACGTTGTCGTAGAGGGCGAACTCGTCCTCGTCGAGATTGACCTCGGCGAACAGGCGGTTCTTGTCGACCAGGAAGTCCGCCACCCGCGGGCCGGAAAACAGGTCCTGCTGGCGCAGCCCGCGCAGCTGGTCGGCGCGCTGAAACAGGAAAAACAGCTCCGTCTGCAGGGCGAAGCGAGCCGGGTCCTGATAGAAACGGGTCAGAAACGGGTTGTCGTCGGCACGCTCGAACAGGGTGTCGAAGCCGAAGGTGTCCGCCAGACGCTGCGCCAGGGTGGTTTTGCCGGCGCCGATGGGGCCTTCCACGGCGATGAAACGGGGCAGTTCGCCGCTGTCGCGCAGACGGTTAATGCGTTCGGTCAGCAAAGTGATTCTCCTCCAGGCAGTGCAGGCGCTGCAGTGGCTGGGCGGCGACCGCAGGCCAATAGTCGGCCACCGGGGTGCCGTCCGGCAAGCGGCAATCGGGCAGCAGATCCAGCAGCGGGCCGATTACGAACGCGCGGCGCGTGAGCTCGGGGTGGGGGACGGTGAGGCGGGGCAGGTCGAGGGTCCGCTGGTCCCATAACAGGATGTCCAGATCCAGGGTGCGCTCGCCCCAATGCCGGTGCCGCTCGCGGCCGGCGGCGTTTTCCAGCTGCTGCAAGGCGTCCAGCAGGGCCAGCGGGGTCAGCGTGGTTTCCAGGGCCGCCACCGCGTTGATGAAGTCGGGCTGGTCCTGGGGCCCCACCGGGGCGCTGGCGTAGAGATCGGAATGGCCCACCAGCCGGGTGTCAGGCAAGGCGGCCAGCGCCTCCAGGGTCCGGCACAGTCGCCGGCGGGGATCCGCCAGATTGCCGCCCAGCCCGATCACCACCATGCGTGTTCAGCCCTGGCTGTTGGCGGGTTTGCGCCGGCGCCGGCGGCGCTTGCCTCCGCCGCTGGCGCCCTGGTTGGGGCCGAGCGCCTGCACCATCGCTTCGCGCTGGTCCTCGTCGGCGTCCTGGTAGCGTGTCCACCAGTCACCCAGGCCGGCGGGCAGTTCACCGGCCTGCTCGCGCAGCAGCAGGAAATCGTAGGCGGCCCGGAAACGGGGATGCTGCACCAGCGCCACGGCGCGGCGGCCGCCACGGCGCGGCAGCCGATCCTGCAGGTCCCACATTTCCCGCATCACGGTGGAGAAGCGGCGCGGAATGGCGGTGTGCTGAACCTGCTGGTTCAGGGCCCAGCCGGCGGCTTTGTGCAGGGCCGGGGCCGGCGGCATGCCGTCGGCGCGCAGCTTTTCCAGGCGCGCCACGGTCACCGGCCACAACAGTACGGCGAAGATGAACGCCGGCGTCACCGGTTTATCCTGCGCCAGCCGCCGGTCGGTGTTGTCCATGGCGGCCAGGATCAGTTTCTCCCAGACCTTGCCCTGGGGGCCCTTCAGGCTGCGGTCGGTTTCCGGGAACAGGAAATGGAACAGGCCCAGGTCCTGCAGTTGCTGCATGGAGGCGCGGGCATGGCCGCTGAGGAACAGTTTCAGCACCTCGTCGAACAGCCGCGCCGGCGGCACCTGCAGCAGCAGCTCGGCCAGTTCGGGAATCTTGCGGCTTGCCTTCTGGTCCAGCCGGAAGCCCAGCTTGGCGGCGAAGCGGGCGGCGCGCAGCATGCGCACCGGGTCTTCCCGGTAGCGCTGTTCGGGGTCGCCGATCAGGCTGATCTCGCCGCGCTCGATGGCGCGCCGGCTGCCGACAAAGTCGTACAACGCGAAGTCGGCGATATTGTAGTAAAGCGCATTGATGGTGAAGTCGCGGCGCAGGGCGTCTTCCTCGATGCTGCCCCAGGTGTTGTCGCGCAGCACCAGCCCGGTCTCTTCGTGGGCGGAGTGCTGGTCGCGGTCGAGTTCCTGGTCGTCCCGTTGAAAGGCGCGGAACGTGGAGACTTCGATCACTTCGCGGCCGAAACGCACATGCACGATCTGGAAGCGGCGGCCGATGATACGGCTGCGCTTGAACAGGCGCTGGACCTGCTCCGGCGTGGCGTCGGTGACCACGTCGAAGTCCTTGGGCTCGCGGCCGCACAGCAGGTCGCGCAGGCAGCCGCCCACCAGAAAGGCTTGAAATCCCTGCTCGTGCAACCCATACAGCACATTCAGCGCCGCTCTGGAGATCTGCTTGCGGGAGATCGGATGCTGGTCCCGGGGTATGATCCGCGCCTCGGGCAGGGCGGTGCCGCCGCTGGAACCTTTGCTCGCCACGGCGGTCAATGTTCTCAGAGGGCGGCCAAGCAGGCGTAGCGGGTAGGTGACGATGCCGGCGAGCCGGGCCAGGGCCCAGGTAAGAATTGCGTCGGCCCAGACCACGGGCATGACAAGCCAGGTAAGGGCGCTTTTAAGCCTTGGTGAAAGGTTACGTGCCATTGAGCAAAAAACGTCCTGACGGAATGAAAGGCGGCATGGTAGCACTTTTTGCCACGGGCTGGTTATTCGATCTGGAGAAAGGGCGGGCGGTCCGCCGGGCGTGAGCGATATGGCGGGCCTGGAAAGTAAAAAGGGACCACAACCTCGGTTGTGATCCCCTATGCGCTGATTCTGTTGTTGTTATTGTTTGTGTTTTTTTCTGCCTTGCGCCATAACCAATTTTTGTTACGGCATCTTGTTTTGGCTCCAAGTTTATTCTTCTTCTTTTCTTGTTCTTATTATGAGCCTTAACGCCGTTGTTGTTTTCCTTATGTGGCGTGGGATTCATAGTGCATGGATGGTTTTTTCATTGCAACAAGTTGTTAAACCCTTTCAAATCAAGCACTTATAAAAAAATGAAGAAATGTGAACAGTTATAAGCTCCGGCGCGGTAGCACACCTGTTACCGCCCTGTGTAGTAAGGTAACACTTCTGGGGTAACACCCCTCCCGGCCCCGTTCCGCACTGATTGAAACCGCAAAGGCAAGCACTGAAATTCACCGGCGGGTGCTCTTGCGGCGTGGAATGCCCAGGCGTTGCCGGCGTTCCCACAGGCTTTTGCGGCTGATCCCCAGCTTCTGGGCCAGCTCGGTCTCGGTCATGCTGTCCTGGTTTTCCAACACGAAACGGGTGAAATAGTCCTCCAGGGACAGATCCTCGGAGGGGTCCAGGCTGGCCCGGCTGACCCGCTGCGGGGTGCGGTTGGGGTTGAGGCCCAGTTGCGCGGGGCCGATGCCGTCCTCTTCGGTGAGAATCACCGCCCGCTCGATCACGTTTTCCAGCTCTCGCACGTTGCCCGGCCAGCTGTAGGCGCGCATGGCGGCGAGCGCGGCGTCGGTGAAATACAGCGCGCCCCGGCTGAGCTTTTCGCAGCTGCGCGTCAGCAGGGTGGCGGCCAGTTGCTCAATATCGTCCTCGCGCTCGCGCAGGGGCGGCAGCTCCAGCTCCATCACGTTGAGGCGGTAATACAGGTCCTCGCGGAAGCGACCGTCGGTGACCCGGGCCGGCAAATCCATCTGGCTGCTGGCGATCACGCGCACGTCCACCCGGCGCGGCGACAGCGAGCCCTGGCGGTGGATCTCCCCTTGTTCCAGCAGGGTCAGCAGGCGGCTTTGCGCCTCGTTGGACAGCTCGCCCACTTCGTCAAGAAAGAAGGTGCCGCCGTCGGCGTTCTCGATGCGGCCGGGTTGGCTGTCGCTGCCGAACAGTTCCTCCAGTTGCAGGGTCTTGGGCAGAGCGGCGCAGTGCACCGTTACCAGCGGCGCGGCGGCGCGCTCGCTGTGTTCGTGCAGGGCGCGCGCGGTGAGCTCCTTGCCGGTGCCGGCCTCGCCGAGAATCAGCACCGGGGTGTCGGTGGGGCCGACGCGGCTGATGCGGTGCTTGAGATCGCGCATCGGCTCGCAGTCACCGATCATGGAGCGAACCGGGTAAGTGCGCTCCATATCCTGGCGCAGCGCCTGGTTGCCCCGGTTGATGCGGCCTTCCTTGAGCACCCGTTGCACCGACATCAGCATTTCATCGTGGTCGAACGGCTTGGGGATGTAATCCACGGCGCCTTCGCGCATGGCGTCCACCGCCGAGCGCAGGCTGGCGTAGCTGGTCATGATCAGCACCGGCACCGGGGCCGCCAGCTCGATCAGCGCGGTGCCGGGCTCGCCGGGCAGGCGCAGGTCGCTGATGATCAGGTCGCACTGGGTGAGGCCGTTCTCGCGGGCCTGTTCCACGGATTCCGCCTCAGCCACGGAGTGATCGTGCCGTTCCAGTAGTTTGCGCAGGGCGCCGCGAATCACCGGCTCGTCTTCAACGATCAGGATATGGCTCATGGTGCCGTTCCTTTTTTAATGCGTGCTCAAGTCGCCGGCGCTGAAGCGCGGCAGCTCGATGATAAAGCGGGTTCCACGGTCGCCGTCGATGGGGCTTTCCACCCATACCGTGCCGTGGTGGTCCTCGATAATACTGTAAACCAGCGCCAGACCCAGCCCCGTGCCTCTGCCGGGCGGTTTGCTGGTAACAAACGGCTCGAACAGGGCGGCACGCAATTCCTCGGGAATGCCGTGGCCGCGATCCTCCACCTGGATGCGCACCTTGTCGCCGTGCTCTTCACTGAGCACGCGGATCGCGTCGTCCGGGTCGCTGGCGTCCGCCGCGTTGCCGAGCAGGTTGACGAACACCTGCAGCAGGCGCTGGGGGTCGCCGATCACTTCCAAATCCGGCGCGCAGTGGTTCTCAAAGCGCTGTGCCCGATGGTCCGGGTCCAGCAGTAGCAGCGCAATGGCCTCGGCGGCGGTGGCGGCCACGTTCACCGGACCCTGGATGGTATCGCGCAGGCCGCCGGAGTGGCTGAACGTGACCAGGGATTCGACGATACGGGTGATGCGGCGGGTCTGCTCCATGATCTGGCTGGCGCTGAGGGTCTGCTCCTCGCGGTCGCATTCGCCGTCCAGGTTCTGCGCCAGGCAGGCGATGGCGGTCACCGGGTTGCCGATCTCGTGGGCCACGCCCGCCGCCAGCCGGCCGATTGATGCCAGGCGCTCGTTGTGGGCCAGGTGGGATTCCATCTGCCGCAGTTCGGTGATGTCCTCCAGCACCAGCACCAGGCCGCCGGCCTGCTCGCTGGGGCCCGGACTCTGGATCAGTGACTTGTGCAGGCTGACCCAGCGGGACTGGCCGTCCACCTCCAGATGGCGCTGCGGCTCGTGCATGGCTTCGCCGCGCCCGAATTCGGACAGCAGGTCGCCCCAGGGCGCCGGCAGATGCGCCAGCCGCGAGCCGATGGTGTGCTCGGCGTCGATGCCGGTGAGGTGTTCCACCGCCCGGTTCCAGCCGATGATCTCGCCGTCGCCGCCCAGGGAAATCACGCCCATGGGCAGCTCCAGCAGGGTCTGGCGATGGAAGCGGCGCAGGCTGTCCAGCTCCGCGGCCAGGCCGGAGAGGCGGTCGCGGTACTGCTCCAGACGCGATTCGATGAACTGGATGTCCTCGCTGGATTCGCCGTCCTGGGGCTTGTAGGGCAGGTTGTCGTCCATCAGCTGATGGGCCACGGACGGCCCCAGCAGGCCGGACAGGTTGGTCTCCAGCTGGTCACGCAGGCGCCGCAGCGCGTAGGGCCGTGTTTCGTTGGCATTCAGTTGCAGGTCGCCGAGGGCCATGTCCACTTCCCGGGCGGCGGTGCCGGGCCCCAGCGGCCCGCTCAGCGCGGTGACGAACTCGTCCACGGTCTGGGCGCTGAGATCCCAGCGGTAGGGGCGGCGCAGGCTGTCCACCGCGCAGGCTTCGGCGGCGGTGCGCTCCGACCGGGACATGGGCGTGACGATGGAGATGATCGCGTACACCACGCCGTTGAGGGCCACCGACACGATCGCCACCTGGTTCCAGTGGTCGGCGCCTTCGGCCCGGCGCAGGCCGAACATTTCCACCAGGTGCTGGGCGTGCCAGTCCGGGTACACCATGGGCAGCAGCAGCGCCGCCAGCCACACCGCGAAGCCGGCGCACAGACCGGCGTACAGGCCGTTGCGGTTGCCCGACGGCCAGAACAGGGTGCCGATCAGGCCGGGCACGAACTGCAGCGCGGCGACGAACGACAGCACGCCCAGTTCCACCGCCGAATGATTGGGCCCGGCCAGGCGGTAGAACACATAGGCCAGGGCGAGAATCGCGGCGATCAGCACGCGCCGGGTCCAGAGCAGATTCCGGTACAGGTCCTGGGCGGAATTGAGCGGGCTGGCGGGCAGGATCAGGTGGTTCAGGCACATGCCCGACAACGACAGGATGGCGACGATCAGCATGCCGCTGGCGCCGGCCAGCCCGGCCAGATACCCCAGCACCGCGCCGCCGCCACCGTTGGCCAGGCCCACACCCAGAGTGAAGTAGTCCGGTGAGGTGGTGGCGTTGCTGGCCAGCGCCGCCCACAGAATGATCGGCACGCACAGCGCCATCACCAGAAACAGCAACGGCAGCCCCCAGCTCGCCGACACCAGGGCGCGGGGATTGAGGTTCTCGGTGAACGCCATGTGGAACATGTGCGGCATCACCACGGCGGACACGAAAAACGCCATGATCAGGCTGTGCCAGGTGTTGTCCTGCAGCGGCGCGTACAGGCGCGACAGCATCTCCGGGTGCTGGTCCAGCCACACGCCCAGGCCGCTGGGCCCGTCGAACACGCCGAACAGGCCGATCAGCGCCACCGCCGCGAACGCCGCCACCTTGATCAGGGACTCGGTGGCGATGGCCACCACCAGGCCTTCGTGGCGTTCGCGGGCGGTGGCATGGCGGGCGCCGAACAGGATCGCGAACAGTGTGATCAACAGGCAGAACCAGAACGCCACCCAGGCCGGGTCCGGCTCGCCGGTGAGAATCTGGATCGATTCCGCCACCGCTTTTATCTGCATCGACAGCAGCGGCAGCATGCCGACCACCATCATCACGGTGGTCAGCGCGCCGGCCAGGCGGCTGCGGTAGCGGAACGCGAACAGGTCGGCCAGGGAGCTGAGCTGGTAGGTGGTGGTGAGCCGCAGGATCGGCGCCAGCAGGATCGGCGCCAGCAGGAACACGCCGGAGATACCCAGGAAGTAGGCGAGGAAGTTGTAGCCGTAGTCGTGGGCGTAGCCCACCGAGCCGTAGATCGCCCAGGCACTGGCGTAGACGCCCAGGGAAAATACATAGACCGCCGGGTGGCGTACCAGACGCGCCGGGATCCAGCCCTTCTCGGTGATCCACGCCACCAGGAACAGAAACAGCAGGTAGGCGCCGGCGATCAGAATCAGATCGCTGACACTATAGGCCATCGACATCCCGACTCCTGGCGATCCAGTAGCTCAATGCGATCAGCCCCAGCCAGACCAGATAGGGGCGGTACCAGGCGCGGCCGCCTTCGCTCCACCAGTCGATCAGGGACGGTGACAACAGATAGGTGCCGAGAATAAAAATGATCAGCAGCCGGTCAGTGTACATGATCGCTTCCTAAATCGAGGGTGGCGGCAGCCGGCGCCCGCCGGGCTGATGGGCCGGCGTCCAGTTCGCGCGGGCCCAGGCCAGTTGCTCCGCCACGCCGGCGTCGCGCAGTGTCGGCGGCGGTGTCAGCCCCACATAGCCGAGAGCGGTGAACAGGAAGCCGCCGGGCCGTTCACTGTCGAGCGCGGCGGCGCCGGCGGACTTGCTCATCTTGCCGCCGGCCGGGTCCATCACCACCGGCAGATGAGCGTAGCATGGCGCGGCCTGGCCCAGGCACTCCAGCACCCATTGCTGGCGCAGGGTGGAGGCCAGCAGGTCGCTGCCGCGGACCACGTCGGTGATCGCCATTTCCGCGTCGTCCAGCGCGCACGCCAGCTGGTAGCCGAACAGCCCGTCGCGGCGGCGTATCACGAAGGCGCCGCCCTCCAGGGCCAGATCGGCGTGCACCCGGCCCTGCAGCCGGTCGTCAAGCCACAGCGGCGTGTCGGGCACCGTCAGACGCACCGCGCGGTCCGGCCCCGGCGGCTGGGCCACGGCGGGGCCGGGGTGAATCTGATCCAGGGCTTTCAGTTGTTTGCGCGACAGGGTGCAGTAAAACGCCTTGCCCTCCGCCAGCAGGGTGTCCACCGCCCGCTGATAATGATCGCTACGCCGGCTTTGATAGACCGGGTCGCCGTCCCAGTGCAGTTGAAAGGCGTCCAGTTGTCGCAGGATGGTGTCCACCGCCCCCGGTTGCTGGCGGGGCGGGTCAAGATCGTCGATGCGCAGCAGCCACTGGCCGCCGTGGTAACGGGCGTCCAGCCAGCCGGCCAGCGCCGTTACCAGCGAGCCGAAATGCAGCGGCCCCGATGGCGTGGGGGCGAAGCGCCCCCGGTACGGCCGGTTCACCCGGCCAGCTGTTTTTCCTTGATTTCCGCCAGTTCCTTGCAGTCGATGCAGAGCTCGGCGGTGGGGCGGGCTTCCAGGCGGCGGATGCCGATTTCGATGCCGCACGCATCACAGAAGCCGTAATCGTCCTTGTCGATCTGGTCGAGCGCTTTTTCGATCTTCTTGAGAAGCTTGCGCTCGCGGTCGCGGGTGCGCAGCTCCAGAGCGAATTCTTCTTCCTGGGTGGCCCGGTCGGCCGGGTCCGGCAGGTTGGCCACTTCGTCCTGGAGGTGGTGCATGGTGCGGTCGGCTTCCTCCATCAGTTCCTGGCGCCAGGCCAGCAGAATCTGACGGAAATGGGCGCGCTGTGCTTCGTTCATGTACTCCTCGCCTTGGTTGGGCGTGTAAGGCGTAAAACCATGAATGAGCGTTTCCGCCTTGGAGGCGGAGGATGCGGATTTCTTCACCTTGGATGTCACCTGATTGGAAGATGGAGAACGGGACGGCGGCCTGTCCATGCTGCCGGTAGCCCTCCTGGCGGTCCCCGGGGAACGCGTGCTGCTC